>JACLAD010009789.1_pt1 | contig 14141 bp, 16 predicted proteins | sample 8027901 | NCBI WGS metagenome assembly JACLAD01 (sample SAMN15725071, study PRJNA655200) | protist metagenome | isolation source: fluorescence activated cell sorting (FACS) single amplified genomes of... | place: Spain: Blaines Bay Microbial Observatory, Mediterranean Sea | collected 2016-07-05 | reverse complement strand
AAATTGATGACAGGCCATAATTTTTCAATGGTTCGTTTGAAAGAATTAAATCTATTTGATCATTATTTTCTGAAAAGTATTTTTTCAATCTGTGGTAACAATCTGTATTTGAATCCATTATACTAATTTTGTTATTTTTTATTATTCCCCAGTATTCTATATTCTTAAGAAATCCAATTAAACTTTCAGACACTCTTCCTAGTTGTTCCTGACAGATTTCCAGTATTACTGTAAATCTCCTTGCTGATTTTAAAAGTGTAATTGCGTCTTCTAAAATCAAAAGATCCATTCCTTCACAGTCGATTTTTAGGAAAATTTTTTTCATTTCAATGTCGTCAATTTTTACTACCTTTGATAGTTGAGTAGTGTATATCTTTGTTTTTTTCGTGTTTAAAAATCCGTAAACTTTCCAGTTCATTCGTTCTGAATAAATGCTAGATGCACCAGAAGATTGATAACTTGAGAAAAAAGTTTCTGGTTGTTCTTTATTACTTAAATAGGCATGTTCTATTTTAAAATTATTATAATTATTAGCATTTAATGTTTTTTCTAACGCTTTAACCAGTTCTACATTAGCTTCAAATCCGTAGATTTATTTTTCTTTTAAAAATTCCAAAATAAATTGACCGTAATTTGCCCCACAGTCAATGATGACATTATAATCCACCAGTTTACTTGCATATACTTGCTCCACGTTTCGGCTGTAAGCTTCATTAATAAGTAGTTTTCCGCGGTTCTCGTTCTTTATAGTATAGATCTTTTTAATATCACCATTTATATTTTTATAATTATTACAAATTAATTCTGTTCTTCTGAATCGATTTACAACATTTTGGAAAGTTTTGTATAATATGATTAAGATTAACTCATAATTTTCTATTCTAGAAAATTTTCGTATTAAGCCCATTGCAAAAATCCTTTACTTCAAAATCAAATTTATGTGCCTGTGCTACTGATCCTGGGATTGTATATTGGAGCTTTTCATTTATTTCTTTTGCTACTTCCTCTCTACTGATTTTTTCTTTCCAAAATTCTTTATCCATATCTATTTCAAATTTTTTATTTCCAATAATTCCATCATACCATGCAGCTCCAAATGTTAAAACCCATTTATTTCGCATCATTGTTTCAATCCCTACATGTCCACATACCGTCGCGGTGAATGTTGACATTTCAATCAATTCAGGTGTTTCTTTTTCTGTTAACTTGATCTTTAACTCTTTGATTACTTTATAGTAATTTCTACTTCGTGATAGAGAATAATGTTGATTGGGATGTTCTTTAACTATTATTTCCCAATTTTTTTCATCATAAATTTTTCTCAAATAATACAAATTAATGAGCTGATTAGCATGTCTCCCTGATATCGGCAAAGTACTATCTTCAGGATCCATATGGAGAAAATAGCATATTATATTATTTTGAAAACATTTACTGTTCCAAAAATCTAGATCTCTTTTAATAAATTTGCCATATAACCTTGTTTTTAGATCCTTCCTTATTTGAAAATAGGTTGGTTTATCAGCTGTTTGCTCTCCATTGATACTTCTACTTTTGCCCTCATAGAAATTTGTTTTTTGGTATGGTTCACTTACATTATCGGATAAAAATGTACCAACCGGCTCTGTTGTTCTAACAAAGGTGATGTATTTGATTCTTTTGATTTTTGCGGCTATTAATAGTTCATATGCCCAATGGGTGTGTGGATAGGATTCGAAAATCACCAATTCTATTTGATGCATATTTAAATAATTTGCCCATAAATCCAGATTCTTTTGGATCCGATAATCAATTTCATCCCAGAGAGTTTGAACCTTAAATTCATGCAAATACCAACGTTTCAGATACAATTCAAACAGGATAAGTTTATCATTTGGTTCACATTCATATGTTTTTTTACATTTTATGGATGTTAACTCCTTTTCCATTTCTTTATGTGAAACGTGGTTCGTTTCCGGATAAGACTTCGCGATTGTGTAAAAATCATTTGTCTTTGACCTTATCCACAAGTGTATTTTCAGCTTTTCAAATTCTTTGAAAATTCGACTTTCTTTTTCAAATGGAAAGCCCTCAATAATTGTTTTCATTTGCTGCTATTTGCAATCGAATTTTTCATTTAGTTGTTACCCCCTCTCCCGCAACAACATAAACGCCTCTGCTCCTTCGAAGCCAGATGTAGCACCTCGATATGCAGCTAAAGCACGTACTGCGGATTCACTTCGCGGAAACGGGAACTCACCGAGTTCACTCTGGTAAATCTTAAGAAGTTCAAGTTTGCCCTTCAGAAATTGACTTATGTCTACAAATACATTGGGCTGAAATCCTGCTTGAGGGTTCAAACCAAACTCAGTCTCAGAAAGTGTTTCGTAGGCTAAGACCCTTTTCACAGAAGGGTAGCGGAACCACTTACAGCAAGCTCCTACCGCGTCAAAGACCACTTGATGATCTGTATGTACATCTCCTCGGTGAGGCACGCAAACCTCGTCAGGGCAAAAATCCTGAAAGACCTTGCTGAAATGACGGATCATTTCACTCATTGGTATTGTATCTAGCTTTGTCGTGGGTAACCGAAGATTGTAGAGATTCTTAACTCCCAACCCATCTCGCACCCTTTCGATCTCTAGGTCCCGCTGCTTAATTTTATCAGAGGACCATCCTGTTTCTTCTGATATGCCAGTAACGATCAGCCAACCCAGTTCACATCCCTCCTCCTTTCGGCGAAGTAAGGTTCCTCCACAGCCCAGCAATTCATCATCTGGATGGGGCGCAACAACCAGCAATCTCATAGGTAAACACCTTCCCTTAGAACTACTTGTGGTTCTATTTCACAGAGTTGAACCGCACCAGATCCTGTTTTTACCAGCACGCCGTAGGAATTTGATCTCAAAATCTTTCCGGGTTCCAGATTAACAGGAACATGATTCTCTATTTTTGCTCGCCAGACTTTTATTTCTTGATCACCATAGTCAAAGTGCGCTCCGATATATGGTCTGCCCAATCCACGTACAAGATTGTGGATTGCTTCTGCACTCATCCGCCAATCAATCCGCCCATCTAGCTTCCCCCTCTTTCGCCAGCTATTTGCCTGACCTTCAGCTTGAGGATGACGTTTGTAAGTACCCTTAACCAAATCGGGTAAGAAGTCCCGAATTTGTTCAATCGCAATTGCAGTAGTTTTGTTGTAGAGAGACTGCGCATCATCGTCGGAGGAAATCTCAATTTTCCTTTGAGACAAAATAGCACCAGAATCAGGGCCTTCATCCATAAAGAAGAATGTCGAGCCCGTCTCAGACAATCCCAAGACCAAGGCCCAGATGAGTGGGTGTCTTCCACGATTTTGCGGTAATAACGCTGGATGGTAGCCAATTACCCCCAGAGGAGCTATCTCCAATAAAGGTTTTTTCAACAGCTTTGACCACCCAAAGCAGAAAATAACATCAGGTTTCTTTTCTTCTATCCATGCCAGCGTTTTAGAATTGTTGATATCAGGCGTGTAGCATGAAGGAATCCCTGCCTGATTGGCTATAGGCGTGAGATCTTCATGATCCGCATTGAAAGAAGATTTTTCTAGCGTGCATACTCCCACAATCTCTGAATTCATCTGAATCAACGCAGTCAGTGTGCTTACAGAAAATTCAACTGCTCCAATGAAAAGAATTCTCATTTTGACGGAAGATCGTAGAACTGTTTTTTGAGTAAGTCTTCAAACGGTAATTTCTCGAGTACCTTCACAATTGCCGCGCTTGCCCCTCCCTCTCCATAGGGATTCTGAACAGAAGCCAACTGCTCTTGAAAAGCATTGGAGTACAAGCGTTCAAACGCCTCCTGAATGGATTGCTGGTTCGGTTCGCAATCAATCACACTCTTCGCCTTGAGTCGGCCCCGTTGACGATCTCCGATATTGATTGTCCCAATTCGAAAGCTCGGAGCCTCCGCAAGCCCACTTGATGAATTGCCTACGACAGCATTCACATGACGTAAGCAGGAGAGGTAGCGTAACTGACCCAGCGATGTGAAGGCCTTTCTAGTTTCAGGTTGTTCTTTAACGAAGTCCTCAATCATTTTGAAAAGCACACGCCCATCTGTATCCGCGTTGGGCATCGTGAAGATCAAATTAGTATTCTGCTGCAGTACCAAAGTTTTGAGTAACTCCTGCATCTGCCTAGCTGAAGTTTCTTTCTCCAATGTTAAAGGGTGGAAAGTGATCAGTAGGTTTCGATTCCCGAGTTGAAAGTCCAGTGCCTGCTCCAGTTCTTGACGATTGAGCAGAGGCAAGCGCATGATGTTGTCAATACCCAATCCTCCTACTTGAAAAACTCGATCCGGGTGTTCACCTAGCTGAATAACACGCTGTCGATAGTCCTCCGCAGCCACAAAGTGCAGGTGAGCCATCTTGCTGATCGAATGACGGATTGCTTCATCAATCAACGCCTCGGTGGCCTCTCCTCCATGCAAATGGGCAATCGGAATTCTAGCTAACATCGCTGAAGTGGCTGCTCCCAAGATTTCATACCGATCTCCCAAGACCAATACCAAGTCTGGATTCAGTTGCTCTAGGGCATCTGCAAAACCAATCATTGCTAAGCCCATCGACTTGCTGATTGAAGAAGAAGTATCAGCACTGAGCAGCATCTCCACCTTGCGGTCGATGTGGAACCCATCCTGCTCAATCTCTCGGTACGTCAACCCAAATTCAGGAGAAAGGTGCATCCCTGTGGCGATTACTTGCAGCTCGAGCTGCTCAGACTCCCGGATACCCTCCATTATCCAGCGCAGGAGGCCATACTCCGCACGTGTTCCGGTAACAACGCAGATCTTCTTAATTCGGAGAGGTTTCAAGAGTCTAGTAATTATCAGGAGTTATTTTTCACACTCTACAAAATATTGTGGTTGATTTATGCAAAGACCATTAACAATTATTCTTGATCCGTTTTCAAGCATTTCAGTCCAAGAACGAACTGGATCTGATAAATTTTTTTCAATATCAACGCCAATCTTAAATTCGTGGAATTTTATATTTTTTCCTCCATATGATAACAAGGTTTTTTTTATCGTATTATGTGAAAGAATATTCCAGCCACTTTCTAAAAAATCTTTTTGATTTTCTGCTATTAGCTTTGGAGTATTTCTATATTTAATCTGAACATCAATTTCATATGGATTAAATAATCCAAATATGAGTATTTTCCCACCTTTTTTGGTCCAGTTTAATAAATTTTGTACCGGGATTGATACATCATCAAATATACTCAAAACACCGAAACAAGTAATGATATCGTGTGTTTCGAAATTGATTGAATCTTTTTGAAGAATATTAACTTTTTGTATATTCAAATTTGGGTATAGCTTGTTACCAGTTTTTATACAGCAATCTAAATATTCGTAGGCAAAGATATTATCGTTAGGAAATGATTTTTTCAAATAATTCGGGAAAGTACCAATTGCACAACCAATGTCTGCAATTGAAAGTGATTTTTCATAGTTAGTTTTGAAATCTTGAATCAAATTTCTCGCAACTTTAAAGGACTCTTTTATTTTTTCTGATTTTTCTTCAGCATAGAATTGATCGTGACTTCTAATATACATTTTTGTCTCTTACTAATCTAGATTGCTAGAGTTGAATTTTTCACGCCTTTCAATCGTCAACACCGTCTAAATTAACTGTGTGGCGAAGCTTCCAATTGCCATCTTCTTGCTTCCAAAGATGCGGAGAACGAAATTCGTCACAAAGTTGATGAAACAATTCGGGGTTGATTTCTAGATACTCCATAATGTCATCGAAATAACGATCGGGGAATTCTCCATCAAATCTTTGTACTAAGGCCTGTCCTTCTTCTCGGGTCAAGTGCTTATTTCGTATCTCTTGTGATGCCTCATAACTGGTCCGTCCCACACCATACTTGATAAACAATGTATAAAATTGTAGATCATCAATCTTGTCATCAATGCTGTTGTACTTGCTATAAGACCCCTGAGTACGGAACGGTCGTGCCTGAAAGCCTGTATTTTCAACAGCGTAATAATAGGCTTCTTGCGGAATCCACTTGAGATAGTAGCCAAGATAGTGAATCTGGATATCGGTCTTGGTAAACTCTTCTGCAGGAAGGGGAAGGAAAGTCATCAGATCCGACAGACTGACCTCATGTTCTTCAATAATCTGCTGTACCGGCACACCAGCAATATACATGTCTTCGAATTTCTCCATCGTGTGGTACGACTTGTCCCTAAGCGAGGAGGTGTTGTCTGCAATCGGATTGCCGTACTCCGCCTCGTTCTCGCCATAAAACACAAGGTCTATTCCAAACTTAGCTGCTAACTTAGGGGCAAGGTTTTTTTGACCCAAAATAAATGTTTGAAATGGATGAAGTAAATTCTCAATTGAGAGCTTAGTCAGCAGCTTCATCAACTTACCATTAGGCTTTAGAGCAATATTATCAAATCCTCCAACTTCAATCCAATTTCTGAAATTTTTGTACCCGTAATCTGTATATAGAACTGGAGGCCAGGTACACGTTAAGGGATGCATTCCATACTTGTACTTTAAGACGTGGGCCTGATAAGCGCTATCTTTTCCACCACTACCTGGAACCAGGCAATCATACTGACCATCTTTACTCCGGTACCGATCCAGTAAGTCGATAAGTTCACGTTCTCTCTCTACCCAATTGATAGAAATCTTTTGTTCTGCATGTCGACATGCATCGCAAATCCCCTCCTGATCAATTTGCATGTACTTTGCGCCATCCCGATTCCTAGTATGTTTAAATTCAGGAACTGAAGCTGGACGCTGATTCGACATGACACATCGCTTACAGAATTTTACTTCTGGAGGAAGGTTAAAATAAGTTTCCATCGAATTACCTACCAATCTTGGTTTTGAGTTGTTCATAAAACTTTAACCCACTTTTCCCACTCTTCTCTGGATGAAATTGTGTCGCAATAAGATTTTCCTTTTGAATAACTGAGCAGTAATCTAGATCAGCATAAGTAGTTGTAGCTAGGGTTACATTCTTTTTGTCTGGCTTTACATAATAAGAATGAACGAAATACATGAATTCACCATTATGATTTTCTTGTAAAAGACTATCCTGCCATGAACGGCTCTGCTTGATTCGATTCCAACCTACTTGAGGAACTGGGTAACGCACCCCGTTTCCCATTGTAAATTGAAATTTTTTGACAGTTCCCTGAATGACTCCCAATCCTTTGTAATTCCCAAACTCCTCACTTTCTTCAAAAAGTAGCTGTAAGCCGAGACAAATTCCGATCAGGGGTTTGCCAGTGTCTAGGTAATGGTGAATACACTTATCCAGACCAGAACTCACCAAATGCTGCATTGCTACCCCAAAAGCACCGACTCCTGGTAAAATTGCAGATTTGGCAGCTAAGATTTCATCCGGATCAGCAGTAATAGTCGATTGAAGCCCTACTCGTTCACAAGCTGCCTGCACACTGTGCAGATTGCTCATCTGATAGTCGATAATTGCTACATCCATTAGGGCAACTCCCGAATTGGAATACCCAGTAACGTCAACTGGTTTTTGATCTCTATGAGATTGTGAGTTCCAAATTTTCTCGACGATTCAAGCCCTCTACTCAAAAACTCAATATTCCCTTCTTCAAAAGAGCTATCCGTCATTTCCCTAAGCTGATTTATCGCTGTGTAGTGCAACATCGAAGCTAATGCGACAGCATCCGCTTTTCCATTTACCACCGCATCATAAATATGTTTTACAGAGGCTGCACCTCCATGAGCAATCAAAGGTATGCTAATTAAATCAGAAACCTCTTCTAACAGACTCAGATCAAAACTCTTCCCTGTTCCCTCAGAATCAATGGATGTCAGCAAGATTTCACCTGCTCCACGTTGCTCCACCTCTTTTATCCAAGAAAGCGCGTTGATACCCGTATGCTCACGTCCGTTGTCTGTGTACAACAAGTAAGATCCATCCGCTTGTCTGATGACCTCTACTGCCACAACAATCGTGGAAGACCCAAATGTTTCACTGGCCTTGTTAATGAAATCTGGATTTGCAATTGCGGCTGTATTAATAGCAACCTTATCAGCACCTGCACGGAGAACCCGATTGATGTCCTCTAATGAACGGATTCCACCCCCAACAGTCAGTGGAACAAATATATTTTCTGCAGTTTTTTTTACTATCTCCGCCAGATTATTTCTCTGGTAGAGACTAGCCACCGTATCCTGAAAGAGAAGTTCATCGGCACCCTGTTCGTAATAGTGCCTGGCAAAACTCTCTGGACGCCCTAAAACCCGGAGCCCTTCCAAATGAATTCCCTTGACCAAGTTGGGTCCTTTGATATCCAAGCGTGGAATGATACGTATCGTTTTCAAATGTTTAACAACTTATTTTTTGATAATTTTTCATTGAATCAGAGCTTAACGAAAAAACTAACTCGGGTTTAGAATCAGCCGTGCGTCAAACCAAATTCAGGAGAAAGGTGCATCCCTGTGGCGATTACCTGCAACTTGAGTTGATCTGACTCTCGGATGCCATCCATCACCCAACACAGCAGTCCATACTCCGCACGTGTTCCGGTAACAACGCAGATTTTTCGTTGTTTCATGCTTTCGAGACCATGTATCGATCCAATCCGTCTGGAGCAAGATCTTCACCCTCTGGCCAGCAGATTCCTCCCAAGGGATCCACGCTCACCATCGAGAAATAGCGAGGTTGGCGTAACCTCCAGTAAACGTCCCGCTGTTGGATCAACCTTTCCAAATCCAAGAGGATATGTTCCCCACTTCTCAGTTCTACTTCCAATCGAAAGGGTGGTTGTGGGCTCACACGTTTAGCCCCCGGCAAAAGATCAACCCGAGAGATCATTCCATTTCTCCATCAACTCTTCCTGGTTGCTGCTTATAAAATCCAGAATTTTTTTCTGTTGCTTTGGAGGCATCTGCCCCGCGAGCAAGGATCCATCTTGTAGGCTAAATGACCCTGGTAGTCCCCATACATTGCATGGCAGTGAGGCGTCCCGTGGTCATCCAGATAGAGGTAGATTGAAATCCCCAGAAAATAAGCAATCCTTGGCACGTTACCCCTCAATCAACTCATCTTCTTGGTAGTCCCTAGTCGCTATTCTTCCAATGAAATCATCCCAGTGCATCGGCGAGATGCCAGAACCTGGACGCTTGGTTGTCAGGTTCTGCGAGGTGAAGATCTCACCAGCACGAATCACACAATTTGCTACCAATGACTTTCGAATAATCGGTATGTTATTTTTTTCACTTGGAGAAGGACGCTTAAGCCCATCTCCAGAAAGAGCTAATTCAATATTGCGGATTGCCTGGACCATCGCCTTGAGTTCGGTTGGTTCCAGACTAGCGCTGTGATCCGGTCCAGGCAGAGAACGATCCAGGGTAAAGTGTTTCTCAATCACTGTGGCACCTAAGGCGACCGCTGCCACTGGGACCTCAATCCCCAGGGTGTGGTCGGAGTAACCCACCTGAACCCCCAAGGCGTCTCGGATCGCACACATCGCCCTCAGATTCACATCTTCCATCGGTGTTGGGTACTCCGTGTTGCAGTGTAGGACGGTCACTTTCTCCCTTGCGGTTCCAGAGGCTTCCAGTACCTCTAGAGCAGCTTCGATCTCTCCGAGTTTGGCCATTCCCGTGGAGAGAATGATGGGCTTGCCGTAGCTACCCAAGTGCTGCAAGTAGGGCAGGTTTGTAATCTCCCCCGAAGGAATCTTGAAGCGATCCAGCCCCAGCTCCGCCAACAAGCTGACACTCTGAATATCAAACCCCGTCGAAAAGAAACCAATGCCACACTGCTGACAGTACTCGATCAATTCCTCGTGCACTTCACGAGAGAGTTCCAATTTACGGATCATCTCGTGCTGTGATTCTTGTGCTTCCGTTGTCACGAGTTGGTAATCCGCCTTTTTTGCAGATTCCGTGACTAACCGATCAGCAGCAAATGTCTGAAATTTGATCAAATCAGCTCCGGCTTTTGCAGCAACTTTAATCAACTCACGAGCTAACTTTTGACTACCATTATGGTTAACCCCGGCCTCGGCGATGATCAATGTTGATTGGTTCTTCATAGTCTGTTGCTATAATTCGAATTTGGAGGTAAATTTCTCATGACTTTCGTTCCGGCTGCAATGAAACTGTCTTGTCCAACTTGAATACCCTCCCTCAGCACCGCACCGCTTCCAATAAAAGTTCCTTGGCCGACTTTAGCACCTCCATTGACCACACTCCCTGTAGAGATGTGGCAGTGATCTTCTATACACACATCATGTTCGATCAATGTCTTCGAATTGACGATGCAGTTGATCCCGATCTTTGCTCCAGCATTGACCAGAGCATCATGCATCACAATGGTTCCAGCACTCAGTTGAGCGTGCGAAGAGACATAGGCACGGGGAGAAAAAATCACTGGAAGGGTAAAGTTGAGTTCCTGCAATTTTCTGTAGAGCTTGATGCGCAGCACAGGGTTTTTAATCTGGCCTACCGTCACCAGTCCATATTCATACTTTTCTCGCAGTTGTGGCAAATCCTCATCTATCCCCAACACTGGGTAACCCAGTACTGGCATAGCCGAACCACTCAAACTTTCTACGATTCCAGCAATCTCAAACTGATTCATCTGCTCCAGTACATCTATCACTGACCGGCAGTGGCCCCCACCTCCAATCAGCAGAAGACTTGGTTTCAAACCAACCCTGAACTGCTTGGTAGATTGATTAACCTTCGTTCCAAGGACTCAGCTACAGGCAGTGGGCTTCGAGGACAATTCAAATACGGCTTGAGGGTGTGAAGTAGTTTCCAGACAGGACGAGTCATCAACCCAGCGTCGTTTGTTGCACCTAGAATCTGATCTCGCATTGATACCACCGACTCAGACAATTTCAGAGTCTGCAGCCAATAATTGCTTCGGCAGTTTTCAGGTTCCTGGACAATCTCAGCTCCTGAGGTCGTTTGAAAGGCTGCTCGATAGCTCTCGAACAAGGCTCTCTTCGAATCAAGGAATGTGGGTAGTTGTTCTAGTTGCGCACAACCCAACGCTGCGTTCAAATTAGGGAGTCTATAATTGAAACCTATCTGATCGTGTATGTATTCCCAACGATGGGGCAGCTTGGCGGTCGTCGTCAAATGTTTAGCCTGACGAGCCAACTCCGAGTGATTCGTCAAGATCGCTCCTCCGCCACCTGTTGTAATGGTCTTGTTTCCATTGAAACTCAGCGTTCCGAGGAGACCGAAAGTACCCGTGTGCTGTCCCTGATAGAGGCTACCCAATGATTCTGCTGCATCTTCAATCACTTCCAGTTGGTAGTCCCTTGACACCTGCAGCAGTTTCTCCATCCGACAAGGATGCCCAAAGGTGTGCATGGGTACTAGTACACTTAGTTTACGACCAGTATGGCGATTACGGTAAGCGCCGTTCGTAGGTTCAGCCGTATGCTGTAGCCAATCCTGAAGGGAGTCAGGGTCAATCCCGAGAGTGTCTTCTTCACTGTCCACAAAGTGCGGGATCGCTCCGCAATACGAAACAGCATTAGCCGTTGCAACAAAACTCAGGGCTGGCACCAAGACTTCATCTCCAGCTTGAACTCTAGCCAGTTGCAGCGCAACCTGCAGCGCACAAGTACCGTTGACAACGGCAACCGCATGTTTCGCTCTGGTGTAGTTTGCCAAGTCATCTTCAAAGCGATCAACAAACTTGCCGACCGAAGAGACAAACGTGCTCTTAATACAGTCCTGCACGTAGCGCGATTCATTCCCCGGAAAGCGTGGCTCGTGAAGGGGGACAAATTGTGTTGGATTTCCAAGTGCCAAGCGCAAGGCCGACAAAATTTGCTGAGTTAGCATCTTTTCTGCTGAGCCAACTCATAAGCACGAACAGGCGAGAAGTCACTCCCATCCCTCCAACAGAAGGTACCATCTACCTCATCAATCATCGGACGCATCAACTCTCCTGATTGTTCCAATCCCTCCAAAAATTTAAGGGGAACCAATTCCTTCAGATCCACCAAGCCTGTCAGTCCTTCTTTGAATACAATTTTCAACTGATATTGCTCACGGGGATAGACTCTGACGATTCTTGGATATTCGTTCATGATATCAATGAATAGTTTATTTCGTAATTACCATATAGATTTGGGGTCTCATCAACATAATCAAAGACATGATTTTCAATTGCATCTAATAATTCAACAATTCCATCTCTAACAGAATATTCAGGCTCAAAATCTAAAACTTCACGTACTTTCTTAAAATTTACACGATAGTTTCTGGGATCTGATCCATGTTGCTGGAACTTTACCTTAGCGTTAGGAACATATTCTAAAATCGTGTCAACAATCATTTGTTTCGTGTAGTTATTGATTTCACCACCAGAATTAAACACTTGGTAACTAACGTGATCCTGGGGAGCTTGCAAAACTTTATGAATAAGTCTAGCGAAATCGCGAACATGACAGTAGGGTCTCCAAGTCTGAGCATCGAAAACTAATAACTCTTTACCTATTGCAAGATCACGCGTGAATTCACTGACAGTCAAATCAAATCGCATTCTTGGAGACAAACCAAAAGCTGTAGCAAAACGTAGAATTGTTGGTGTGTAGTCTAATTGCCCATCTAAGGATAGTAAATACTTCTCAGTAGCAACTTTGGCCTTTGCGTAAAGTGATAAGGGGTTCAGTTCAAATTCTTCATCAGCTAATTCATCATCTTTAATCAAGCCGTAATTGGAACAAGTCGAAACAAAAATTAATCGATCAATTCCTCTTCCGTTTAGTTGAGTAACGAGATTCTGGATACCAATTTCATTAATCTGCTTGGCCGCATCAGGGTATTTTTTTGTGATAGGATCTCCCACCAGACCAGCTAAAATCACTACATCGGTGACACCCTGTAATAATCTATCTAGAGTTTCTTTATTGCAAAGATCACCAAATTGGAACGAATAGAAATTATTATCTGAATTAGAAAGTACACAATGATTATTTTTATAAAGGAAATTGTCTAGAACACTAACTTTCAAGCCCTGATTCAAAAGATAATCTGTTAAAACAGTACCAACATAACCGGCACCTCCTATAAGAATAATTTTTTTCATTCTTTTTTCTCAAACAAAAATTCAGCGTATTGCCAATCGTTCACATTATCGATTTCGAGTGCTCTCTGTTGAGGTATTTCAAAACCAACAGTATCTTCCGTAATATAGCGTTTATTTTTGATCAACCATCTTGTTTTAAATAAAAAGACTGTTCCACAAGCTGTGTATGTCTCTTCAACTTCTTGCCTGTTAGTAGAAAACTTACCATCGATAACTCTCTCAATCCGTCCATCTTCTTGTTTTCTGAAGTGCCAATATATACTTTTTGTGGATTTAGTTATTGGAATTACCGATTCAAATTTATGTTTCGTTGCAAACTCAAAGCTTGAATCAATATCAATTACTGACCTAAAAGGAGAAGTAGGTTGGAGTTGCATAACCCATTCGTACTCTGGAAAAATCTGAATCGCGTGTAGAAGCACGTCTACGCTTTCAGAATGATCTTCTGCTAGTTCTTTCGGTCTTAAAAAAGGTACGTCGGCTCCAAATTGCTGTGAAACATATTTTATTTCCTCGTCTTCGGTACTCACGATCAACCGGTCAATATATTTTGACTTTTTTGCTTCCTCAATCGCCCAGGCGATCAAAGGCTTGCCAGCAAAATTTTTAATGTTTTTCCTGGGCACTCCTTTCGAGCCACCACGGGCAGTGATTACCGCAAGTAAGCTCATACTATGTGATTACCTGCTTGTCGTAGTGTTTCAGGACGGCCAACATCCAACCAGTTTTCATGAATTGGAAAGGCATGTACCGTATGATTGTCAGCCTGAATCCGTTGAAGTAGTTCGGGCATATCACACGGAACAGTTGGATTTAGATAGGATAAGGCTTTCGGGGAAAGAGCATACACTCCCGCATTGACAAAATGAGTGAGTGTGGGTTTTTCTTGAAACCCGCTAACCAAAGTCCCTTTTGTTTTAACCACTCCAAAAGGAATGACCGTCTCGTGCTCCTTGACAGAAACTGTCGCAAAAGCCTCGAGTTCTTCATGAAATCGAAGCAGTGCTGAATAGGGAACATGTGTCAAAACATCACCATTCAGTACCA
>JACLAD010014571.1_pt1 | contig 14149 bp, 12 predicted proteins | sample 8027901 | NCBI WGS metagenome assembly JACLAD01 (sample SAMN15725071, study PRJNA655200) | protist metagenome | isolation source: fluorescence activated cell sorting (FACS) single amplified genomes of... | place: Spain: Blaines Bay Microbial Observatory, Mediterranean Sea | collected 2016-07-05 | reverse complement strand
ATCATCTATAACCGACTGGCCCTGCGGGCCAATGCGCCATGGCACGCGCCAGCTGTCTGGGGAGCGCGCGCGCCATGGCGCCTCCCGCCCTGCCACTGGCCTGGTATTGCGCCGCCACGTGGCCGGTTTTTGCTCCGCCGTTGACATCGCGTACAGAGAGTATATCAAGGCCCGAAAGTTCATTCTGGATGAGATGATTGGGCGCGTGGTGTCCGTCGAAGGCGGCGGGGAAACGCAGGACCATACGTGGGTTCTTGGGGTCGAGGAGACCTCGACCGTCGCCTTCGAGATCATGCTGCACGAAGCTAAAGAGCCGAAGAGGAAGTCTTTAGGGTTCTGGTCCTGAGAATTTGTTCAGATGATTTTAGCCCACGGTTTGCGCGATATATGCTGCTATCATGGTGTCCATATGTGCGCCTCCGCCATTTTTGAAAACGGTGATGTCTTCTGGGCTGAGACGTCCGATCAGTCCTTGCGCGAGGTCGTAATGATCCCCGAGCACGTCCTCCGCCTTGATTAGGCCATTCTCAAGCGGAATAGCTAGCTCGCCGATATGACTGAGTGTGCTCTCGCGACTGTCGACGAAGAGCCGCGAGCCGGCGATTAAGGCGTCGTCGGCCTCGCGCATGTCAGCCTTATAAGCCCCGATGAGGTCTACATGAGTACCAGAGCGAATCCAGCCTCCCTGAAGAACCGGCTCCCGCGCCATCGTGGCGGTCGAGATGATGTCAGCCGCTGCGGCGCTAGCCGCAAGATCTGTCACGGCCACGACCGGATAGCCTGCCTCGGCCATTTCTCTGGCTAACGCTTCGGCCTGCTCCGGGCGCCTAGTCCAGATCAATATCGTCTCTAGCTGGGGAAACGAGGCGCCATACGCCTTCACTAGATTACGTGCCAACGTGCCCCCGCCCACGATGAGAAGACGTGAGCTATCAGGTCGCGCCAAAGAGAGGGCCCCGAGTACCGAGTCGCCCGCGGTCTTTAATTCCGTGACTATTCGCGCATCGATCACGGCCCTGAGCGTTCCGTGCTCCGGTTCGAAGAACATCATGGCGCCCTGGACGGTATCGAGCCCCGCTCGAGGGTTCTGATCAAACACGGTTACAGCCTTCACGCCATATCCGAGACCGTCGATATAGGCCGCCCGGGTTAGTAGTGTGCGGTCGGTTGGCCCCTGGAAAAGATCGCCGAGTTGGGCTCTTGGGCGCATGTGACCTGCGCGCAAGGCATCGACGCTTCCTTCCCAGGTCACATGGGGCGCAGCATCCTCATAAGCGACGACGGTATGTGACATGGAAAGGGCCCTCTCGTTCGGTCTGGTTATTCGATCGCGGCGACAATCATGAACTCGACAAGGTAGTCAGACGTGGCGAGCCGCGCTTCGCCGCAGGCCCGGGCAGGAGGGTTGGTTGGATCAATCCAAGCGTCCCACACGGCGTTCATTTCTGAAAAGTCCGACATATCTGAAAGCCAGATCGTGGCCGACAGGATGGACGACTTGTTTGTGCCCGCGGCATTCAAAAGCCGTTCGACATTTGCCAACGCAGCTGCGCTTTGCGCAGTGACATCGCTGCCTTCGCCGATTTGGCCGGCAAGGTGGACGACACCATTGTGAATGACAGCCTGGCTCATGCGCGGACCAGGTTCGATGCGCTGAATCGTCATTGAAAGCTCCCTCAAAGAGAATACGGATTCGGAAAGTCCTTTCGTTTCCATGATTTTTCGCGGCCGCGTCAAGTTCGATGCACTCCAAGGCGGGTTCATGGGGTACGAAGAGCCGCGTCAAAACAGGAACCCAACTCGTTATGCTGTAACACATTATGTGGAGGGCCTCGTAGCTGAGCATACCGCCGACCTGATTAGGCGAAGGAATATTTCTGGATCCGGCCCAACTGAGATGGATACTAAGCGGAAATGCGCGGGGAGCAGAAGAACGAGTGCATCGTCGTCTGATGCAGTCTCACCACGCCCGCGCAGCACCAGAAAACAAAGGCGCAGTAAGAGACGGATCAGCCAAAATGTTACGCGATGAGGTCGGCAGCCTGCATAAGTTTTAAACACCCCTGAGTAAACTTTTTTCGCGCTGTCTTGAGGAGATACTCCTTATTACCTCTAGAGGATTCGCAAGAATCCTTGATTCTAAAACGCTTGATTAGACAAACTAGCATAATCTTAAGTCAGTAAAAATAACCTAAAACTATCTATGGGATATCCTGAGGTTATTTGCACAATGCCCTGAGTTTGGGTGTGATCTTGCGCATCTGGTCATCGAGCAAGAAGCCGTTCGGCACCGCAATTTGAGGAGAGATACATGTTTCGCCAACTCATCACGGCGGCTGCCGCCACACTTGTGCTACCGTCGGTAAGCAGTGCCCAGGATCTGCGCATGCTGACGAGCTATAATCTCAACGCCGCATACACGCAGAACGTGGCAATGCGCTATATCGAGTTGGTCGAGAACGCTTCGGATGTTGATCTGTCGATCGCGCTGAGCGGACCGGACGTCGTTCCTCCCTTCGAACAGCTTCAGCCGGTCTCGGCGGGCGTGTTCGACCTGCTTTATACGCACGGCGCCTACCATACCGATACGACAGGCGTAGGCGCCGCGATGGACGCGGTTAAGGTCGATCCCGCCCGCGTGCGCGAAGTCGGCCTCTGGGATTTCATCGATGCACATTACAACGACCTTGGTCTAAAACTCATCGCTGTGCCCCCGCTTGGATCGTCGGGCTTCCAATACATTCTTGAAGAGCCGATCGACGGATCACCCGGTTTGGAGGGGCGGCGCCTGCGTGGCAGCCCGACCTATACCAACGTCACCGAGGGTCTGGGCGGGGTGCCCGTTCTCATGTCCAGCGGAGAGGTTTATTCCGCTTTGGATCGTGGGGTGATCGACGGCGCTGCATGGGGCCTCAACGGGGTCCAAGATCTCGGCTGGCATGAGGTCGCGGGATATTTTTCTAAGCCAACATTCGGTCAGACTTACACCTACATCTTGATGAATCTCGCCGCTTTCGAAGCGCTCGACGAAGCGGCGAAAACCGCACTGCTTGATGCCGGAGAAGAACTCGAGATGACGAATGCCGAGCTTCTGGACGGCCTCGCGCAAGAGGAATGGGCTGCTCTGCGCGATCTCGGAATGGAGGCTACCGAATTCGCCCCCGAAGATGCCGAACGGCTCGATGCGCTGGTCAGCGAAGGGATCTGGGCGCTCGGCGAGGAAGCCTCGCCCGAGGCGGTGGCTGAAATGCGCTCCATGGCCGAAGAGAACGGTCTGACCGAATGAGACAGGACGAGCGGCCCCCTCTCGCAGGCGTGTGGCGTGCGCACGATGCGTTTACCCGCGTAGGTTTTTTGGCAGGAGGCGCGGCACTTGCCGGGATTACCATGGCATTTCTGATCGAGGTGGTCGCTCGTTACTTCTTTAACTCACCGACCCTATGGTCGGCCTCGGCGGTGGCTTATCTTCTCTGTGCCGCCACAATGCTGGCGATGCCCGAACTTGCCCGCACGCGCGGACATGTCTCTATTAGCATTCTAGAAGAGCGGCTGCCTGCCCCGACGCGACTAATCTTCGTCCGCGCAATCTCGCTTCTCGTGGCAGCGATCTGCGCGGTTGCGGCTTTCATGATTTGGTCTGAGACGCTGCGTCAGGCGGGGTCGGGAACAACTACCTCCTTCGCGGTCCGCATCCCCAAGATCTGGCTTTCTGGGCTCATATGCTATGGGTTCACGGGAACCGCCCTATACTATCTCAGGGCCGCGCTGGTGCCCGACAGCCTAGAACTCGGGGCCGGCTCGAAACCGGCGGCGGGCTGAGTGATGGGCTGGGAAATCGTACTCCTGTTGGCCATCGGCCCACTCATGCTGTTCTTCGTGGGCGGCGTGCCGATCTTCGCTGCTTTCCTCGCCATCAACGTTGCGGGAACACTGGCGCTGATGGGAAGCGCGGGCTTTGGCCTCTTCACCAACAGCATCTATGACACGGTCACCTCCGAGACACTAACGACCATTGCGCTCTTCGTCCTAATGGGCGAGCTTCTGTTCCGCTCGGGCTCGATCGACGTGATCTTCGACTCGCTCGACACGATCATGGGGCGGATCAAGGGGCGCCTATATTTCTTCGTGATCGCCCTCTCGACTCTCTTCGGGGCGCTGTCGGGATCGGCGCTCGCGGTGACGGCGATGCTGACGCGCTCGGCCCTGCCGACGATGCGCGACCGCGGCTACGACCAAAAGATCTCGGTCGGTCTCATCCTCGGAGGGGCGGGACTGGCGCCGATCATCCCGCCGAGCCTCATGGTCATCATCATCGGATCACTTGTCGATGTGTCGATCGCCCGCCTCCTGATTGCCGGTATCGTTCCTGGCCTCATCTTGGCCACCCTGTTCGTGAGCTATGTTCTCACGCGGATTTCCATCGATCCGTCCAAGGCACCGGCCACTGACGACGACCGCGATCGGTCGCCTCGCGCAATTCTGGGCGCCCTAGGGCGGATGCTTCCGTTTAGCATTATCATTTTCGCGGTTCTCGGCCTCATTATGCTAGGCGTCGCGACGCCCTCGGAATCTGCCGCGACCGGGGTCTTGGGTGCCGTGATAGTGGCAATGATCTACCGCAAATTCTCGCTCAGAATGGCGGGGGAAGCGTTGATGTCTTCCCTCGCCATCGCGGCGATGATCATCACTATCCTCGCCTGTTCCAAGCTTTTCAGTCAGCTTCTCTCCTTCACTGGCGCCACGCGCGGTCTGGTCGAGGCGGCCACGGTCCTCGATGTGGGGCCGGGATTGATGCTGCTGATACTGATGTTGATCCCGCTCGTTGGCTGTATGTTTATCGACCAAATCGCGTTCATGATGGTCGTCGTTCCGATCTACGATCCGCTGGTTTCGCTCTACGGATTCGATCCGGTGTGGTTTTGGACGCTGTTTCTAATCAATCTCGCGGTGGGCAGCCTGACACCACCCTTTGGCTACAACCTGTTCGCCGCCAAGGCCAGCGCGCCATGGTTGTCGATGCCCTCAATTTTTTCCGCTGCTATTCCGATCGTCATCTGCTTCCTCGTCGGAATTTTTCTGTTCTGCCTCTTCCCCGGTCTTGTGACCTGGCTACCCGGATTCATCTGAACATGAGCGTCTACCATATTGAACCCATGCCCGCTTCCGTTGATGAAGCGGCGCTCAACCGGCTGCGTGGTTGCGAGCCCGCGACGATCGGGCATTTCCGCGAAAAGGGTTTCATAGATCCCCAGATCACCTGCCGCTACGCCGCCGGGACCGTGGTGGGCACGGCAGTTACTCTTTCGCTCCCGCCCGGCGACGGAACCCTACTGAACCATGCAATGCGCCTACTGCGGCGAGGGGATTTGCTGCTCATCGACCAGCGGGGTGACGAAAGCCATGCATGCTGGGGCGGCGTCCTGACCCATGTCGCGCGCCGCCTAGGGCTTGCCGGCGTCGTAATCGACGGCATGGCGACCGACATCGCGGCCATCCGCGAAGCTCACCTGCCGGTCTGGTCGCGCGGGCTGGCCGCGATGACCACCAAGCTCGGTGATGCGGGGGGAGAGATGAACCACCCAGTCGCGATCGGTGGGGTAGTTATCGAGCCCGGTGATGTGGTCCTCGCCGACGAGAATGGCATCCTCGTCCTTCCGCCGGGGGAACTCGATGAGGTCGCGGCGCGTGCCTTGGCACTTGAGGCCGACGAGAAACGCATTCTCAACCGTCTCGACAACGGAGAGCAGCTTCCCGACATCAGCGGCGCCACTCGCATGATCACCGATTCAACCACCGAACGATAAGCGTCCCGAAACCCAGCGATATCCGTCGCCCCCGAGCCAATGATGAAAGGAATGCCACCCATGGCCATATCCCCCGACTCCCGTGTCGACCTCGACCGCTTTTGGTCCACGATCGAAGCCTCCGCCAAGATTGGCAAGGGCCGGCCTGGCGGTCTGTCACGGCTCACGTTGGGCGATGCTGACAAGGCAATGCGCGACCTTTTTGTGGAATGGTGCGAGGATGCCGGTCTTTCAGTCACTGTAGATGCCTGTGGTAATATCTTCGGGCGCCGCGCGGGAGCCGACGACGCCCTGCCGCCGATCTTGATCGGCAGCCATCTCGACACCCAGATAAACGGCGGCCGTTTCGACGGTATCGCAGGCGTCATGGCTGGGCTCGAATTGGTTCGCACGTTGAACGATCTCGGTCATCGGACGCAACGCCCCCTCGTGATCGTCAACTGGACCAATGAGGAAGGCGCGCGGTTCTCGCCGCCGATGGTGGCGTCGGGTTGCTTCGTCGGGAAGTACACACTCGACTGGGTCCACGACCTAGTCGCCGAAGACGGGGCGCGTTTCGGCGACGAGCTCGCGCGAATTGGATACGACGGCGCAGCTCCCTGCAAAGCCGGCAATATCGATGCCTATTTCGAGCTCCACATCGAACAGGGGCCGATCCTTGATGCCGAAGAGCGAGACGTCGGGATTGTGACCGGCGGCTATCCGGTGAGGGGGATCCGCGCGTCGTTCTCGGGTCAGACCGCCCATACCGGCCCGACACCGATGGACCTGCGCCACAACGCGCTTGTGGCGGGCGCGCGCTGGCTCACCGCAATCGACGATATCGGTTGGGACTTCGCGGTCTATGACGGTAAGGCGACCGGCGCGCGCCTGACCGCCTGGCCCAACAAACCTGGCATCCTATCCGACAGTGCCGAGGCGGTTTGCGATGTGCGGCACCCCGATCCGATCACCACACGTGCCATGGCTGAGAAGATGCGCCGCGCCCTGCATGAAAGTGCCGCGCGGGCGGGATGCACTGCGCAGGTGGAGGACGAATGGGTCTGGGGCGGCGACATCTTTGATGCGGAGCTGATCGGAAGTCTGCGCCGACATGCAGAGGCACAGGGTGCGAACTGGCGCGACATCGAAAGCCAGGCTGGCCACGACGCCTATCATATGGCGACGCATTGCCCGACGGCGATGATCTTCGCGCCGTGCCGAAACGGGATCACCCACAATAACGAGGAATCTTGCACCCCCGAGGACTTTAGAGCGGGTCTGGCCATCCTCCTTCACGCAGTTGTCGAGCGCGCAGACCGCAATTGATAGGCTCAGCCCTGTTCGACGAAGGAGAGGATCTCGTGCAAGACGGCGATGAAGTTCCGGTCAGCGCGCGTGAGCTCATCCTCTGGGCGCTGGACCAGATGGACATCCGCCCAGAGCTGACGATCTCCGAGCCTAATTGGCCAGAGCGTACCGTCGGAAATATCGGAACGCACCGAATCCAGCGGCAGCAGTCCAACGCCGAGCCCAGCCACGATCATCCGCCGCACCTCGCGAAGGTTCGAGCTTGTACCCGTAATTCGCCGTCCCAGGTCCATGTCGCTGCGCAAGATCGACATCGGCTCCAACCCTGTCTCGTCCGCCGCGCAGGTAAACATGATGAAGGGCTCTTGGCGCAACTCGCGCAAGGTAATTGTGTCACATCCGAAGAGGTGATGTTCGCAGCCGCAGAAGAGTGCGAACTCCTCACTGAAAAGGCGCGTGGACAAGATGTCGGAGGTAGGGGTCTTCAGCAGGCAAATGCCGAATCCTACACGATCGTTCAGTACGCTTTGGACGATCTCGTGGCTGTTCCGGACCTCCACGGAGAACCTGACCGAGGGATATCTCTGGTGGTAGAGCCGGAGAGTTTCGTCGATCAGTTCGGAACTGAGATTGGAAATGATCAGAAAGCGCACCTCGCCGCGCTCCTCTTCCACATTCGCGCGCGCGATCTGGCGAATGCGCTCCGCCCCGCTGAACATCTCGCGGCACTCGGCATAGATTTTGTCGCCGTGCAGGGTGAGTTCAAACGTGCGGCTGTTGCGAAAGACCAACTGGCAGCCGAGCTGTTTTTCCAGCTTGCGAAGCGCGGTGCTGACCGAGGGTTGCGAGACACCGAGAAAACGCGCTGCAGGCGTGATGCCGCCTTGCTCGACGATCACATAGAAGGTGCGCAGCATGTTCCAGTTCACGGCGGGATCCATCACAAGATCGCCTCCCAAGCTGTGCGCTGGCACTCCGGATGGACGCCCCCCGGCCGAAGGGGGGCACCGGTACTTCCTGGTAATGTCCGTAGCGTGACTGTTTTGCGCATGCCGTACTTGCCACAATGTGATCCCCGGCTGGGCCTATGGCCTCGCGTCTGGTTCCAGTCAATCGAGAATGCCCCAATATCACCTGCAACTACAGACAGCACACCCGACAGTGCCGGGAGCGCTTGCGTCGCCGGTCCGGGGGCTGTGCCCTCCCGAAAGGAAACTGCCATGCCGCATGACGTCTACGACGCCTCCATCGTGATCGACTTGGTCTCGCCATTGCTCGAACCGGGGCAGGCAGACATCACCAGCTACCTCGAAATGTATCGCAGGGGAGGCGTCAATGTTGTCGGCCCAACCGTCGCGATCGATCACGACTTCGATGAGACGCTACACCTGTTCGCGCGCCTGTACGAATTTATCCATCGCGATCGCAATAACCTCATGGTCATCCGCACCGTTGAGGATATCCGGTTTGCCAAGGAAACGGGCAAACTCGGCCTCCTGATGCATTTTCAGAATTCAACCCCGATCGGCCTGAAGCCCGAGCGCCTTGGCATTTTGCACGCCCTTGGTCTCCGGGTCATGCAACTTACCTACAATCGACGCAACTCTGTCGGGGACGGCTGCACAGAACCCGAGGATGGAGGGCTAACTAGCTTCGGCCGAAAGATGATTGAGGCGTTGAACGACCACGGTATTGTTGTCGATTTGTCGCACGCATCGCACCGCACCACGATGGAGGCGATCGAGGTGACGCGTAAACCGCCGATTTTCTCTCATTCCACCGTCCATGACGTTTATCCTAGCGGGCGAGCTATCAAACGGGACCAGATCAGGGGGGTAGCCGCCAAGGATGGAACGATAGGTCTCGTTGGTGTCGAATACTTCATTTCCGATGATCTGAGCGGCACGGTGGACGATCTCGTCCGGCATGCCGATTGCATTGCGGAGGAGGTCGGCGTGGATCACATCTCCCTCGGCATCGATCATTACTGGGGTCATGAGCCTCATGCGACGATAGAGGCCCAGCATGCGATGTACGATCACCAGATCAGCACGGGAACCTGGGATCCCGCTACATGGCCGAAGCCGCCGCTGAAGCATGTAAGGGGGCTGGAGACGCCCGAAACGACCTACGAGATCGCCGAGGCCTTAGCGCGTGCTCACTATAAGGATGAGGACATCCGTAAGATCCTAGGCGAGAACCTGATCCGCGTCTTCTCCGCGAACTGGATCTAGAACTTAATAGGGAGGCGGGTTCCACGTCCCCCTGCGTCGGCAGCCGGAAGTCGCAGCTATACCACGCTGCCTGAAGCACGGCCTCAAAGGCGTTGGACCCGCAGCCAATGTCATCGAAAATTTGGGACGGAGAAACGCGCGAAAGTTGGTGATGCCCTGAGGGGCGGCATATCATGGCGGTGTTCAGACGCCGTCAGTTCTCAGCCGAGAAAGGGATATGCCACATGCGAGAGAATATCATTGCACAGCTGCCTGATCCATCGGGATTTGGCTCCGACGCATTCACCGATGTCATCCGCGAGGGCGCGCGCAAGCTGATCGAGCAAGCTATCCACGCCGAGCTGGCTGCGCTCATGGCCGCGTTTTCCAAGGACACGCTCGAGGATGGGCGGGCGCGCTTGGTCCGTCATGGTCACCTGCCGGAACGCGAGGTGATGACCGGCATTGGCCCGGTGCCCGTGAAGGTGCCATGCGTGCGGGATCGGGGTGCCGGCGAAGACAGGATCACCTTCACGCCCAGCATCCTGCCACGGTATCTGCGCAAAGCGAAATCGATCGAAGACCTGCTGCCCTGGCTTTACCTCAAGGGCGTGTCCACGGGCGATTTCACCGAGGCACTGGAGGCGCTGCTGGGCCCGAATGCCAAGGGCCTGTCCGCCAAGACCATCACGCGGCTGAAGGCCGACTGGTGGAAGGACTACGAGGCGTGGCAGAAACGCGACCTCGGCGCGCGGCGCTTCCTCTACATCTGGGCCGATGGCGTCTACTTCAAGCCGAGAATGGCTGAGGAGAAGCAATGTGTTCTGGTGATTGTCGGCGTCGATGAATACGGCCGCAAGGAGCTGCTGGCCATGACCGACGGCTTCCGCGAAAGCACGCAAAGCTGGCGCGAGCTGCTGCTCGATCTCAAGCGGCGCGGCCTGAAACAGGACCCCAGGCTGGCCATCGGCGACGGCGCCCTGGGCTTCTGGACCGCACTGCGCGAAGTGTTCGCCACGACGCGGGAGCAACGTTGCTGGGTCCACAAGACCATGAACGTGCTGAACGCGATGCCGAAATCCGTGCAAGCCAGGGCCAAAGGCCATCTGCACGACATCACCTGGAACCTGCTCGATGCACGCTCCGTCGATTTCCGCCTCACGGTGCAGGAGTTCGACGGCCGGCGCATTTCGGCGGTGGCCGAGTTTCGCGCCCGCGAGGCGTTTTGCCGCCGCGATCTGCCGCTGCCCGCGCTCGAACCCGGTCTCGTCCTGTCCGAGGCCGATTTCACCGTCGAGGCCGTGGCGCTCGATCACAAGGTGACCTCGCTCGCCTTTGCGCTGCAGGAACGGCTGCGCGTGAATGTCTGGCGCAGCGCGCTCGACGCCCGCGGCCTGCCCGTCGGCGCATGGCTCGGCACGGCCAAGACCGCGATCCGCTCCGGCGCGCCCGATGCGCAGTGCATCGAGATCCCGGGCCATGGCCCCATGCCCCTTGGCGAGCTTCGCCGAAGCGTCCTGAAGATCGGGCAGGGTCAGCGCGTGGCCTATGTCACCGACGCCGCCGACACCGCGGCGAACCGCGACCGGATCGTCGCGCTGAGCCGGGAGGCCGACCACCTGTTCATCGAGGCCACCTTCCTCGAAGCCGACCGCGACCTCGCCACCGCCACGGCGCATCTGACCGCCCGCGGGGCCGGGGAGATCGCCCGCGCCGCCGCCGTCCGCTGCGTGACGGGCTTTCATCACTCGGCGCGCTACGGCGACGAAGCCGACATGGTGGCCGCCGAGCTCGCAGCCGCGGCAAGGCCCGAGGCGGCCCGGACCGAGGCCCCGGACACCTCTGGCCCGGCAGACGAGCCGAACTGGCTGCGGCGGTGGCGCCGGAAGGGACTTTCGCCCGAAGCGGCGCTCATCCGCTTCGACGGTCTGCCACCTGTCGACACGACCGACCTTATCGGGGCGTGGCGGGGCACGGGCCTGCCAAGTGGTCACCCGCTCGACGGGCTTCTCGAACAGCTCGGCTGGAGAGGCAAACGCTTCGAAAGCGAGGACCACGTCGATCCGCTCGTCTTCGAGCCCGGGCTGGCGCTCGATCCGGCGTGGCTGCCTCTCAAGACAGCGCTGCGCTGGCCCCGGCTCGCCCAAAGCAGCCCCAGCCGCATCGGCTTTTTTCTTATGCGCCACGCGCTCCGCGCGCATGGCCCGGCCGCCCGTCTCGCCCCGGTCTGCTTTCGCGGCTGCACCAGCGCGGCGATGATCTATGACCGGCAGCCGATCACCGACCATTTCCGCCGAATCGACGCGACGCGCCTGATCGGCCTGATGCAGACGCGTGCCGCGCCCCCCTATTTCTTCCTTCTGACGCGCGAGGCATGACGCCGCGCGGTCCCGTCGGGCCGCAGAAGGACGAATGCCCCGTGAAGGCTCCTTTCCGGCGCTTCGGCCTGCATCTCAGCCGCCCAGATGCTCCCGCAGCACGGCCTCGGGTGCCGTGCCCAGGATGAGGGGTTTCGACCAGCTCCGCTGGGCCTGTGGCGCACCGAAGCCTTCGAACCGGGCCCACCCGTCGTCCCGCCGCTCCAGCACCTCGCCACCGACCAGCGGCAGCAGCGCCAGACCGCCTGCCACGTCCCAGATGTTGGGTGTCTCGAACCGCGCGGCCTCGAGCAGCCCGGCGGCGACAAAGGCGCATTCGATCGCGGCCGAGCCGGTCTTGCGGGCATCCCACGGCCCTGCCCCGGAGGCGGGGGTCGGCAAGCCGACCAGCCTGCGGCGCACCGCGCTGTTGCCCGACCGCCTGAGCGTTTCGCCCTCGAACATGAGGTCTCCGTCAATTCGGCCGTGATAGACGCCCGGGCGCAGCGCGTGGCCGGTCGAGCACCAGATCGCGCCCGCGACCGGCATCCCATCGCGCAGCACGCCGATCGAGCCGGCGACCATCGGAAAGCCGCTGACGAAATTGGTCGTCCCGTCCACCGGGTCGACCGCCCAGACATAGGCGCTGCCGCCGGAGGCGGGACGCGCATCCATCTCCTCGCCGATGATGCCGTGATCCGGAAAGCGCTCGGCCAGCACCATGCGGATCATCCGCTCGACCTTCTCATCGACCTCCGAGACGGGATCGCGCAGGCTTTCGACACCGCCCTTGTCCTTGTAACGCACCTCGAGCATCCCGCCGAGCGCCAGCGCGATCTCGCCGCCCGCCAAGGTGGCAAGCTCGACCGCCGTGGCCTCGATGTCCCGAAGCTCCGTGTCGTCTTTCGTCATGGCGCATCTCCTTGGTCTGGGATGAGCAGGTGCAGATCCGGGTCCGTGCCGCGCAGGACCAGCTCTCTTCGGTCCCGGCACTCCTGCTGCGCTTCATCGTCGAACCGCAGGGGCGCGGTACCGTCGCATATGATCCGCAACTTGCCCGCCTGTTCGACATGGCCCGGCGCGGGGCCACGGGCCTCCTTCTCCAGCCAGCGCAGCAGCGGCTCGCGCTGCTCGGGTGTGACGGTGAACAGGCCGATCCGGCCGGGGCGGACCGGTTCCGGCAACAGCTGGAGGCACGGCCCCGCCCGGCCATGGGCGAGCGCTTCGAGCATCAGCAGCTCGGTCTCGCGAGACTTGCCATCGACCTCGATGCGATAGGTTTTCGGAACCGCCTCGCGCAGCGCCCGCGCGAAGCTGCGGCGCCCTTCGGCGATCTTCTCGGACCCGGACTTGCCGCTTTCGGCCATCTTCATCGAGGCGCAGAGCGCCCCCAGTCCCAAGGCTTCCGTCAGCACCTTTTCCCGGCCATCCTCCTCGATCCGCAACAAGGGGAAGGCGCTGTCGCGCGCCTCCAGCAGCCGCGGGATCACCGCGCCCGGTTCCGGATCGATGCCATGGGCCCGGGCCACGTTGTTGGCGCTGCCGAGAGGCAGGATGGCGAAACGCGCGCCCCCCGGCAGCGCGGGCGCGACCTTGGCGACAGTGCCGTCGCCGCCCGCGATGATGAAAAGATCGGCCGGGGCCTTGAGGGCGCGCTCCGGCTCCGTCTGCTTGATATCGGTGATCTTCGGGGAAAGACCGGCCTGCTGCAACGCCGCGCCCAACCGGTCCGCCGGCCAATCGCCCTCCCCGGCATTGGGGTTGAGCAGGACGACGGCCCGGATCGGCATCTCGCGCGACATTGCCCGGAGCGTCTCATGTCCCTGCAGCCTTTGCCGACCGACCATCGCCGTACCTCCCGCGCCACGGCTTCGGACCGCGGCGGTTTCCTGTCCATTTCGCCCTCGTGCCGCCCTTCATCCAGCAGGCCCCGGCGGAACAGATCCTTTTTCGGTTGCGGATACGGAGGCATCGTCCATCGCGAGATGGCACTGTCTCGCCTCCGTTTCGCGCCATGCGCGACATTGACGTCTCGAAGGGCGCAAATGTTCCAAGACGCTTGCCGATGCCCGCGAAAAACCGGGGAACTGGCGCAGAGACTATGGCGAGGTTCGGCCCACTGCTGCGATCGGATACAACGCCCCGATCGACCTCCATGATCGCGGTGACGCCGCCCGCCTGTCACCGGAATGAAGGCCGACCCCCTGATCCCGGCGGTCGTGCCTTCAAGAAGCAGAGCATGGATGAGGCCGCAGTGAGGTTCTGAGATCCGCCCGAACCGCTGAATGATGATCCTTGCAAGATGCTGGCCGCCCCCCGGACTTGAGATGGGGGTCAATCCCGGATTCGGGCGGATCGCAGGTATCGGCGCCGCTCCTCGGGGCAGCTCCTGTGTCTGAGCTGGTCCACATGCGCCGCGAGGATCGGCAGATCCGCCGCCGCGCGTGAGAGAGAGACGTCGCCGGGATGTGGCCCGCCGCACGAC
>JACLAD010004337.1_pt1 | contig 14171 bp, 3 predicted proteins | sample 8027901 | NCBI WGS metagenome assembly JACLAD01 (sample SAMN15725071, study PRJNA655200) | protist metagenome | isolation source: fluorescence activated cell sorting (FACS) single amplified genomes of... | place: Spain: Blaines Bay Microbial Observatory, Mediterranean Sea | collected 2016-07-05 | reverse complement strand
TGGATATTCCAAGCACTACTAGGAGCACTGGGTAGGCCATTGGCATTACTCGTGATAGGTCTCATAACTGCCCCTCCAACTTTGTCATCATTTTCTTCTCCGATATGGTCCTTTTTAATCGTTTGTGTCAATTGTTCCAACACTACTCCAATGTTCGCTTCGATCTTGCTCACTCGAGTTTGCAACTTCTTCTTGCTGTCTTTCAGCTTATCAGCTAATTCAGCTCCTAAAGCCTCCTCTTCAGTAGCTTTCTGGTCCAGTCTTAGTGCTTTGTTGGATGGAATCCAATCAATGGAGGAAGCGTAAGGAGGAAGGCAATAACGGACGTAGTACTCCAATCCATCGTCGTCATCTTTATCCTGCTCCCAAATATAGAACATAAAGTACAGGTAATTCCACATGTGGTGATCTTCGGTGATATGCTCTTTGAAGCCATCACCGCTGTTAGCTGCTCGATCGAACACTGTGCGATCAATACCACAAATGAAACATGTGCCAGTCGTGTTGTCTTTGCGCTCATTCTTTTCTTCAGTCATTTGAGAGAATGATGTAATGATCACACCAGCGACAAGATTGAAAATACCTGCAGTGATGGAAGTAGATGAGATGAAAGTGATGATGGTAGAATGGCCGTGTTAGTGTATTTATATAGAAGCAATAAAGAAAAGAGAAGCAGAGAGATGAATACAGAAGTGGATGTGTGAACGTACCTGTCGTAATGGCAAAGAAGAAGATGACATCAAATAACCAACGTTGTCCTAGGTTGTGTTCCATCTCCTCACCTAAACCTTCACCTGCACGAATACCATAATTAATACTGAAGATCGAACATCCAAACAATGTGGCGCAATCAAAATGGCCATCTTGTTGTTCTGTAGGGAAGTAGATGAACATATAGAAAGCAAATATATAACATACAAAGACGGTGACCAACAAAGAAGCCAAGATCTTATCGATAGGTCTGTATACTGACATGATAACATTCTGAGCAGTTTTGTCCTTCATTACGATATCCAGCAGCAACAGAGTCGAGTAGTAATTATTCGTTGTCAAAGCTAGTACGGCCAGTATGTTGTAAACGATGTAGTACATGGTCATGGGATCTACGAATGTCCAGAACATGGCCTCAACAGGAGTATATTTTAAATCAAAGCCCTTATCATCTTTCTGGTTGGCCAGTACTCTATACTTGACAGGCGATCTTACTACAAACATCATCACATTGATGAAACTGGCACAAAAGATTTGAAGCAAATTTAATACAAAGACCACTGTATCTATATTTTCAGGCATAACTGGAACACCATCAGTGATTAGATTCGAAACATCATCAATTTCGTCTCCTGCATGTTGTCGATCATAATAACATAGAAACAATACGTTTTGTGTCATGGCTAAGATGAATGCAGCCCATGTGACATAATTTTGGTTCTGAATACTGAAGACCCAAGCGATGCCCATTTCCACCAGTGAGCGCTGATGTACAACTTCCTGATACAATTTCTCTGCTCTATCAAGGAAATCGATCAGTTTCAATTCCTGAGTACGTCGATCAACATCTACTACCAATTGATCCTTGGACTGTTTCGATAGCAAGTGACAGACACTAGGAATATGGAAAAAGACTCGATTAATGGATCCATTCCACAAAACTTCTACAGAAGCAGTGACAGTGCCATCTGTGACATCCAAAGGTATGTCCAACTCTTCTCTTAGACCAGGAGAGTACTCAATCAACATTTGCAAGATCACAAGACACTCTATTTGTAACTTCATTTCATTCTCTGAGGCATCTGGTGGTAAGGGAGGTTCCGGTAATGCAATGATACGTAAAGCATCTGCATGTACTACTGACAATACTCTTTCATATAATGGACTCACATTGGTAGGCTGTGCTTCTAATATGCCTTCTAGAATATCAATCACTGTAATTTGTAATTCGAGTTCTTCATCTGGATCACAGTCTTTGATGGGAGTAGATCTGATTATGCGATTCAAAATTTCCAATAGATCAGTAAACATACACAAATACGTCTGATTTTCTTTACATGGGCCCTGTAATACTTCCAAGATCGTGTTAGCTACACGGATCGCAGCAGAAGTAGAAGTACGACAAGGGATTTGTGAAAGACACTTCAAGTATCCAACCAAATCATCCAGCAAATTAATAGGTTGAGGACTGTGTGGTTGGTCTCGTACGATGTCTTGATTAGGTAAATAATGGCCCTCAGACATTAACTGCAACATTCGAATCAAAAGAATTGAGTCTGGAATAGGAGGATCATCAAAGATGACCTCTCCATTGAGACTTTCGTAATTCCAAGTATGCCAATCTTTGAGTTTATTGATGATCGCACGTGCTTGGGCAAAGAATAGATATGCATCTGGTCTAGAGAGGTACTTGCACATTAAGTCTTGTACAACTCTATTGCCTCCTTCTTTGAACAACACACCAACAAGCAACTTGATACACTCTACTTGTAAAGCATCATCCACACCATCGGCGATCAAATCGAGACACAGTTCTGTCACACCAGTTGTGTTAAAAGCAGTTACTACAGGTTCTGCAGCTTCATCTTCTTCATCTCCTCCTTCTTCATCACGCTCTTCAATAGTCATGCCCATTTTCCTTTCAATCATACTTCTAAAAGACTTGATTACCCACAATGTGGTTTTGGTACATCTTGATGATAAACGAGTCTCCTCATCAATAATCTCCATATTTTCCCTCACATGCAAAACCAATTTCCGAATCAATGCTTCGTATCGAATATCTCCATCTTCTTTATCTTTGATATATGGTAGAATTTCCAATTGAGCAATAAAATGATCATTCTCTGAAGTAGTAGAAGCGATGACATCCTCATCTTCATCAAGGGCGGTCATGAAATCGGCATATTTATTCAATACTCTTCTTTCCAACCCGACATCTTCGTGTACATGCAAAGCGTCTTGTTCTTCTTTGTAACGTCGTTCTTCTTCTTGTACCTTGACATCCAGATCTGACTCACATTGGTAATTCACGCTTTTATTCAAAGCAAAGACACACTTCTTGATATAAGCTTTGTGCTCCGTATTAAGACGAGGAGAATTCAATTTGTGGATCTCTCTAATGATAGAGTACAAGGATTTGATGATGTTGGTTGCTTGCAATTGAGTCATAGCTACTCTATCTAACTGACCTTCAGTATTTGGTAACTCGTCGGTGAAAAAATCATGTTTGTAATTGGTGTCAAAGAAGATCGATAAGATGGCAATTCCAATCAATTGATACTCTAAATACTGTCGACTTACATTGCTGAACTCCCAACCCATGCTATCCACTCTCTTCAGATTATCTACCATATTGCCTAACACTTGGATATAAGAAGTAATCAGTCTCCACATGCACTTGCTATAACCTAACCCAGGAACAACAAGTTCTACTTCAATAATCGCATTCAGAAGGAAGCGAGATGTCTCCACTTTGGCTATTAATACACAAGCGGGATCCAAGATGGCTTCTACTACATCGATGTAAGAGAAGATGGATTGAATCTTCGCTTCGATACTGCTTACATTGTTTCGACCAGCCGTACATCCAGCAAGTACTTCCAATAATGCAAGGTGATAAGCAAGCTCTGATGGCAATTCTTCAATGGAGTACTCCTTGTTCGGATCCAACTCAAGCATCATGTCACGTTTTCTTCCGTACTCTCGATGATTTACAGGTACTAAGAAAGAACCAACCTTCTGTAATCTTCCAGGCATGGTCAATGTGCGCACAATTTCGAACTGATTCTCCACTACGTTTCTCTCTCCGACGTTAGTAATACTTACTGCTAAACATAAAAAGTAATGTGACTTCTCCTCATTGATAATCTGATTGACTAATTCGTTCAGATGTACATGAGGCACGAGTTTCATCAAAAATTCATTCTTGCTGAAGATAGCACGGATGCACATATGGCTGTCCAGACCGTCGTTCAATGTATCCATGAAGAAGCCTAAGGAGTCATACAATTGCTCTTGGTTCTTAGCATTGTCGATACAAGCCCAATACAGCAAGTTATTGCATAACTTTACGATGTGCTTAGTATTCAACGCAACTTCATCGAATTCGCCATCATCATCCTCTTCCACACCATCCATTAATCCAAGTACTTTCAAACAGATTCCATACAACCCCAAGTTACGCAACAAGTTTTGAATCTCTGCTTCAGGTTTACAATCACTACGGCTATCATAGGTAAAATTCTTACTTTTGCACATATCTGTCAAATCGATGAGAAAGTCCTTTGTTTGTTTGTTCAATTGGATATCACTGTCAGATTGCAGCTCTCCCCACAGCTCATGTGTCTCTGCATTTCTCTCCAAACGTTGCAAGATCTGATCAATTTCACGGAATTGGCGCTCTCTCTTACTACTGACGAGTAATTGCGTCTCTCGAGCATTTTCCAATAATGTCTTCTGCGTGCTATTTCTCAGCATCAGCAAATCCAATGCTCCTTGGGTTAAGTCTTTATGTTTGAACATCAACACATCGATGAAGATGTTATCGAAGTCATTAATAGCTAATGTCAATTCTTCGCTATCTTGAAGCACTTCAAAGAAGATCTCGCCCGGTGTTTTCTCCTCACCATCAACCCATTGATAGAACCTCCTTAGGAAGATGGAGAGATTGCGATCTTGCATGACGCTTTGAGTATATAATAAGATGTCGACCATTTCGTTCATCGTATCCAATTCAAAAGAAGGAGCTTTCGAGAATCGAGATGGCTCCTTGTAACCCCCCGCTTCACCACTACTCGTCAAATCCGATAGCGCATTGATTACTCTAGCGGCTCTGAGAATACGCAACAACCTCACCATTCTCACCAACCTCAATGTCTTCGTGTACTGAGCACTAGAACTATTGCCACTAGCATCATCTGGAATCGCTAAGAAGACGATATCAATCAACACCACTATGATATCTATTTGATTGAAACTGTTCTGGATGAAAGTCTTCAATTCTCCCTTTGTATACCAGTGACAGTATCCTCGTAGGGTGATATCGATTAAAAAGATGGCGAAAATACCTATACCGATCCAGTACCATTTGGTGCCAGTAGTATCATCTTCTCCACTGATTGTAGTATACACAGTAATACCGACGGCAACCGCTACTAAACCTAAAATACACAACAAGAATGGTGTACCTTCCATAAAAGCTAGGGTACGCCCTTGCCAGGAAGACATATCAAACTCTGCATCTTCATCCTCCAAACTATCATCAGCATAGGTCTCGTCTTCCTCCTTGGACTCCTCTTTGCCCGATTCCAGAGCATATTTGCTACTGGAACTATCCAGAGGGACCACTTTATTCTCACTGATCTTGTTGCTGGTGGTAGGATCAGGTTTCTGGCTCTTACTACTCATAGCACCATCCTCGACTACTGCCTGATTGCCAGCTTTGCCCGATTTACCCTCATTACTAGAGTTTTTGTCTTTTGCGTCTTTACCAAAACTCATTTTGCGTCTATCAATGGCTAGAATTAAAGGACCGATGACATCACCCATTCTTTTCAAATCTCCATAGAATTTGAAGCCGACCATCATATTCAACAGATTCAACATGCGTCTAGAGAAATCTGTCCATCTTCTACCAGCCATTCCTTCTACATGTTCTGATAACATCTGTTGTAACAAAGCAAAGAAGTATTGACGTTGGGGCTCTACGAAGGGCAATTTCGGAACAGCTGATTTGGCGACATCAGTCCACATTCGAGTCAATACCGGGATCTTCGTGCCTGCTTGAGGATCTCTATCTACATGTAAACACAATACTAGACGCGCAGCAGCAGCTTTCAATTTGTCCTGTACCGGCATTTTAAGCAATGTGCATAGTACATCATAAGGAAATAACGCATCGAGACGATGCATCGCAACATAATTCCGGTCCATACACATCTCCGCTGCCAAATATAACTGGTTGATGAAGTAATCTGCCACCATAGCCTTTTGAGTATTCGCTTTCTTCTTAGCCTTGGACATAATTTTGGATCGAGCTTCTGGTTGATCGGCTCGATAGAGCTCTAAGACATTCACACTCAGCTTACCAAACAAACCGAGTGGAGAGAAATCAATACTATTGGTGGTCCATGAAAGAGATAGAGCAGGCAGTCCATTATGTAGCAAGTTCTTCCCTTCAATAGGACTGCCAGCGATCTCTGCTTGAGGAATATAGAGCCCACTACGAGTAGAGCTCCAAGGAACTGGAGCAAGTTTACTATAATCTGCATTAATTTCAATGATGATATCATTGGTGTTCTCGAAGATACGATCGACAACTTTACATTGATTTCCATCTACTCCATTACCCATACATGAACAACATGCTCGCAACAACTGCAAATACATAGGATTCATCTTACTGCCTCGCAACTTAGCTACGAAGATGTCAATCTCTCTTGTGGTAATTTTGGTTTCTTGTAGCTCTTGATTCTTCGATAACATTTCTGTAACACATGTACCCGCCAATGGCTGACTACCCAAGTGTGCCAATAATACAGGAAGGTTATCTGCAATATGTAACTGGTTCTTTGGATTGTCCAAGATGCAGTAGTACAATAGTCTGAAGCATAGGCCTAATATCAACTTGCCCATGTTGATAGCGGCATTCTCATCATCGGTGAATGGTTCTCGTGTAGCTGCATTTGCTTGTTCATATGCATCTACTTTCATACTAATAGGCTTGAGTTTGTAGATGATTGCTAGCAAGATATCCAAAATGCCCTGCTCAGCCAATAATTTCTGTCTCTTTCGTTTTTTGACGATATCCTCTTTATCGACCCCGAGAACTACATCTTTCTTACTAATAGCAAAGCCTTGACTGAAATTAACTGTACGCTCAATAATCATTTGCAATACAGCCATATCTGTTCTGTCTGCAGTAGGCCATAGAGTGCCAGTAGTCTTGTTCGAGGGAATCACTGTCATATCCAAATATTTTTGTAGGTAATTGCGACAGGCCATAGCCACATATACATCTAGAGGTTCCACTTGCTGCATTGATTTGTCATCACCACCCATACTTCCGAACTCTTCCTCTTCTTCACTATATCTGTAAATTAGCAAAGATAGAGCTTCGTCTTTGTCCTTCGTACCAGTGATGACAATCTTCTCATCCAATTCCTCTCCCAATTGCAAGTACACACCTCCATAACCACCTATCTGGTATGGTTTACTATTTATCAAAGTTTTGGAGGTAGAATTGGGTTCGATGATATTCCACATGGCTCCCACAGCATCAGCTTGGTATGTAGTTTTGATGACATGTCTGTCCACCACAGTGTCTTCCCCAGATTCCTTATCATGAGCGATATCGTATCGAGTCTCTACCTCTAGATAACATGCTTTCGACAAGTTTTTGAGACGCACCTGGACGTTTCGCCAGTAAATAGGTCCTCCTTGAGTAATGTTTCTCATCTCCATTACCCATAGACATCGTGAGTCAACAGGAGTGCCAGGGACCCATGGTTGTAGCTTCAAATCTCCATATCTGTGCATTAAATCGATATCTCCGTCATCAACATGACTATCATCGCCTTCGTCCCCTTCTTCGTCTTCATCGTCCTCGCCATCATCACTGTGGTCATCTTCATCGGGATCCAAAGGTTCCTGCTCAGGTTCGCAAATGGCCAGGTTCGCTTGAGATTCAGGATCGTTTAGATAGATCAATTGCGCCGTCAATAATAAATCAGAGTTGGCTGCATCACTACTAGATTGGAAGATGTTCATTCTCCAAGTAGACGTCTCTAATGAACAATTAACTTCTCGATCGTGTCCCACAATAGGATCTCGCTCTGCACTATGTAAGTACTCATTCATACGTTGTTGGACTTGTAAATACATATCACTAGCATCTCGCACAATATCTCCATCTCTGTCCGTTTTCTGCTTGGGCTTGACGACAAGCAAAGAATAAATCGATCCTTGTGCATCGAGACTAACACTCATATTTTCTCTCTCATCGTTGGCCAAGACCATGGGATGGATGGTGACATATTTACCTGACTTGCAATGAAAGAGTTGGATAACGTCTCCGAACCGAACCACTTTGCTCTCATTGATGCACTTCTTCAACATCTCATTGTTCAACTTGATTTCGTTGTTCATTCCGCGCTCCAAAGCTTGTTGATACTTGAGAGCGCTAGGTTCATTCACCACTTCAGGAGGTTCATCGACAATAGACTCCATGTAGTCATTGTACTCTTTTGAAGCACTGTATTGGCGCTGTAAGTGGATGCAGAACAGAGCATCATCCAGTGTAGTGATGTTACTCTTCAAAAAGATGTGCTCTAGGAGAATACCCTCAGCACATAGCATTCCACCTTTCTCGCCTTTCTGATTAAAAAAGGTGACATAATCGCCGAAGCGGAGATTATTCTCTTCCTTTTGCCGGTTTGCCATATTCTATGAGACCCTAAAAATCAATAATAGAGACTCGTCTAGGCCAAACAAGAAAGCGAAGGTGCTCAAAATGTGCACGCGAGAAAAGTGCCCCTAACTGGAGGCTCGCCCACCCCATTTGACACTCCAAATAAATCGGCTGCAATTTTGGGCTGGGCTGTGTGATTCGCATGCTTGTACCATGTTGAGTAAGAAGCTCAATACTCAGCATTCAAGCTTCCCAAGAAAAGGAGGAAAGGTAAAGAGCTTCGTGGAAGACAAAGAAAACGTGGATATGAACCGATTGAGCACGCAAAATATTTGTAATAAGAAAGCGCTCTCTGATTCTGGCAAGGTAGTGAAACCTTACGTAAAAGGCTTTGTGGTCCAGAAAAAATCTATGGTGATCAAATTATCGGAGGATGTTGTTAACAATAGTATGGATCCAACGACACAGGCCATTATTGATCATTCGGAGAGAAGTCCGGAACCAGTGAAGCCACAGCATCGAAAAGAAATGAAACCACTCAAACTTGTATACAATACTTTACCTACCGTCCTGGAGACGCAGAATCAGAATCAAACATATCAGTATTATCCTTATTATAAGCCTGATAGCATCGATTACAGCATTCGTCGTGATTTGCTTCCTATTGATGATTTCATGGCCGTAGGAGTGTCATTGCAGATGGGAAGTGGCATCACATGGAGAGTACAGAAACGCATGGATACTTCTATCCCAGAAGGTGTGTTCAATGTCGCATCATTGGATAGACAAGAACATGTCTTGTTGGACAGCAGAGTATACCAGCAGCACATCCTGAAGCAAGTCACGGACTCCCAATTTAGCTATCCTAATTACAATGCTAGTTACAAGGGAAGAGTTCACCTGAACAACAACAACAACACTGTCGACAGACAAGTGATGGACCACATTCCTCCACCTGTTGCCAACTCGAATAAGGATAGTAATAGTACTAGTAATAATGCGAGCAATGAAAGTGTAGACGAGATTCCTCCTCAATCCAAGAGCAGTGAGTTATCTCAATCTATCGTCGAGATGCGTACACAATTGCTCGGTCTAAGTTCCAAAAACATCCAATTGAAAGCAGAACTCTCTCAGGTGCAGTTGAAGTGTGATCGATTGAGTGAAGTGGGACGTATCAACGATGAGATCTTGCCATTAACAGAGAAACTTGAGAGGGACATGTCTACCAAGAACCTTGAAGTCAAACATCTACAGGACATAGTCACTGCAGAGACATCTAAGAGCCAGACGCTCCGCAGCAAATTGAATGCTCAAGAGAAAGTCATCGAAGATCTTCGTAAGCAATTGAGACACAAAGAAGGCTTAACTATAAGTCTCGAGAAGAAGGTGGTGACTGCGAAGGATGAGCTCATGAATGCACAAGTGCAAGCTTTATCCATGTTAGAAGGCACTACAGATGCTTCCTCGAAAGAGAAAGAAGCTTTGGTGAGAATCAAGGACATTGAAGGGGCATTTACTGCGGACATGGCCGCCAAAACGGCTCTCTGTGATGATTTACAATCTCAGTTGACAGATGCTCGTGCGAGTGTGTCTGCTTTAGAGCTCGATATGAATAAACTAGAAAACAGCAAAGAGAATTTACAATCGCAATTAGAGGCTAGTCAACGTACAGTTGAGGAACAAGAATCTACCATTGCAGGATTGAAATTGACTTTTGAGCAAGAGAGACGTCAATTGCAATTACGGCATGATCTAGAGGAAGAAGCCGAAAAGCAACGTCGCAGTCCTTTGAAAGATGAATTGCAGAGTAAAAGCGACGACTTGTTGCTACGAGAAAAGGAAGTAGACGCTCTACAGAGAGAGATAGATGATTTGAAGGAGGTGCTGAGCAGACATGAGACTACAATCAGTGACAACAAAGAGACCGAGTCTGTGTTGGAAGTGAGGCATAAAGAGATGAATAGTAGACACGAAACACTTACTAATACACTGACTGAGATGGAATCACGCTTAATCGCCAAAGAAGAAGGTCTGAAACATGCATCTTTGGAAGTGGAGAACTTGAAGACCGAACTAAATGCTAAAGACGAAGAGTTGATGATGTTATTGCAATCGTCAGTGCAATCTACAGAAATAAGTGGCGAGAAGCTGTTGGCTGCAGAGAGAAAGTATATAGAGCTTGAGAACGAATTGAATGAAGCTCGCAACATGATCGATCGACTGCAGTCGAATGAGAGTAGTCGAAACAGTGAAGTGCAAATGGTGCGAGAGGCTTTGACCAGCGAGATGCAAGAACTAGCCAGTCAAAACAGCATTTTGAAGCAAGACTTGTCTAAGCTGCAACACATGTACGATACAAATGCTCTTGTTAAAACGAATGTGATTGGCGAAGAGGGCAGTAGTGGTAATTCAAGCGACAACGACAATGGCAGTGACAAGGACTTGTCTGTTAAGACACAATTTTTGCAAGACCAGTTGGCGTCGTTAAGAGAAGGTCTCACCGCACTGTGTTCATTACAAGATATCAAGGTTGCTTCTGTGCAATCTCTTCTCTCCCTTATTACAGAAGATGGTGAAGGTCTTACGTTGAAGGATACAGGTGCCAGTGCCATGGTGCTTCAAGAAGCCAACAAGACTCTTACGCTAGAGAGGGATACCTTGTCGGATACATTGCAGAGCACTCTCTCCCAATTGAATCGTCTTCAGGAAGACAGCAAGAAGAACAATGATATGTTGTCAAGAGAGCTACAGAGCAGTCAGGCCACCAGCCTAGATCTCACTCGAAAACTGGCAGAAATGTCTTTCAAAGTAGACGATTTGAATACGCATACACGTAAACTTGAAGATGATATTACAAAGTATCAAGAAGAAGCTCTAAAACAAGCAACTACCATCGAAGAATTGCGTGCTTTGTCCAGTGCTGATGAAAGTAGTATAGTAGAAGTTGAAAGTGGAGACTATGCTCGTATGACGCACAAGACTTTGTCTAGACTCATCAACAGTAGTAGTGATCAACAAGTGGTCCATCTAGCCAAACAAGTGCAACAGAAAGAGAACTTGTTGGAAGAGTGGGCATTGCGCTATGAACATATCGAAGAGGAGTTCCGCAAGGCGGCTACTATTATTGAGAAGGCAAGAGCTAGTAAGATTAGAAGATACAACAAGTATACTGCTTTACAGCAAGATTATGGTCAAGCCAATCTGCAGATTAGTAGCTTAGAGAAGGAGAATGGGGATCTGAAAAGAAGACATAAGGACTTTGTGCGCAGCGTGGAAGAAGCGCTAATTGGCGGAGGGGCAGGAACCGGGTTGACCCTGCAAGAGTTTGGTACGATGAAAAGACTAGACAGTGGTTTGGAAAAGAAGATGCTAGGACAGTCATTTAGTTTTGCAGGATTGGACGATAGCACGGAGGAAGATGACAATGCTAATTTCTAGAGCTGATGATGCTGTAGAAAGATATATAAGAGGAATGCGAGAGAGGGAGTTCGTAATAGGGTAGGGCCAGAGTTGCCATATGAGAGTACAAGAATAGACGCTATTGTAGATTTTGTCCATTTATAATATGAATACAAAGAGAATTAGTACCACCCCATATATATCTCACACACCTATCATTTGTGCTCTGCCAGTATCTATGTCTATCCATGGTCGATGTAAATATATTTACTCACTCGAATTACTGCTGTTCATGAAAACCGTCACAGCAGTATCTTCAGATTCACTAACAGTATTAGTATCAGTCGAAGTATGTGCCGCTGCAGCTGCCTCTTCGTCTGCCTTGGCTTGGATGTTCTTCATCAATTCTAAGGCCATTGAAAAGAAAGCGGGCTCGATTCCAGTGCTGTCTTTCGCAGACACTTCGAAAAAGTCATATCCCAACTCTGCGGCCATATTTTGCCCTTGCTCCGCAGTCACAACACGACGCTCATCTACAATATCACTTTTGCATGCAAAGATGACTTTATAGACATTTGGATATTCATTTGAAAACCTTTCTTGGTAGTTTTTTCTCCACACGTCCTTGATATTCGTGAAGGATTCCAAATCATCGACACTATAGCACATGACAATAGCAGATGTGCCTCGATAGTAGGCTTGGGTGATGCTTCTAAACCTGGCATCGCCCGCAGTGTCCCAGACCTGCATTCTGATGACTTTGTCATTTACTTTGAAGCATTTTAGACAGAAATCCACACCAATGGTCGGATGGTACGCGTCCTCTCGATAGATATTCTCATACATGCGCTGAATACACTGCGTCTTACCGGTGTGCGCATCGCCCATCACAATCACTTTCTGAAGATAGTCATACGAAGTAGCACTTTCAAGGACTGTGACTTGCACAGGAGGAGGCATCGCACAGAGTCAGGCTAAATACTTCCCGGTCGTAATTCCAAAATGTTAAAGCTATTCGATTAGGCACCGACAGAGCACCTGGGTCTTCTGTCAAACAAGAACCGCCGCACAACAGCAGGGAAGTGTCCTTTTTTGGCCAAAGTGACCAGACGGGGTCGGAACAAACAGGGTCAGGCGAGAAAAGCAACTGTGTCACTGCTTTATATAATCGACTATGAGTGCAAAAGACGACAGTACAGACGCATTTATGAGTCATGATTGGGGTGAGAATAAACAAAACCATCTTCTTGTGATTAAAATCAATGAGTTATTGAAGAGCAAAGGCATTTCTACCTGGATAGATACTGAGAGAATGAAAGGTGAGATCAGAAGAGCCATGGCGAACGGGATTGACAATACTACGTGTGTCATCGTCTTCATTACCGCTCGTTATTATGACAAGGTCAATGGCGACGACGCGCTAGATAATTGTAGATATGAATTCAATTACGCTACAAGAACTGTATCTGCTAGTAATATGATTCCTGTAGTTTTAGAGAAATCCATGTTGAATCAAAAGGATTGGAAAGGTGTGTTATCTGCAGAGCTTGGAGGCCACTTGTATGTAGACATGACGGATCATGATGAACATAGCTTGGAATTAAAATGCCAAGAATTATATCATCACATTGTAGAATTATTGAAAAAGAAGGGGACCACTGTATCTGCATTACCCCCTTTGTCTGGCTCGACACATACACAGCTGCCTCCTACACCTCCTATTAAGACTTCCAATGACAACGAAAAGATCTCTGCGTCAGGAAGTGATCAAGGTAAGATGGATGAGTTGGCGAAATGGATGACTGAGTTAGGTGTACAAGAAAGTAATGCGAAACAATACACCAACAAATTGTTTGAGAAAAACCTCACTACAATTACTAGATTGAAGAAGTATGTTACGAAGAAAGGTGCTGCCGTATTAGAAGATGATCTAGGTTTTGAGGAAATGGATGCTGACGAGATTAAAGAGGCATTGATGATTGAAGAGAATCACACAGGTAACGACAATGGTAAGGTTGCTGCTATTGATCCCAAGCTAGTGCGCACCGATGATGATATAAAGCCAGCAGTGGATCTTTGGTGTAGCGATCGAGCAGCGGCCGAGCTAAAGTATGGCCACATCTCACAATGGGATACTAGTGCAGTGACGAATATGAAGGAGCTTTTTAGAGACATGAAGGACTTCAATGATGATATCATTCAGTGGAATGTAGGCAATGTGACTAATATGGAGGATATGTTCTGTCGTGCCGCTGCCTTCAACCAGCCTATAGGGCAATGGAATGTAGCCAATGTGACTAATATGGAGGATATGTTCTTTATTGCCTGTGCCTTCAACCAGCCTATAGGGCAATGGAATGTAGCCAATGTG
>JACLAD010014761.1_pt1 | contig 14174 bp, 6 predicted proteins | sample 8027901 | NCBI WGS metagenome assembly JACLAD01 (sample SAMN15725071, study PRJNA655200) | protist metagenome | isolation source: fluorescence activated cell sorting (FACS) single amplified genomes of... | place: Spain: Blaines Bay Microbial Observatory, Mediterranean Sea | collected 2016-07-05 | reverse complement strand
TATACTTTGTATATATATGGAGTAAGAGAACATTTTATATATATATGGCATAGTGAGAAAGAAGAAGAGATTTTTAGGAGTGCTGGAGTATATGATTGAATTGTGATATAGGCCTATCCATCCTTAAAAAAAAAGTTTTTATAGTTAATTCATATCTTGGTATACTTACTCGTCATCTCGCCTATTAAATTTTCCAGTCCAAAAAATTATCAAAAAAATAATTAATTAAAATTGTTGAAAAATGAATAGAAAACGTTAATATATATTTAAGTTTTAGTTTAGTAAAATAGAATACTGTAGACGACAGGTGAAATAGATTGTCTATCTTCATTCAAACAGAAATAATATAGTATTTTATCATTCTGTCAACAACAAACATAGAGAGGAAGAAATTGGAGAGACATAAACAGGGAAAAAAAAATGCAAGCACCACCATATCAACAAAAACGAAATAGTGGTGGACAAAATCAATGGTTAAATCAACCACCTGGTCAAAGTAGTAGTAATAATAATAATAATAATAGTAATAATAATCCAAATAATAATACCCAATGGTTTGATTCATCTGCACAAGCATCGCCAAGAAGTATGAACATGGGTGGTACGATGGGAGGTGGCATTCCACCGATGCAGCCTATGCAACCTATGCAACCGATGACACCAATGACGCCAATGCAGCCAAATTACAACAATACTGGTGCACCAAGCACGACACCTAATTTTGGAAGTTCAAATTTTGGGAGTGCTATCCCAAACTTTGACCATGAACCACCATTATTGGAAGAACTTGGTGTAAATCCAAAAAAAATATATTTAAAAACTATTACTGTAATCAACCCAATGAAAGCTGTGGACGAAAGCATTATGGATGATGCGGATTTAGCTGGCCCAATTACATTTGTTGGATTGTTAGGCACTTGCTTACTATTGCGTGGAAAATTACAATATGGACATTTATTTGGTTTATTAGTATTTGGTTCCTTCGGTTTGTATTTATTATTAAATTTAATGTCACAACTAAAACAAATTGATTTTTTCCGCGTATTAAGTATTGTAGGTTATTCAATGTTACCAATGGTGGGATTAGCATCCTTGTCGATATTAGTAAGTTTAAGAGGTTACGTTGGTTTATGTGTTGGTTTAGCCGCTGTAGCATGGTGTACGCAAACAAGTACTAGATTTTTTGTAGCATCATTAGAAATGCAAGCCAGTAAATGGTTAATTACATATCCAGTTGCAATGTATTATTGTGTATTTGTACTTGTAACTGTCTTTTAAATTCAAAAAAGAGATTGGGGAAAACAAGTTTTTAGCACACGCGTGTGTGGTAAGAAAATATTAGAAATTATAAAAACAATTATATAATATATGTGTATTTATGAATACAACCCTGTAATTATAAAACGAAGTGACGCGGGAGGTATTTCTATATGTTGGAGATGAAAGTAGATACAAGAAGCCTGGAAGGAGAGTAAATAAACATATATATGTTGTATATTTTTACAAAAATAATTATTCATTTTTTTTTTATGAGATATAATTTTTAATTTTCTCTACACAGCACAATATGTAAAAAAAATTTTATACACGCACACATACAAAAAATTCAAACGCAGTATTCTCTGAAATGTTTGAATTGGCGGGAAGCAAAAGGAGATTAAAAGTAAATAATAAATAATATAAGAACACATATCTTTCCATACTTCGTATTATATATGGTAGATCCTCTTTTTCCTTTTTTTATTATTTTTTTGAAAGCCAGAAAGCATTTTTTCAAATAGTTTTAAATGCCATTACCATAAAAATGGAAAATTTATTATTTATTCATTATCAATCAATGTTTGGTATGCTGCTTCATCCAATAGACCTTCTAATTCGCTTTCATCTTCAATTTTAACTTTTACGAACCATCCATCAGATGTTGGGCTTTCGTTAACCAAGTTTGGGCTATCTGTTAAATTGTCGTTAATTTCAACAACTTCACCTCCAACTGGCACATATACATCACTTGCTGCTTTTACCGATTCAACAGATCCAAATGCTTCTTCTGCATCAAAACTATCGCCTATTTCTGGGAGTTCCACGTATACAACATCTCCAAGTGCTTTTTGTGCAAAGTCAGAAATACCAATTGTACCAACACCATCATTTACATCAATCCATTCGTGTGATTCTGTAAAATATGTTGTAAAACATGCATGCTGTTTTGGTCTCATAACAATTGCTCGTCTTGCCATTTGTTTTAAAGCAGGTGTTGCTCTTATACTTTTTTTTAAAATATTTGAAATCATTTTAATTTATTCGATAATATTTTTTCTTTCCGGTAATATGTAAAAAAAAAAATTTGGTATATACTTCGTTATTTTCTAAATGAATATAAATATAATAATAACAACAATAATAATATATATATATATATATATATATCTTGTGGTAATGTTCGATATGTATTTTTTTATCTATATCCATCTGCAACACGAGCTGTATCTTTCATTCATATTTTACTAGCTTCAAGTCCTTCTTTTTTTACAACACTTTTTATTAGCACTAGCACTACTACAAATTTTTTAGAACCCCACACTACGGGAGCTCGTACCACAAGCCGAAAGAAAGAGTCTGAATAAATTAAAATATGAAGCTTATTTTAATTTATTACCACCTCTAAACTTTATTCCTTAAATATTTATAATACAAAATATCAACCGAATACACCATCGATTTGTCGCATTTGTCGCATTTATGCACCACATAACTTAAAACTACACAGTATAGGGGGAAATTTGGCCGGAACCTTATATTAATATCTTGTTATTGTGGTGGAGTTGGATTTTTTATTATGACCAATTATTATTCAACAATTGAATGAAAAAATTATTATTATAGAAGTTAATAGAAAGATAGAAAGAGAGAGATGTTGTTATGTCATACCTTTCTCTATATAAGAAAAGTACATCAATAAATTGTATACGAATAAGAATAATAATAATAATAATAATGGATCGGAAAACAAATACCAACAATACTGCTACCGTCAATGTGAATGCAAATCTATACAAAAGTGTACGAAGATTGCAAATTATACGTAGTTTATGGTTTCGTATATTAGGACATGGACATGTTGGTGCAAGTCGAAATGATTTAAGTGGTTTTTTAGACGTCTTGGAATGGAGAGTGAATGATGAAATAAATGAAATTGAATTTACTACTTTAGTTGCGCAGTGGATCAAACAAGGTCATAAATATACAAACAGACATTTAAATAATCCACATCATCATAGTGGTGGTACAAAGTCACCAATAAGTGAACAACATTTTCGTGAAATATTAAATGATAGAGGATATTCTATTACAGATTTAGATTTATTTTTCAGTTTATTAATAAATGAAAATAATAAAAGTTTATTGGCAACGTTCGCAAGTGATAATGGTAATGGTATTTTAGTGAACAACAATAGCAGTTATAGTAATAGCAAACATAGTGTTATTGAAACAAATAATTTTCAAGTTACACCAGAATGGCTAGCCGCTGTTGAAACTTTATTCTTTTCATTAGATACACATGGTTATGGTACGCTTAGTTTTCCACAAATAGAAATGTTAAATTTTGCTTTAATGACATGGCATGTACAATATGCAGGTCAAACGATAGATAATTACGATGAATTTGCTGAAAATGTACGACAGCGTACGTTTGATATGTTACGTGATATGGGTGGAACTGTTGAACATGTATATCGTTATGTAGGAATAGTTGGTTTAGATGCATTTAAACATTTTTTAATTTTACGACGTGCAAAAGTTGAAAATTTAAATGCTACATTAGCAGTAATACGTTCTTTTTCAGTTATATGGGGTGATATTAGAACGTTGCATGTAAAAGAACAATATAAATTGTTTTTACGTAAAGAGAAAATGGGTACAAAAAACATACCTCGTCCATTTGAAATTTCAGTATTAAATTCACTTACTGGGAAAACAAGCAAAGAGAACAATAATGATAATGATAATAGTAATAACAATAATGATCATTTGGAAGGTCCATCCCTTGATATTTATTTACTTGTCGATGCTGCTCCAGCGGTTTGGAGAACCATGATACGTACAGTGGCTGCATCTAGGCAACAAGGGATCTTTAATTCAAGTAACGGTGCGACAAGCATTACACGTGATGGTTGGGCTAAAGTTGCTGGTGATATATGGCATGATTTTACCAAATTAGATGGTGTAGATACACCTTCTTCATTAGAATCTTTATTACAGGATGGACGGGCACATAAAATCTTAGCCGTATTGTCTAGCTATCAAAACTTGCAACGTGAGATTATTGGGCTATTTCTTAAACAATACGTACATGGCAATTATGCATTGTCCAACAATTTTACTAGCAGCAACAACAATGTCTATGTAGATATGGAGGATGATATGAATAATAGTAATATGGGAGGTGGAGGAGGTGATAATAGTGTATTGCCATTAGTTTTTCCAATTGTCCAATCGCGTAATATCTTAGATCGAATGAAAAATAATAATAACGAGCCAATGTTAGCATTAAATGATAATTCATATTACGATATCGATCCATTTAATTCAATGGCTAATGATACGGATATCGGTACTGTAGTTGCAGAAAATGGCAGTTATTACGATGAAACGCCAGCAAATCGTATGCAAAACAATAATAATAAGTCCAACAATGTGAATAAGGATAATAGATGGCAAGAAGTTACATACGATACACTTTTTACTGATGAATATTTAAATGATTTAAAGCACGGCAACAATACTAGTAAAAGCTTGAAAAGCAAACCGCCTTTTGTAGGATCTACGCGTAGAAATACAAAACTAGGAAAAAATAATTCTGGTGTATTGACGGAAAAAGTTCAATTAGTTGAAAAAGTTGTTAAAGAATATGAAATGGTATTATCAGAGTTAGAAGAACCGGTTAAACAAGAAGTAGGTCGTGAAGATAGGAATTTTCAAATAGATGAATCGAAACAGACATTGAAAATGGCAAAAAGTTCCCCATTGATAAAGATTAGTAATGATAAAAAGACAAAGACAAGGACCCCAGAGAAAACTGATATGGTTGAGACACATAAATTATCACCTGTATTACTTCGAGATGTTGAAAAATTGCTTACAAAAGTAAATGCTGTAAGATCTAGATCTAACAGTTACAATGATAATAGTAATGGCATAGCTTTCGATAGTATTAGCAATAGCAGCAATAATAAAAATGCATATTATAGTACAGTGAAAAAACAAATGCAACAACAATGGGAAGTAAATGATGATAGGGAAATTGTTACCGAAACTTTATTGTTTGATGATTCAAGCAATAATCGTGGTGAAATTAATAATAATGTTGACAATGGCTTTTCTGATGCTATGTCTCCAAATGTAAGAATCGACGTAAATGCAAATAATAATAGTAATGATGATAATAATACCAGCATGAAGAAAGCAAATAATTATCCACGGTGGAAGAATATTTCTGGTAATTTACCAAAGAAACATAAAACGTGGCAGTCTCCGCCTAGAGTTAGCGTCATGTTGCGTGCATTGCCAAACGTAGATAGAAATGGTGGAAGAATTTTACAAGAAGGGAAATTGAAGAAGAAAGGATCTGGTAAAACAGCAATTGTTGGGCGTAGAAATTGGAAACAACGTATTTTCAAATTAACGTTGTTTCTTCCAAATGTTAAAGTTGATGATGTGTTGCCTCATCCATATGCAACGTTGGAATATTCTGATGAAGATGGGAAATTATTAGGCACAGTAGTCATTGATGCTTATAGTACCATTGAAGCGTTTGTTCAGAAGAGTTCTAAATATGATTTTTGTTTCGGGATTAGACGAGTGGATGGTGCAGTAGATTTATTTAGTAAAAATATTAAAAAATATGCAGTTGAAGGGCATGTGCGGGATTCAATCGATTTAAGAGCCATATCAAGAGAGGAACAATTGGAATGGGAAAAAGCTTTTAAAAAAGCAGTTGCGTCATGTCAATTAATTGAAGATCTTCGTGCCTCTGATTTAAATGATAGCCAAAGGCAACAAGAGGAGGAAATACGAAATGTGACTGTTGACAGTATGAATCTGATGGGAAAATATGGAAGTCCTTCAAATACAAATAATGGACGTGCTAATTTAGGTACTAATGCGGAAGGTCCATCAAAAGAGGCTAAACGACGATATAGTATTGGATTAAAGAGAGGTCTAAGTGCATTTTTTGCAAAGAAAAAAAAGAAGAATGTGGATTTACGAAAGGTAAATACAGCACCTGCGAATACGCTGGATAATCTTAATGTACAAATAAAGGTGGATGCAAAACCTAAAGAAAATCCAAAGCTTGTTGCTAGTTTATTAGCTGAAATCGATGATCATTTAAATGATGATGATGGCAATGACTACAATAATAGTGGTTTAAAATCCCCTTTCCAAGGAGAGGGTGAAGGGTTGGATGGACTTGGTGCAAATGATGCAAAGCGTGCGAAAGTGTTGAGAGAAGCGCTCCGTTCAATGAATCCAAAAGAACCCAGCCTTGCGAACCAACAATTAAAATTATCATCATCCTTTTCACGACGACAGCAACAAAGATATAATTATGACAAACAAAAAAATGCCATCAATAATAGATTGACGTTGCATGAATCACACACTTCCATTGGACGCAATGGCCATTATGATGGTGGTGAAGATGATGATAGTCATGGCACTCAACGGTTCTTATCAACTCGTTTTGCAGCACCTGTAAGGCCAAAAATGGTATTTGGTAGACGGGTCGAAGAAAATCCTGTAGATATCCAATCGATGAGTAAGAATAAAAAAAATAAAAATACTACAAGAATGGAAAGGGGGGATGTTATGGACGATGATGATAACGTAGAAAGTGCATTACGTGATCATGCTTTAAATAATGCTGGAGGTGTTGTTGATGTGGATGAAATGATGAGAATACAACGAATGCGACATCAGCAACCTGAAAAAAGGGCAAACAATTATTCGGCAATGAAAGCAAAGAATCGATCAGCAATAAATTCAAATGGAAAAACTGGTAATAAAAATACAGCAAATGGAGTTGCAAAAGTTGCACATCATGAAGAAAGAGCTATGCCAGAAAAAGTAACATTAGCATCACAGCGAAATTTGAATGATATTCCACATCGAAGTGAAGGCTTAAAGAGTCCTCCAAAACAAACACGTCAAGAGTTTATTTAAAAAAAGATGTGTGTGTGGTTGTGTAAATCATCAAATATATTTATATATATAGAAATATATGCATATAATAGACATATTTTTACACTTTTACCATATATATCTCTTGTGTTATTTTTTACATAATTTTACATTTTTTTTTTCAGTATTACATTTCTTTCCCTTCGTAATACGTATAATATATGTTTCTCATTCTTTCTCCAAGGAAATGCTTTTAAAGACATCTGCATATTCATCTGTCCCACCACACATTAATACCATTTCGCTTGGACCAAAAATTTGTTTATCGTAATTCATTGCTTTAGTAGCATCATCGGTATCAGCTACTGCAGAGTAATTTGCAGATAAATGATCTTTTGATGTTGATTTTACTAATACATAAATGTCTCGCGAAATTAACCATTTAATTATAGTTTCATGAATTGATTTATGGCCTTCCTCCTCTTTTAATGCATCTAATTTTGAGTATGTTACATCGCCCATTTGAGATGCCATTTGAATTACAGGAAGAAATGCTAATGATCTGTATGCAATTACTTTGATTTTTAAGGATTGCATATATTCAACAAAATTGAACTCTGGGTGTGTTGGATCAACATAAATTTCATTCGCAAACGGCATATTATTTTCTTCCTTCGTAATATCAACTGAGGGACACTTTAATAGCCTATCAAGATGTTTCTGGTAAAAGTTGGATATTCCAATGTTACGACATAATCCATCTTTACGTAGACGAACCATGTTTTTCCAACCTTGATCAATATTTTCATCAAACCATTGAAAAGTTGCATCTTCTTTTACCTTTTCAGGTGCACCGCCAAGGTCTATTTTTTTTTCCCCTGGAAAATGAATTAAAAGTAAATCTACATATTTTAAACCTCCTAATTGTTCCAAGTGGTCTTCTACTCGTTTTTTTAAAATTGTATAATTATCATCAGTATCATTTGGAATGCCAATTAATTTTGAGGTGATCCAAAGTAATTCTCGAGGTTTTGTGCCAATTCTTTCCCCAACTGCTTTAGTTGATTGATACATTTCAGCACAATCATATGCATTATATCCAATTTCAAAAGATTCATCAATGGCGTTTTTAATTTTTTTCATATTATTTTCATCTGAGAAAAAAGTTCCAAATCCAATACGTGGCATTGCCATTCTATTATTATTGTCATTATTCGATGACATATTGTTTTGTGTTATTCTTTTCTTATTTGGTCTGTTTCGTTTCATTATTCTTGTTCTTATTTAAATATATCTAATTAACTATATTTTTATGTTGTATATGTAATTAGTAATATATTAGTATAAAGACGGACCTCGGAGGTGGGTTCAATATAATTTAGTATAGCATGTGAATACCATTATGTGTAAAATAACTTTTATTAATACGTCACACGTGGTTGTACAAAAAAATATATAATTATATCGTAGGTATATAAAGAGGAAGGTATATACATTTTGAAAAACTCGCTCACCTCTCTATTAACTCTTTCTTCCACACACACTTCACTTCACCAATCGTGTTAATGTTTCTAATGAATTTTGCACATCGATTATTTTAACTTTTAAATCGTCTAATTTTTTAATATCTTTTTCTTGCACATGTTGTGGAACTTTATCTTTATAATCTTGAAGTGTCATACGAGTATGAAAATTTGAAATTTGTTTATTAATTTTTTTTTCACGTTTAGTTAATAAATTAATTTCTTTGATCAAATTATCTTTCACCGGACCAATAGTCATATCGACTGTAACATTTAAATTGATATTATCATTGACGGCATATTTTAACGAACCATCATCAGATATATCATTCATTGTATTTGAATCGTTTCCATGTATTAATATAATATTTAAATTTGGTAATCGACTGAGAAATTTAATAATATTTATTTGTTCCGTGGATAACGTTCCATCTTTATTATTATCGGATGCAACATTTAAGGAAAAGGATAATGAACTTGCTTGTACTCCTAATGATAACATAGTATTACGTAATGAACGTAAACCATGAACTGATTTTAAAACAACATCCATATCTTTTTCAATTACATCAGATTTAAAAGATTCCAATTCATTCGTCGTAGGAAACGATGACATCATAATACTATTTTCATCCTCATTACTATTATTACTATTCGGATGTAAAACTTCATATAAATCCTCCGTAATAAATGGTATGATAGGATGGAACATTCTTAATGATGAATCTAAGACGTATTTTAATACATTTTGTGTCTCTAATTTTATTTTCGGATCTATTACATTTCCTGTACTATCATCATTATTGTTAGCATTACTATTTAAATACTTTTTTGTTAATTCTAAATAGACATCGCAAAAATCATTCATAAAAAAGGTTCTTAATGCATCCGTGGTTAATGCAAAATTATAAGTTGAAAAACCTTCCTCACATGTCTGTATTGTATCATGTAATCGTTTTAATATCCATTGATTTTCTAAATTTGATGCATTTAATGATGAAGATGAAGTATAATTATTACCATGATTATCCAAATTTACATTTGAAATTACATACTTAGATGCATGCCAAATTTTATTGCAAAATTGTCTTGCTGTAATAACGCGTTGAATATCGATATTAATTTGCCTACCTTGCTTTAAATAGGATGCTAATGCATATCTTAATGAATCAACACCTAAGGCATCGATTCCTTTTGGAAAATCTTTTTTCAAATTTTTCTCAGCACGTTTTATCTCTGCTTTATCCAAATTGCCAGATTTCAATATACTTATCATTTCCTTTAAAGACACCCCATTAATAATATGTAATGGATCAATCACATTTCCTAAACTTTTCGACATTTTCTTTCCATCTTTATCACGTACTAATGGGTGCAAAAATACTTTTTCAAACGGAGGTATTGATTCTATCGATCCTGCTGCTGGATTATTATTAATAGAAGTTAATTCTGTACAAATCATGGACATACGAGCAACCCAAAAAAATAGAATGTCAACACCAGTTTCCATTAATGATAATGGATAATATGATGCAGTATTTGCAGGTAACATAGATTGAATAGCCTCATCTTTATTTTTTTCATTTGTAGCATGTATATTATCGTTTGGCCAGCCTAATGCAGATAATGGAAATAAAGCGGATGAAAACCATGTATCTAAAACATCTTCATCTTGAATTAAATGAAAATCATTTTCATCTATACCATTATATTTTTCTACAACAGCTTTTCGTGCATCTTCAATTGTTCTTGCAATAATCCAATCTTGCAAATCATTATTACCATTATTATTTGATGTATTAGAAATATTATTATTATTCCTACCATTTTTAAAAACAATTTTATATGCTGGTATACGATGTCCCCACCATAATTGTCTAGATATACACCAATCTTGTATATTTTCTAACCATCGATTCCATTCATCAATTTGTTTACTAGGACGAATATCAATTAATGTACCATCATTCTTTTTCTTTTCATTTACCATCTTTATAGATTCCTTTGCAAGATCATTGCAGTTAACAAACCATTGTGGTTTTAACAATGGTTCTAAAACATCGCCGGATCTTGAACATCGTGTTAATGTCATAGGATGATCATCTTCTCCTTTAAACAATCCTTTTTCTTCTAACATATTTAAAATTTCAACACGTGCATGGTATCTATTTAAACCATTTAAATTACAATTTTCGGCATGATCATTTAAATACCCATCATCATCCATAATATTCATACCAGTCAAATTATGCCTTAAAGCACATTCATAATCATTCAAATCATGACTTGGAGTAATTTTAACAACTCCACTACCAAGCTCAGGATCAACAAGTATATTATCTTGAACCACTTTTAAAATTTCCCCAGTCAATGGATGCAATACATTAGGTGCATTTTCTTCAAATAAAAATTGATAACGTGGATCTTCTGAATGAACTGCAATGGCAACATCTGCTGGTATTGTTTCCGGACGAGTTGTACTTATAATAATTTTTTCATTATTATTATTATTATTATCGTCGTTATTTGATAATGGATATTCGATTTTATACATTACACCAAATTCAACAGGTATATGTTTTTGTTTTACATTTGTTTTTGTATTATTAGTAACATCATCATTTTTTTTTTCAATATATGGAACTTGAATTGTTGTACGGCCATTTAGTTCTTCAAGATCAATTTCAATATCAGAAATTGCAGTATTTAAAATTGGACACCAATTTACTATACGACGCCCACGAAAAATTAACCCACGTTCATATAATTGTACAAATGCTTCTGTCACCGCTTTGCTACGCTGCTCATCCATAGTAAATGCACTCCGTGACCAATCTAAACTAGCACCAAGTTCTTTTAATTGTTTATAAATTGTATCACCATATTTTTCATACCAATTCCATACTTGTTCTAGAAACTTTTCTCTACCAAGATCATGCCTTGTCAATCCTTTGTTACGCATTAATTGTTTTTCCACTACAACTTGTGTTGCGATACCGGCATGATCTAACCCTGGTACCCATAAAACATTCTTTCCTTTCATTCGTTGCCATCTTGCTAACGAATCTTGAATTAATACAGTAAGAGCATGGCCAATATGTAATGAACCTGTAACATTTGGTGGTGGCAATACCATTGAAAAATAATTATCTTTATTGTTGTTGTCAGGTGATGCTAGTTTTTTCGATGGAATTGAATCAGGATTGAAATATCCATTTGTTTCCCATGTTAAATATCGTTGTTTTGTATTGGAGTACATTGGATCATAATTATTTGGTAAGTTTTGTAAAATATCATTTTTATTATTATTATTATTATTATTGTCATGTGTGGAAAAGGCTTTTATTATTATTGTTGATGGTGGTGGTAAATTTGTATATGAAATATTATGTCTCCATTTATAGGAGGTACATATTTTTGTTCTTCTTCTTCTGATGGAATGTATAAATTGCATTATGGTTTTGAGGTGTGACTATAGGTGAGTGATGGTGGATGTTAATGGTATTTTGTGAATAAATAAAATGATTTTTGTGGAGATGTTATGTTAAATGGATTTGTATGTATTGGTATTTATTAAATGTATTTCTATATTTTTTTGAATAACTCGCGCTCCTCTCCCCTCTTCTCTGTTGTTTTTTTGTTGAAATGGATTTAGATTAAATAGACATAATTTAATATACTAATAAGTACAATCGATCGATATATGAAATGATTAGTTTTCTTTAACTTTTTAATATTGACTATAATTAGAATAATGGTGATAAAAATTGACCTTGAGTATCCATAAATTTGGAGCGTTGGAGTACCTTTCTTAGGAAGGCGGAGAATACATTGTACATCTCATATATATTATATACATTCTATATATTCTATATTTTTTATTTTTATAAATAATTTTATAACGTGTGTGTGTATAGAACGAAACTCTCTTAAAAAGAAATTTTTTCTTTTTTTTTTTTTAAGGAAGTACCGGAGGAGATATCATACATCGATAATTTCATACCTTCTGTTGACACACGAAATATAAAATGAAAATCTTATTAATAAACTAATCATTATGCCTGACACAAAAAATTAAAAAGTTAATGTTCCTACAATAGGAAAATGATCACTTGCTTCGTCGTCATTTAAAACATCAAACTTAATAGGATAGATGTTGTCGGCAACGCAGCTTTTAAACCATATATAGTCGATCTTTATAGCTCCACATCCATTTGGAAATGTACCTTGCATCTTATCAGCCCGCACACATTCTCTTTGAGCTAGACAGGGTCCATAAATACGTTCTATTACTTTTGGAGCACTAAAATTTGGTGTAGAGTTAAAATCCCCCATTATCACAACAAATTCTGTACCTTTAAGAGTTGCTAAAAACGACAACAACTCAACAGCCTCGTCTTGCTGCTCTAATCCTGTCACATCGTTCTGCAAATGCGTGACAACAAACCAGCCTTCCATTTTTTTCAATGGTTTTTCATTGGACTTTTCATTTAAATCAATACGTACTGCAAGCGCGCCCCGTTGATCACGACCCTTCCAACGTCTGTATTTGTATGTTTTTGTTTCAAGAATTTTATGAGTTGACAAGATTGACACACCGAAGGTTCCTCCTCCGGCTAAATTATGAACTCCAAAGTATTCAAAATATTTCAGGCCCGTTAGTTCAGAAAGGCGCTTAGCTTGATTTTCTTTTTTGTGGTTTTCTTCTCCCGATATACACGTCGTGCCCACCCAGCGTCCATTTTGACCATTATCTGTTACCTCTTGGACACCTACCACAGAAACTCCCGCATCACGTATTGATGCCGCAGTTTTTTCTATATTAAAAATAGATTTCCTGTTGATTCCACAACGAATGTTGAACGACATTATCTTTTGAGTTTGATTTTTCACTAAACAAATTCGTTTTTGTTGCTTCAACGGTCCTTGTTCTAATTTTATCCCAGTTGAAGGCACCTTTTGAAAGCTGTTTATCCCGAAAAATACAGATATAAGCAAAAACGGCGATACATGTAGCAGCACAGAAATGATGAATATTCGAGCTATTATTCCAGGGATGATGGAGAATGTTTTAATCTTTGAATTAATTAAGTCTAACTTAATAATAGCATTTCCAGCGAAAATTATTAAGTTTCGACAAATAATGCAACTTCCCATTTTAACTTTACTGAAATTATAAAAATAAAAAATGTAACTATTGGATAAACTGCACTACTGATTGAATAATAATATTCTAATACTACTTATTATAGTTGTTTTGTATTTGTATATGTTGGATGCGGTGGGGTGGATGTGTATGTGTGTCATAATTATTGTTGTTGTGACAAATGACAAATCCAGAGGGCTGGAGGGGTATATTAATAGTATAATTTCGAAATATAATTTATTAAAATTTAGTCATCACCACAATCGTGTTGTATATATACTCTACATATTAATATGGTAATATGCTTAAAAAAAATAAAGAATATA
>JACLAD010009456.1_pt1 | contig 14181 bp, 10 predicted proteins | sample 8027901 | NCBI WGS metagenome assembly JACLAD01 (sample SAMN15725071, study PRJNA655200) | protist metagenome | isolation source: fluorescence activated cell sorting (FACS) single amplified genomes of... | place: Spain: Blaines Bay Microbial Observatory, Mediterranean Sea | collected 2016-07-05 | reverse complement strand
CTATGCAGCTTGTCCCGGCTTCGCATGGCGGTGTGGTGTTAGGCATCTTACCGTTGACGACCGCCATCACAAGCACCATTCTGCTGCGTGAGCGACCTTCAGTTGGTTTCTGGATCTGTGGAGTTTTCGGCAGTGCTGCTGTGATTATCTTTTCTCTCAGAGAAGGTGGGGGTTCCTTTCAATCAGGGGACTGGCTGCTTTTTGGTGCCGTGATCTCTGCGTCCTACGGCTACGTCAAGGGGGCTGAGATGTCTGCACAACTGGGTGGCTGGCAAACGATCTGTTGGACCCTGCTATCCTGGAGTCCCATACTGCTCCCAGCGACCCTCTGGTTGAGCCAGGATCTCCCGGAAGAAGTCTCCTGGTCGAGCTGGATTGGCTTCCTCTATGTCGCCTTGTTCAGCCAATTTTTAGGCTTCTTTGCATGGTATAAAGGACTGGCGATGGGTGGTGTGGCCCGAGTCAGCCAGACCCAGCTGCTGATGCCTTTCTTTGTGCTCTTCTTTTCCTGGCTGCTGTTGGGAGAGGCTATTGGCTGGGAAACCTTCCTCTTTGCTGGATTTGTGGTTGGTACCGTGGCCATCGGCAAACGGATGGCCATTCGACGACAACCGAGTGGGGATTGAGATCTACTACCTCTCTAGAACGGCTTCACCCTACTGAACAAATTGAACAAAATAGCTGAAATTCTGCTCATCTCCTTCAATAGTGAAGGATGAAATGTAGGAAAAAGATGCAGATTTTTCGCCCCAACAAAATTAGTAAACAGTCTTCACTAAACAGCCGCTACCGCACATTGACCTTGACCACGGTCTTCAGAGGCTTTACTTTTTGATCCTTCATTTTCAATCATTCGCCTTCCTCGCAAAGACGCATCCTTAAGAGTTGATAACCCATGCGCCTAGCCCGAGCATACATTCAATACATGGATCGACTAAATTGGGTGATTGGTCGTTGCACAATGTATGGGATCTTTCTCTTGATGGGCGTCCTCTTCTATTCATCGATCTCCAAGACCTTCTTTGTCCCATCTCTCTGGACTCTGGAGATGGCTCAGTTTGTCATGGTTGGCTACTATGTACTCGGTGGGCCTTATTCCCTGCAGCTTGGTTCAAATGTACGGATGGACCTACTCTACGGGAGTTGGCCGCAGCGTAAAAAGTCCTGGTTTGATTTATTCACCGTATTTTTCCTGATTTTCTACCTCTGTGTGCTTCTCTATGGAGCGATCGGATCGACTGCATACTCCCTCGGCTATTTTGGCATGGAACCCTTCTCCTTTTTCACAGGTTTACTAGATGGTTCCGAAAAAATTGGCATGCTGGAACGTTCCTCTTCAGCCTGGCATCCCTATCTCTGGCCTGTGAAAGTAGTGATGATCATTGGCATTACGCTGATGCTGTTGCAGTGCATTTCCGAGCTCTTGAAAGACATCCTGCGACTGAAAGGTGAGCTGGTCTGATGTCCTACGAAATGATCGCCATGCTGATGTTCTCCTCGATGATGCTCATGCTGCTCACTGGGCAGCGGGTCTTCGGGGCAATTGGCTTCATCGCTGTAGTTTCCGCTCTGCTCCTGTGGGGAGATCGAGGAGGTTACGATCTTGGTTTCTCAGCCGCGATGAAGTTGATGAAGTGGTATCCGTTGTTGACACTACCGATGTTCATCTTCATGGGCTACGTGCTCTCGGAATCCAGAATCGCGGACGATCTCTATCGAATGTTCCACGTCTGGATGGGAGGGCTCTCTGGTGGTCTGGCCATCGGAACCATTGGATTGATGGTGCTGATCTCTGCCATGAATGGGTTGAGCGTCGCAGGAATGGCGATTGGAGCAACAATTGCGCTCCCTGAATTGCTCAAACGGAACTATGACAAACGGATGGTGACTGGAGTGATCCAGGCAGGCTCAAGTCTGGGCATCCTGGTTCCTCCATCAGTGGTGTTGGTGCTCTATGCGATGATTGCCCGACAGCCGGTCGGGCAACTCTGGTTGGCAGGAGTCATTCCAGGATTGATGATGGCGACCCTGTTCATAGGTTACATTGCAATCCGCTGCAAAGCCAATCCCAAGCTGGGACCGGCTCTTAGCAAGGAAGAACGCGACGTGGGGTGGCCTGAAAAGTTACGATTGCTCAGAGCAGGACTGCTACCACTAGTCATCTTTTTTGTGATGATGGTACCCTTTGTCAATGGCTGGACTTCTCTGGTAGAAAGCTCGGCATTAGGCGCAGTAGCTGCCTTCATGGCAGCCGTGCTGAAAGGCCGGATGACCCGCAATGTCTTTGAGAACTCCGTACGGCAAACCCTCGGGGTCTCCTGCATGTTCATGTGGATTATCCTTGCAGCGCTGGCTTTCGGTGCAGTGTTTGACGGATTAGGTGCTGTTAAGGCGATTGAGAACCTGTTTACTAACCAGCTCAACCTCAGCCCCTGGATGATCCTGATCCTGATGCAACTCAGCTTTCTGCTGATGGGGACCTTTCTCGACGACACCGCGATGCTGGTGATCGTCGCACCACTCTACGTACCTCTTGTCAGTGCACTTGGATTTGACCTAATTTGGTATGGTGTTCTCTACACGATTACCTGTCAGATCGCTTACATGACGCCGCCCTTCGGTTATAACCTCTTTCTGATGCGTGCAATGGCCCCTCCAGAGATTGGCATTCGCGACATCTACAGTTCCATCACACCCTTCGTACTTGTGATGGTTTTTGCCCTTGCGCTAGTCATGGTATTCCCTGAGATCGCGCTATGGCTTCCTAACTACATATATGGTGCGCTGTGAAAGTAGTGCATTTTCAGTTACTTAGAGGTATTACAATGTAAGAGAACTAAGTACCACATAGCTGTCAAATGTGGAGCTAACCAGAGTTAGGCACGGTGGTAACACCTCGTAGATCCCGAAAGGGAGTGCTGAACATAGCATCTCTGGAAAAGGCTGGATGATCCCAAGGTAGCTCAGGGAAAGATAACAGTCATAGCTAGACAGACATGGTTAAGGCCATACTGCTTAAACCCTAGAACTTAGATGGATAGTGTGAGCCTCTCAGCCAGAAGAGCTTAACATTCTTTTAGAATGCCCTGCGGCTGAGAATTCGCCAGAGACACATCTCCCGTAAATGGATGTGTTGATGAGTCTTTCTTCCCTTAGATTGGAAAGACTAAGGATTGATCAATCTCATATAGTGGTCAATCGATGACAGCCAGCGAATACACTTCTCATTAGAGAAGGCAAGAGTTCGGAAGGGGAACCTAAATCTGTCGTATCTGAAATGAACTATCATCACAGGATGGCCTAAGTTGATTTGATGGAGCAATCCAGAAGTCAATATGGCTACAGAGTCTCAATAGTACCCAAGGTTGGTCTGTAATGGATACAGCAGCCAGTAACCAATCTGGCCTATCCTTCACCTATAAGTCAGCAGCAATGCAGCGAAAGGGATCAACTGTGAAGTTGAAAGAAGGGAGAAGGGGGAAGTGAGACAGCTTTCTCAAACCAACTAGCTTTTAACAGGAGGACGAATGTCTTCAAGACTGAACAAAAGGTTAGAAGGTATTAGTAAATGTGCAGTTGGGGGTCACAGGGTTAAGGACTTATACAAGACCTTAGTCAATGTGCCTGAGTTGTGGGATGCAGCTTATGCTGCCATTGGTTCCAATGAGGGTGCAACCACCAAAGGAATTGATGATATAACGGCTGATGGACAAAGCGAAGATCGTAATCGTGAGATCATGATCCAGCTAAAGAACAACAGCTATATACCCACCCCAGTACGCAGGGTTTACATACCAAAGAGCAATGGAAAACTCAGACCTCTGGGTTTGCCCAACTTTAAGGACAAGCTGGTACAAGCTGCTTGCAAGATTCTCTTGGAAGCGGTCTATGAACCAGTATTCAGCAGTTTTTCCTATGGTTTCAGACCAAGACGGGGCTGTCATGATGCGCTCAAGACAGTTCAAGAGACTTGGATAGGAACCAAATGGTTTATCGAATTTGACATCAAAGGATACTTCGACAACATCAATCACAAGCAATTGTTGTTGGTGCTAGAAGAGAAAATTGATGACAAAAGATTCTTGGCTCTTATTGGGAAGATGCTGAGAGCAGGTTATATGGAAGACTGGAAGTATCACAAAACCTACAGTGGTACGCCACAAGGTGGAGTGATCAGTCCTATCCTCGCGAACATATACCTAGATAAGCTGGACGTATTCATTGGAGATCTTTGTAAGAAGAACTACCAGGGTGTGAAACGTAAACAACGCCTAGAATACAAAAGGAAAGTGATGGAGTTGCATCGGGTGAGAAAATATCTGGATGGATATAGGTCTACCTCCAGTAGAGCTATGTTCCCACCAGATGTCACCAGAGAAGAACTCCTTCAAAGGGCTGAAGAACTTAGAGTAGAAATACGACAAACGCCAGCTAGTGACCCACATGATCCAGCGTTTAGGCGATTGAAGTATGTTAGGTACGCTGATGACTTCTTACTTGGTTACATCGGAAGTGAGAAAGAAGCGTATGAAATAATGGAGAAAATCAAGGGATATCTCAGGACAAGTCTCCAATTGGATTGTTCTGAAGATAAGACCAAGGTTGCTCACCATACGACAGGGGTAAGATTTTTAGGTTATGATCTGAGAACTATGGGGGATACTACCTATCTGCGGAAAGTAACCCGTTCAGGTAGGACATATACCGCCAAGATGTCTGGTGCTACAGAGAGTGTTAAACTCTTTATACCGCCAGATAAAGTAAGCGACTTCATATCCAAACATAGGTATGGAAAGTTAAACAATGGTAAGGATTGGGAAGGATCTAGTAGATCTGGACTGATTCATAACGGAGCTTACGAAATACTCAGTCAATACAACAGTGAGTTAAGGGGGTTCTGTCAGTATTATAAACTGGCAAACAACTACTCACGACAGTTGACCTTATTAGTCGCCATTGCTGAGAGAAGTTTAGTTGATACACTTGCTGGTAAGTATGGAACTTCCAGAAAGAGTATCTACAGACGATTCTCTGAAACCACATCACTGTGGGGAAGGAGGATCACTGTACACGAATCTGGAAAGACTGTTCGGTTCTTTCGGATGAGAGATGTAGATCGCAAATCCAAAACCAAAAGTGTAGATGATTACGATAGGGTTTATAATCCTATGATGAACTACACCAGAACAGAGATAATCCAGAGACTAAACGCAAGAGTATGTGAATATTGCGGCAAGGATTATGGTCACTTTGAGGTACACCACATCAGAAAGATGGCGGATATATCAAAAGGGCTAGAACCTTGGAAACAGGTGATGATCGCCAGAAGGCGTAAGACACTTGTGCTATGTGTGGAATGTCATGACTTGCTACATGCAGGTAAACTTCCAGACTACCGATTCGCGAAGACTAAAAACCATGAGAAAGTGGAGAGCCGTGTACAGTGAAAGTTGTACGCACGGTTCGGAGGGGGGGGGCAAGGGTACTCCATTACATTGCTCTTCGATGTGTGGAATCACCTGCCCTACCCTATAGAAGTGACCCCCAATTTCTCATGGAGCAATCCAAACAGCCAACCAAGGAGAATTCTATGAATTCGAGACGTTCGTTCCTTCGCAAAGCTGCATTAGGTGGCGCAGCTGTAGCTGCTGCACCAGCTGTTATCACTGCACAGGCCCCGATCAAATGGCGCTTCCAAACTTACGCCGGTGCTGCCCTTGGTGAGCATGTAACCAAGCCCATTGTTGATTACATCAACACCGCTGCCAAGGGTGAGATGGAAGTCGAGCTGTACTATGCTGATCAAATTGTCCCCACCGGCGAACTCTTCCAGGCCTTGCAGCGTGGAACCATTGATGCCGTTCACTCAGACGATGACTCGATGGCCTCTCCAACCCCACTGCAGAAATTTGGAGGTTATTTCCCCTTGGCAACGAAGCACGCCCTGGATGTACCGGTTCTATTCCATCAGTATGGACTGGCCGACATTTGGCGCTCTGAATATGAGAAAGTGGGAGTAGCCTGGTTGTCTGCGGCGGGGCAGGATCCTTGTAACTTCAACACCAAGAAAGAAGTCACCTCACTCGCTGACCTCGAGGGATTGAAGCTCTACACCTTCCCCACGGCCGGACGCTTCCTCTCTCAGTTTGGCGTTGTGCCAGTTTCCATTCCCTACGAGGATGCCGAAGTTGCCGTCCAAACAGGAGAGCTCGACGGAATGGCTTGGTCCGGAATCACCGAAGACTACACCGTTGGTTGGGCCAATGTGACCGACTACTTTCTGACCAACAACATCTCTGGTGCCTGGATTGGCTCTTTCTTCGTCAACCAGCGACAGTGGGCCAATTTGCCGGAACATTTGAAAGCTGTGGTTATGTCTGCGATCGAAGCCGGTCATACTTACCGCAACCAGTGGTACTGGGGTGGAGAAGCTCGACTCCGTGCCCAGGGCGACAAGCTGAAACTGCGCTCGATTCCACAGAGTGAGTGGAAAGCTGTGGAAGATGCTGCCAAGGTCTTCTGGAATGAGATCGCTGAAGAAGGCGAACTTCACGCCAAGATCGTCAAGATCTTCCGAGATTACAATGACGTGATCGGGCAGGCAGGGCCTCCTTACAACTTCGGTTGATTGGACCTTGCGGAAGGTGGTCGCGTTATGGAGGCTCGACGTTTCTATCAGAGATCCAAAATACGCTGAATTGCCTTTCTCAATGACTCGCTAGTGGCGGGTCAACCCTATCACTACTCCTGAGTCGTATGCTGGGAATCAATTTAGTCGGTTCCCAGTTTCGACTTCTTCTCCCTATCCTCTAGCCCAAGCCGAATCATGGCCGGAAACCTGTCTTTCGAAGACCTCAAGTCCCTAGCGGCAGAAGGTTCCATCGACACGGTGTTGGTCTGTCTGGTGGACATGCAAGGCCGCCTGATGGGCAAGCGCTTTCATGTGCAGAACTTCCTCGACAGCGCCCACAAAGAAACCCACTGCTGCGACTACCTGTTGGCCACCGATCTCGAGATGGCCACTCCCGATGGCTACGCATCTTCGAGCTGGATCGCTGGCTATGGGGACTACGTGATGCAGCCGGATCTAAGTACGCTACGGCTCGCGGCCTGGCTACCGGGGACAACGCTGGTTCTGTGCGACATTCTTGATCATCACACGCACAAGCACGTCCCACATTCTCCTCGAGCGATGCTGCAAAAGCAGATTGAACGTCTCAAGAAATATGGTCTGACCGCCAAAATGGCGACCGAGCTGGAGTTCTTCCTTTTCGAACAGGGCTTTGATCAATTGCGTAAGGCTAACTACCAGAACCTTGAGCCAATCAGCGGATACAACGAAGACTATCACATCCTGCAGACCACCAAGGAAGAGAAGATCCTACGCCCTTTGCGTAACCATCTCTTCGCCTCTGGCATTCCTGTGGAAAACACCAAGGGAGAAGCTGAGACTGGTCAAGAGGAGCTCAACATCCGCTACAGCGATGCTCTGGAGTGTGCGGATCATCACACAATCGCCAAGAACGCCACCAAGGAAGTCGCCTGGCAACATGGACACGCTGCGAGCTTCCTAGCCAAGTGGAATCCAAAGCGATTGGGGAGTGCCACACACATTCACCTCTCCCTCTGGAATGAGGAAAAACCGGTTTTCTACGACCCCAAAGGCAATCATGGGATGTCCAAGTTGATGGGCCACTACCTAGCTGGACTTATCAAGTATGCCTCTGACTACACATGGTTTCTGGCACCCTATGTCAACAGCTACAAACGCTTCATGAAAGGCTCCTTTGCTCCAACGAAGACTGCCTGGTCGATCGATAACCGGACAGCCAGCTTTCGCCTTTGTGGCAGCAACACCAAGGCAGTCCGAGTAGAATGCCGGATTGGTGGGGCTGATCTGAACCCCTATCTGGCAGAAGCCGCCTTGATGGCAGCAGGTCTCAAAGGTCTGGAAGATCAGCTTGAGTTGCCTCCTCCCACCACAGGGGATCTGTATCAGGACGAAAACGTCGGGGAACTGCCATCCACCCTGAGAGCCTCTACTGAAACCTTACGCAACTCAAGAATGCTGCGTGATGCCATGGGTGATGGAGTCATTGATCACTACGTCCGCTGCGCAGAGTGGGAACAGGAAGAGTTCGACCGAGTGGTCACTGATTGGGAAATCAAACGTGGTTTTGAAAGGGCCTGAGTATGACCAAGATACTACAATGCGTCTCACCGATTGACGGATCGATTTACCTCGAACGCGAAACACTAGCGCCTGGGGCTGCGTTTTCTGCTGTGGCTCGCGCCCGTGCAGCTCAGTCAGATTGGGCCGCTCGACCTTTGCAGGAGCGGGTTGATCTCTGTCTCAAGGCAGTGGCCGAGGTAGGGCAGACGGTGGACCAGATGGCCATTGAGCTGGCCCATCAGATGGGTCGGCCTGTGCGTTACGGGGGAGAGTTCGGAGGCTTTGAAGAGCGAGCCTTTTACATGACCAAGATCGCAGCATCCTCGTTGGAATCTCTGGTCGTAGAGGACAGCAGCAGCTTTCGAAGGCTGATCAAGCGGGAGCCTCACGGAGTGATCTTTGTCGTGGCTCCCTGGAATTATCCATACCTGATCGCCGTCAATGCGTTGGTTCCCGGGTTGATTGCGGGCAACGCTGTGATACTCAAGCACGCCACACAGACCCTGCAGGTAGGTGAGCGTCTTGCTGAGGCCTTCCACAAGGTGGGAATTCCCGAAGATGTTTTCCAGAATATTTACCTTGATCATGAAACCACCATTGAGCTGATTCGCAATCGCCAGTTCGACTTCATCAACTTCACCGGTTCGGTTGGAGGCGGCAAGAAGATGGAGCAGGCTGCTGCAGGAACTTTCCTCCCAGTTGCCACGGAACTGGGTGGTAAAGATCCAGGATATGTTCGTGCTGATGCCAACCTGGATGCGGCCGTTGATACGCTGATTGACGGAGCAATGTTCAACTCTGGCCAGTGCTGCTGTGGAATCGAACGCATCTATGTGCACGAGAGCTTGTTCGAGGCTTTTGTTGAAAAGTCCGTTGCTCTGGTCAAGGGCTATCGTCTGGGCAATCCTTTATTGAAAGAAACCACCCTCGGACCAATGGCCAACGTCCGCTTCGCCAAGGAAGTTCGCGAACAAGTGACCGAAGCCCTCCAGAGAGGAGCCACTGCCCACATCCCGACCTTTGCCGAAGATGATGGAGGAGCCTATGTCACTCCACAGATTCTGACGAACGTCAATCACCAGATGCGGGTGATGCGAGACGAAACCTTTGGTCCTGTCGTTGGGATCATGTCAGTCAAGGATGATGACGAGGCGATTCAACTGATGAACGATAGTGATTTTGGACTAACAGCTTCCATCTGGACCCAGGACACTGACGCAGCTGAAGCCCTGGGCGCCCGAATTCAGACTGGAACTGTCTTTATGAATCGTTGTGACTACCTTGATCCTGGACTCTGCTGGACTGGCTGTAAGGACACCGGCCGTGGGGCCAGCTTGTCCGTACTTGGTTACCAGGCTCTGACTCGTCCCAAATCGTATCACCTCAAACAGGCATGACCCTATGAAACTGGTTGGAAACTGGTCGTATCCGACCGCCATTCGCTTTGGAGCCGGACGCATTGCTGAAATCGCAGATGCCTGTGCTACCGCCAAGATCCAAAAACCGTTGCTGGTCACGGATCGTGGTCTGGCCAGCTTCGACATCACTCAACGAACGTTGGATCTGCTGGAATCCACAGGCTTGGGACGTGCCTTGTTTGCCGACGTGGATCCGAACCCAACCGAGAAAAACCTCGAAGAAGGCCTACGGGTCTTTCGGGAAGGTGGTTTTGATGGAGTGATCGCCTTTGGTGGTGGCTCTGGACTGGACCTGGCCAAACTGATCGCTTTCATGGTTGGACAAACTCGACCAGCTTGGGATTTTGAGGATATTGGAGACTGGTGGACTCGAGCGAATCCTGATGGCATCAAACCGATCATCGCGGTGCCCACCACGGCAGGAACCGGCTCTGAGGTCGGTCGTGCTGGCGTGCTGACTAATACCGCCACTCAAGAGAAGAAGATCATCTTCCACCCAAAGATTCTCCCCACCGTCGTCATCTGTGACCCAGAGTTGACCGTTGGCATGCCCCAAAAAATCACAGCGGGAACCGGCATGGATGCCTTTGCTCACTGCCTCGAGGCTTACTGCTCTCCCTTTTATCATCCGCTGAGCCAGGGAGTCGCCTTGGAGGGCATGCGTCTAGTGAAGGAATATCTCCCACGGGCCTATGCGGATGGAACAGATCTCGAAGCGCGGGCACAAATGATGAGTGCTGCTGCGATGGGGGCTACCGCCTTCACCAAGGGCCTCGGCGCGATTCATGCGCTCAGTCATCCACTGGGCGCGATGTATCACACTCACCACGGAACCACCAATGCCGTCTGTATGGCGGCTGTCCTAAAGTTCAACCGTCCTGTAATTGAAGGGTTGATTGAACGAGCTGCCGCCTACCTGAACATCGAAGGTGGTTTTGAGGGCTTTGCTGCCTTTGTGGATCAACTCAACGCTTCCCTAGGCATTCCAAGCAACCTGGACGAGCTGGGTGTGAGCAATCCTGATCTGGAAGCACTCACTCGTACAGCGTTGACTGATCCTTGTGTCGGCGGCAACCCAGTTGCTATGACTCCAGAGAATACCCGTCAATTGTACGAAGCCCTGCTCTCGGTGTCTTAAGGATTTGAGAACAAAGAAATTTGGAGATCGACAATTTCTACAACCCTAGAGTTTACCCTATGAGGGAAGGTAGACTAACACCTGTCGAAGGGATGACTTCAAAGACAAAATCACTCAGCAATCCTCATCCGCAACTTTCCAAACACTCCATAGTCAGCCAAGATTTCATCTCCAGGCTCAACTACGAGTGGGACATGGCAGGTGCCCGTTGTCACAAATTGACCTCTTCGTAAAGTTTCACCACGTGAAGTAACGTCATTAACCAGCCAGGTAAGTGCCTCTCGTGGATCTCCAAGTACATTTGCACCCACACCTTCTGAAGCCAAGCGCCCATTACGGTATAATTGAACCTCCTGCTTGCTAAGATCAGAATACTTCCACTCGAGTGGGACAGAATTCCCAATCATTAGCCACCAAGCCAGTGCATTATCTGCTATCAATTGAGCCTTACCCACCTTTGTAAAATCAATGTAGCGGCTATCCGGAACTTCTAGGGATGGACAAAGTTCTGCTACAGCTGACATGACTGTTTGCACATCATAAACACTATCACGTGGTGGTAGATCTCTACCTAGTAAAAATGTAAATTCCGCTTCGACCACCCTCATCATATTGCCAACTAAACTCAAGGTGGCAAGATTGGGCAATAAACGTTCAGCAAGGTAGCGGCCTGCCAAAGGGCCATCAACATTTAAATGTTCCTGACCAGCTTTACTTGAAGAGGCGATCTTCCAGCCTGCAACCGGTTGAGAAGAGTGTTCTGCAAAAGCCGCTTGAATGGCATGGCCTTCCGCTTCCGTTTTTGGTCGCTGAGATACGGGTAGTTCAGCAATAAGCTGTCCGCTATCCAGGTGCTGCCAAAAGTGCTGGGCCGCTTGCTGTCGTGATTCCGGAGTCATCTCGCCTCCTTGCTGAGGGCTGCTGTGGAGAGGTTGCGAATGGTCAGAGTGGCTTGTAGGCGATAGCTTCGATCTCGACCTTGATGTCAATCATCAAGCGAGCTTCTGCCGTCGTTCGGGCGGGTGGATCTTTCGGGAAGTAACCGGCATAGACCGCGTTGAAGCCACCGAAGTCCCGGGCGTCCTGGACATAGACATGCGTCTTGACCACGTCTTCCATCGTACAACCGGCCAGGGCCAGCACCGACTTGATATTCTCCAGTACTTGCTTGGTCTGCTCAGCGATACCTCCGTTGACCACCTTGCCATCGGCACCAACCGGCACCTGCCCGGAAACATAAACAAAATCTCCTGCACGAACAGCAGGCGAGAGAGGGACGTGAGACGTGCCGAAACATTGCTTGGTCATCGGAAACTCCATGGATCATTGAAAGGTAATATTGATGAACCCGAATCACAGTAGCCACTGCCAACCAGATTAGATTCATTGAAGTTCGCCGAATTTAGGACAGGACAGCTGGTAGGTCAAGTGGAAGTGAATTTCAGACCTTGTTCGAAAGTGTATTCAAAGCATTACCAAGAAAGTTCTAAATAATTGAAAATATAAATTATTTCATCATTCTAGTAAGTAAGTACAGTTTGGTTAGTCACAAAAACAACCTTGACAATCTATGAAAATAACGTCAATCAAACCGAGTTTTTGGGTTAGATTGATCTTCCTGAACCACCAACGAGGTAACTAATGAGAAAAGAGAAAGAACTGATCTATCAGCAGCAACTTCGTCAGGATTTGCTGGATCGCAAGATGGACCGTCGTGAATTCATTTCCAAGACACTGACGGCAGGACTGGGATTGGCTGGGGTTGGGGTGATCTCCAATTTTGGCAACTTCGCTCAAGCACAGAGCCGTCCTCTCACTCCTACCTTCTACCAGTGGATTGAAGACCTGCATCCGGGCATTCCCCAAGTCAATTCCCGCTTTCCCGATGTCAACTACCAGATTGCACCCGTAGAGGGCTTTGGGATTGAACGTTTCGTGGCAGAAGCCAAAAAGAAAGACAGTACTTGGGATGTCTATGTCGGACAGACACCATTTGTTGAAATGACAGCGATGATTGAGGCAGACGTCATTGAGCCTTGGGATAATTACATCCCCAAAGACGTGATTGACGACATCATCCCCTCAATCCGCGAGGAGTGCACGATTAATGGCAAGATGTATGGTTGGCCTTTCCTATTAGATGTGATCGGGACTGGTTGGCATGCAGGAATCGTTAAGGAAGCCGGACTTCCCGACAGTGCTCCTGCGACCTGGCAGGACTACCTTTCTAGAGCTGATCAAGTGATCGAGAGCGGTGCGGCTCCATTTGGAGCAACCTTTGACGCAAACGGTTGGCGCTCCCTAGCTCCCTTCACACACAGCCTGAGCAGTGACGTGTACACCTCCGAGGGGCTCTTTGATTTCACAGGAGATGCTGCCATTGAAGCGCTGATGCTGATGAAGAACATCATGAGTAAATCTCATCCAGACATCATGTTGGCAGGCACAAGTGATGGTGGAGTGAATGGAACTCCTGATGAAGTCGCTTTTGCTGCCCAACGAGTTGGTTACTATAACAAGTACTTCAATGCTCCTTTGCGGATGGCTCAGTACTGGGACAACCCGAAAGACCTGAGAATGGGGCCACTACCGAAGTTTGCTGGTGGAGAAGGCTCTACGGTGTTCTGGACTACTGGAGCCGCTCTTTTCAAACACGGCAAGAACAAGGAGAAGGCGGCAGAGTATGTCAAAGCGTTGACCTACGACCAGCAAATCTGGAAAGATTCGATTGCAGGAACTGAGACCGCACATCCAGGGCAACTGCCTCCATACAAGTCTCTCTATGCCGGATGGAAATCAAGTCAACCTGATTGGCTACCCGACTTCGTGGACCTCGTCCGTGGACAGTTGGACCAGGCCAAGGCGATCACCAATCACCTCTTCGGCCTCCAACAGTTTCAAATTGGCAAACCAATTTGGGAATCTTACCTCAAGGGTGAGGAAAAGAATCCAAGAGTTGCCATGCAGAAAGTGGTTGATGCCGTTCAAGCTGAGATGAAGCGCGGTTAAAACTGCGCCAAACTACTTGCCTGGAGAATGTCGCAAGACCTTCTCCAGGCAATACTGCTCTGGTTGCCGCCAACACGAGGGGAAACAGCGAAAGTGACTACCGGGAACCCTGCTATCAATGGACCGACACCGAAATCCTGGCTTGTTGAGCACAACAACTGGGTTTTTCTGTTGCCGACTGTTCTCTTCTTCGTCTGGTACCAGGTCTACCCCATTGTCCGGGTCGTTTGGATCAGCTTTACTGACTATAAGTACCTGACAAACGATCCAGCCAATTGGGTTGGCTTTGACAACTATGTTGAGGCACTGAGTGACCCACTGATGTGGGATAGTCTTGGAAGAGCCGCCTACTTCACTGCGATGTTCCTGCCAGGAACCATCATCATTCCCCTTCTGCTTGCGGTTCTGATTCATGGCGTTCAGAACCAGCGTCTGGCCACGGT
>JACLAD010002396.1_pt1 | contig 14190 bp, 33 predicted proteins | sample 8027901 | NCBI WGS metagenome assembly JACLAD01 (sample SAMN15725071, study PRJNA655200) | protist metagenome | isolation source: fluorescence activated cell sorting (FACS) single amplified genomes of... | place: Spain: Blaines Bay Microbial Observatory, Mediterranean Sea | collected 2016-07-05 | reverse complement strand
TGAATACATACGATATGCATGAGGGTATGCATCTGTTGGAGTATAGCCTACTTTCTCATAGCTGTATAGAGCACACAGCTCATCGAATCTTGCGTCTGTCAGAATAGGATTACCTTCGTAGTATTTACGGCTAGCAAGATCAAGAAAACTTTTCATAATGTACTCGCTTTTTTATTTTATATGAGTATTATACGAAAGTTTGGGGAGTTTGTCAAGAACTATTATAAAGATCCTTAATTAAATCTAAAAAGTGCTCTTCGATTACAGACTTACTTTCTGCTAAAGAAAGTATTTCAATTAAGCCAGAGAATAGTTCACGAGAGTTATCAAAATCTAAAGGCATTGCAATACCTTCAGGAGTTGGCTTCCATTCTTCATTAAAATCTAAATAATATTTTCTTAGGTGTAAATATTCGATACCTCGAAAAGTATTAATAGTAAGACGAACTTGTGTTTCTTTGACCGTATCATAATGAATAATACGAGAATAAGCTTCAGGAGCTGTATGTAATTCCACTTAAAACCCCTTGTCATTCTTTAAAACAGATGCAAGAGGAATCACTGTAGTTACATTTCTAGGTTTTAGAAGACGATATGAATCAGTGTCCCAACAAAACAGTAAAAGGCTATCGACGCTTTCTTTAGTTCTTGTTTTTTTCTTTTGAATATAAGGTGTTGAAAAATCTAAAGTGCAAACATTATATTTTAATTTTTTTGATTTTTCACTACGATAAGTAATTATTGCATCACCATAGTCTTCAACCAACTTTCTTAGTTCTTCTTTTTTCACGTTACGTCCTTAGTAGTTTAGAAGTTTTTACTTCTTGCTCTAAGGTACAGATGTGAAAACACCCCTAAAACTGCTCGGGTTAGGAGCCTTACGTTTTAGAGGGTTTCATACTCCTTTTAGTTAAGTACTGGTTTAACTTCCAGCCTGTCTGAGAAGACCAGCAAAGTACATTGCAGCCTTTCCAGTCAGCTTCCCGACAATATCTTCGTCGACTTCACCTCCATTGTCAGTAATTGCAGCAGTAAGGTCTTCAATTGCTGCAGCTTTGGAAATCCGAGTGCTTGTACTAGCACCGCTTCCATTGCTCTTTGCAGCAGGAGTTTTCTTTACATAAACACCTGCTTTTGTTAATATCATACGAACCCCGTTGGGGGATTCATTTAAATCTTCTGCAATATCCTTTACAATCTCCATTGATGTTTCTGGAGTAGGATCTTGTTCTGTGTACATGGCTACTGCCTGTGCTTTACTCTCATCTGTCCAAGGCATTTTGTGCCTCCTCTTCGGGTTTGGGTTTCCTGGGCAGTCGCCCAGTGCTTCTAATTGTTGTTGATAAAATCTGTCGCCCATCTCTTCTGTCCTCGGAAATTGTATTACATTAGAATCTGATATCTTTTTTAGAAGTGCGGGATCTGGTGTGAATACTATTTCCATTAGGCTACTTTTGTTGCTCCTCGTCCGTCCGTTGTAGTAGGTACTTCGGGAATATCATAATACATATCTGAAGTTGCACAGCCTGTTAGAACTGTTGCGGGAGCACACTGAATCAAAAGGATGGGTAGTAAATAAATAATTTTTTTCATCTATTTCTCCGATTTCTGAATGTATATTATAGCGAAGATATAACGTTTTTGTCAAGAAATATTTTTTAAGTGTTATGGTAGAGTTCTTGCGCTAATTCATTAGCAAGCATAGTCTGTTCTTTTGTGGGCGGAGTTATAAAGAAAATTCCTCTTGAAAGTATCTCTTTTTTATCCCAAACATACCAAGCATAGTCTGTAGCATCTGTACCCTTTCCTGTAAACGAAGGACGTTTACTAAGCACATGAAGAGCTGTAGGTGTATAGTCTTTCCACCATTTATGTCTTCCAATACTTCCTAAATAGTTTATTCTTAGTAGCATTAGAACTGTAGGTGCAAGAACTACTGAATGTTCAATAAATTCTTTTGCCAAACTAAAGGGAGGGTTTGTTAGGATTAAGTCAACTGGGGTATTCCAATCAAAAAAGTCCTTATCCTCCATAATTTCTGAATAACTACAAGGGATTCCTTGCTCTTCCTCCAAAAAGAATTGAATACGACCATCGCCTCTACACGGTTCATGTGCTGACGCGAACATCTTCCAATCAATATCTAAATTTTCATAACACCAAGGTGGTGTTGCATAAAAATCTGTAGGGTTAAGCCGCTGCCCTGTTTTCTGTCGTGACATAAATTTTTCCTTGACGTACTGTTTCATTTGATAATAAACTTTGATCATAGTTATAATAACTATAAGTTCCAGTATATTCGCCTGTTCGAATAATTACGTAAGCTCTCCCTTTCCTACTATAATTTTGTCCCACCCTAACATCTACTATTCTGCTTCCACTTCTAAACTTAGTTACTTCGTCTATATCTTGGATTGCCTTAAAAATATAGTCTTTTGGTAAAACTACATCAGGGTTTTGTTCTTTAAAAATTTGAAATACTTTATTTGCTGCAGCTCCCCCATCGTTTCGCCACTCTTTTCCATTGCATAATTCTTCACCCACATATACACTAATATATTTTTCTACTAAATTTGTTATGCTACCAGGTTTAGGAACTTTCTTACTATCAGTAATTCTTTTTAATTTAGGATTTGCAACTTTGTGAGGATTTATCCATGTTAACTTATTTTCGATGTACTTAGCTCTGTCAGGTCCGGGCATTAAGATTATTTCTTCTCGGCATATTTGCTGCATGTTGTGATAGTAATTTTCCATCTCATCTTTATCTTGTTGTGTACATATAAAATGAGGAGTTAACTTACCCAGAGCGCGACCCCACGCCTGCCACTTAGCAGCTCTATGAGTATTACTCAATCTATTTAGCATTAAAGTATTGCTTAGGAATGTAGAACTCATACCTAGAGAGTTGCCTCCTGTTAGATGATCTCCGTCTACTTTATGATGTTGATTATACTGCTTATACTGAGGAATATGGTCCACTATCCAGTCATGAAAATTATTACGACTATCTATATTTACAATCATTCTGGGATATTCCAATAAATCGTCTATAAAATCTGTTGGAGGAACTTCGCTAAGATTAAAAGCATTTCTAATTCTATTGAAGTATTCTTGAGATTTGATATGCCACTTAGCCTTCTCAATACCTTTAAACCCCTCATAAGGAGATATAATCGTACAAGAGTCGAAATTAAAGTATGGAGCCATAAGTATATCATGTCCAGAAGCGGTATATAAACTAATGTAATCTACATATTCTTCTTTAAATAATATTTTTAAGAAGTTATCACGCTGTTTTCGTATACCATTAGGTTCTAAAGCAAACTTATGAATTTCATCTATGTGTACATGTTGAGGTATATTATGTAATCGAGAGGATAGTGCCAATCTTTGCATATTACTCAACTGCTTTATGTTTCCTAAGCCTGCCCAAACAGAGGGGCTGTATGGTAGCCCCTCCAATCTGTTTCTTACAGTTTTATTGTAGTATGTTCGATTTTTTGGAGAAGTGTCTAAAGAATTAGTCACATTAAGACCCGCAAGTCTTGCTTTAGTCTCAAAATCTCTTTTAACCGATTTGAGATCATGCGTCATAAAGTAATGATCTCTATCTGGATTCTCTTTACACGTATTAATTCCTTTAGTAGTCTTACCTACTTGAGGTAAAACGGAACAAACAAGTTCAACTTTCATGCCAGTTAGTCCCCAACCATTCTGCAAAATCTTCGACAAAACACCAATCAAAACAATCTGATTTTTGAGTGTTAAGATACATTGCAATACCTTTACGACTATGGTAGTGGTCTCCATCTAAAATAAGTAGTCCTTTCTTAGACGGAAACATAGCAAGATTTGCAACTACGAATGGAAGCTTTTGGTCGGCTGTGCCACTGACCATTTGTCGCTTACACTCAATAGCTAGGTTTAGCTCAGGGATATAAAAGTCCATTTTTGAACGAGGATTGTTATAGCAATCTGTAAATTTAGCCTGTACTTCAACTGTGTATCCGTTGTCTACAAGTATATCTTCTACACTATTTTCAAGTATTTGTCCTGATTTTACTGCTCTTTTTCCTTGCGAGATCATAATATATGTTCCTCTCTTTTTTTGAATTGAATATATATTATACTCGGATCGAGGATCTTTGTCAAGAAATATTTTTCAAATCTATATTATATTCCTGCAGATGTTTTAGACTTCCGAGGTCATATGCAAGAGCAGACGAATAATATCCAGGACCATAGGCTTCATACTCTTCACTAGCCTCATGCACATAGATATCATAGCATTTACAACCATACTTACTTTGGTAGTCAATATTTTTATTCTGATATAAAATAGTAGCACTCGCATGATCTGCTGCTGACCATACTACCTCGCCTTCTTCAAATTCTTCGACTATGCACTTGTCGGGAATAATTCCAACTGCATACCGTTCTTCTGCGTTAGCGCCTCGGGTTGGCACTCCCACGCTTTCAATAATGCTCCGCACGAAGGGCACACTTCTATATAGCCCGGAGGCAATATCGGTAATAGGGTCTCCTCGAAGGTGAGCTCGTACTGCTTCGGATATTTCATCAGCGGAGGCTGGACGCCCACGTTTTTGTTTTTTACGTGTAGCTCTAAATTCAATTCTCTCATTGTACCCCTCGATTATCGTCTGAAGACGTTGAGTATTGTACGATATCTTTAAAAGATCGCACGCTTCCTTCTTGGTTATAGGTTTCTCCGAAGTACTGGGGTTTAGTAGTTTGATTACTTTGGCGATGGTGGAGTCTGTTAGATCCTCCCCCACTTTCTTTCTTAGTCTTCTCAAGTTCTACCTCCAATTTAAAGAGTAGACAGCATACTGCATGAGCAATATGCGATAAGTTTGTTTCTGGGTCAAGCTCTTCTCCGTCCATATGAGCAAACAGATGTCGAAGAGCTGCTCCTGTGTAGCGATTCTGAAGATTGTCTAGCTTGCGCCAGTTTTCTTCATCATATTTCTCTGCTCCGACTGTCAGAACTTTGCTTACTTCGAGTAAGGCCTTGGGAGGCAAGAGATAGGTTCGTGGCTTGATAGTATCGAATTTCATCCCTTCTTGCTTGCTCACGTTTTTGCTCCTTTTCTTTACATTGATATAGAACTACACCTTTCTCTTCTGCGGACATCGTATTCCAGTATTGTATCTGGTAAGCAGTTCGGTAACATCCTATACATTCATTTTTCTCTGGGTCTAACAGGCATACCCCTTTACAGGGCGATACATAATTGGTCAATTTAAACTCTCACCACAATGAGGACACTTTTCAGTGCTCATTTCTTTCACTAGTTTCTTTAGTTCTCTCGTTTGGCATAATTGCTTTTTCAACCATTCTCTTCTTCGCTCACTAGCGGGTCGATCTAGCTCTTTACGAATTGACTCTTTTTGTCTGTGCAGTTTTTCTCGAAAAATATCTGCGTATACTTTAATCACGTATTGTCGCCATCCCTGTAGTGTTTTTCTGATTTGTTATAGTAGCCTCGTTTTTTCGCCTCTTTCTTGCGGTCACGAAAGATCCTGCTCTTATTGAACCTGCGACAAAACTTGGCTACTGGATTTTTCATACTATTACTCTGGAAATATTTGAAAATATTGAAAAACAGGTCTATAGGATTTTCCATTCTCTACTAAATCCTCAAAACATTGATCGTGCAAAGCTCGCATAGCTCCTGTCGTATTAAATCTAGTTATGTCAACAAAACCGTTGGAATTAATTGCACCTCCCCAAGCTATTGGTACGCCTATATTTTGTCCAGCAAATCGCATTGAGTCTGCTACATCAAAATAAATTAAATCCCCAAAACAAGGAATATCGTCAATAAATACAACTAACGTTGCTGCTGCTCCAAAAAGTCTTGCTTGACCTCCGGTTTGATCTTCTCCTAAATCCCACAATCTTTGTTGTCTTTCTTTTGTACGAACTCCCTCTACACAACGAAGGTCGTGATCAGATAAACTAATTGCTTCTTGTATGACTTCTGCAAAGACTGGATTTAATTTAGGATTGCTTAGTATATCCACCATTAATTACCTCTTAAATATCCTAGCATTGTTCCCGCATCGCTTACAAAGAAGGGGTCTGTTGGAAAATTGTCATTAACAGGTCCTTCTATAAACATCTTTTCTATTTTTCTATTAACAACATGCATAGAATATCTTTGTGACCGCATTCCAAAACATAGATTTCTTTTTGCTACTAACAGTCCCATGAGTCTAGTAAAATCTGCATTACCATCTGCTATGGGTTGTATTTCTGTTATTTTATGGTGTCGAAACCATGCATTCATTGTAAAACTATCATTTACACTTAAACAATAAATTGCATCAATTCCTAATTCATAAAATTCTTTTGCTCTTCTTTCGTATTCTGGCAATTGTTTTGTTGAACAAGTTGGAGTCCATGCACCGGGAAGAGAGAAAACAACTACATTCTTATCATTAAAAATATCGAATGTTTTCTCTTCTTTCCAGTGATAATCTCCATTTGCATCAACTATTCTTTTATTCCAAGATACGTTTGGTACTTCTGTTTTCATTTAATAACCTATTCCTAAATTCAAATTTCTTAATCGAGCACGCACTTGATCTTCGCTCATGTAAGTGCATTCTGAGTGCCCGCCTCGTGTTACACAGTATTCTACTGTTTTTCCTCGTGCTTGTCTTTCTAACTTTTTCAATGTGGGCTTGTCGTCACCCTTTAGAGAACTTGTCGTTGCTGCGGTTGTACATCCTGTAAGTAATAGTATTGAAACTATTGCGATTCCTATCTTTTGCATTTATTTCTCCCTTGAAACTTTCTGTACCTTTTCTACGGTTCTCATTGCACCTAATCCTAACATACCCATGAGAACAGGCATCATTTGACTTGTATCTATCATTGGGATTACTACTTGTATGTCCGCTAATGATAGTCCGAAATTGCCCATTGGTACGATTATAAAATTCATAGCCATACCGAGCACACATACCCACCCAACGGCAGGCCTCCAACCAGCCACAAACATACTCTTGCTTGCGGCCTCAACTTTATTTACCTCTAGCTGTCCTTTTGCTAATTCTTGGGCGTGTCGTTCCGCCATCGTACTTAACTCTGCCGCAATCTTCATCTTCTCATCTGCGTCAGGAATGAACTTATCCAGTAGTCCTGCTACTGGTCCGATTAGTGCTTGGAGCATACTTCCAACCTTGTCATCAATCGCTCAGCGCGATCGCCTACCTGTACATACCATCGTGAGTCTCTACCCTCAATTGCGGCAGTTTCTAAGTCTCCAGATGCTAGTGCAGCGTTCATTTTTTTGAAACCACTGAGTCGTGGTCTGCCTAAGTTAAACATCATGTTTATTAACACTTCTTGTACTTCATCAGGAAAATTATCCCAACAATCATACAACATTTTGCACTCTGTAAGTGCAATCTCAAAGTCACGATAAAATGCTTCTTTTACTCGTTCTTCTGAGACACCATCACCAATCATGAGTCCGTGCTCGGGATCGTGATCAAGTATCAAATGTCCAATTCCAAATGTAGGATATCCAAGATGGTCAAGGTAGATTTCATACACTACTCCTTCGTCAATCTTGAGTTGTTCCATTACTTTATCTCTGTTCATTTACTACTCCTAAAGAACTGTTATTAAATACCATATTACGATTACAAACATTGGTCCTGTAAACATTAAAAACATTCCCAACATTTTAAGTGCGTCTTTCATTTTTCTTCCTTCTCATAATAATATTTTGCTGTATGTTCATTCTTTGTAATAATTACTACTTTATCATTATCATCAAAAACTATCCATACTGTTTTTCCATAGTCATCTTTTTCTTGTACTATACGTGCCATAATAATCCCCAACCATGGTTTGCTATCGCATTGAGAATGATAAATATACAGGTTGCCATGTGAGTCAGCCACCAGATTGTTCGTATGATGGCTATTGTATCTGCTTCTCGGTCTGTCTCACCTACTTTTCCTCCGAGCGACTGTGCCCAAATTTTCCACCACTTTCTCACAACCAACCTACTACTATATTCATCATTATAAGAAATGCACACGCTATATTTATTGAAAGTATTGTTGTTCGTATTATTGCTATTAAATCGTCATGCCCAGCGGTATCCTCATCGCTATAGGAACCTAAGCTATGCTTCCAGACTGTCCACCACTTTTGTTTTGACTTTTCCATCTCTCATCCACGATTTAATACTCGACCACGCAATGTCTTCGTATCTGTTTTCATCCATACGATAAACTACGAGTCGTGAGTTGTCAACACCTTGATTTCTTACGGAAGGAGGTCTGGTACAAACAAGTTCCAGTAATTCTCCAGAATTTTGAGATTGAAATTCTATGTAGACAAGACAGTTGTCATCGAAGGCTTTAAGTAAATCTTTGCGTCGAGGTCTTGATTTTTCGCTATTCATCTAAGTCTATTAACCCCTCGTCGGACATATGCTGAACAGCATCCTCGATACCGACGTTACGTCCAAGGTGATAGCAAGTCATGCCACAACCCCAGACCGAAAACAGAATAATTGCTACTAACTCTGGACTCATAAAAACTCCTATTTAATTGCTTCTAGAATTTCGGATTTCAAAGACTATTATACAAAATTATCAGTATTTTGTCAAGAATAATTTTTCGCAGGTCTTTACGTTTATAAAAAATAATACTTGACAAAATATCTATAATTCGATATAATACGCTTATGAAAAAATATAATAGGAAACCAAAATAAAAAATGCACGTTAGAGTTAAGAATAACAACGTTGAAATTGCATTACGGATTCTAAAACGTAAGTTTAAAGAAAGCGGAAAGCAATTAGAGTTACGTGAACGAAAGCGGTATGAAAAGCCTTCTAAAAAAAGAAACAAGGCTAAGTCTGCTGCAATCCTTCGTGAGAGAAGACGGCAGAAAACCCTATGAAAAAACCTAGAGTAAAATGGACAATTTTAGATACAGAGTACTGTGATCATGGAAGTGTTAAAAAAAGAATTGTATCAGTAGTTTGGCAAGCAGAAAGTTTAGCAAATCCAAAGCTACGAATGAGCGATGAAATTACTTTTAAACCACTGACAAATGTTAAACCTAAAAATATGGTACCCTTTAACAAATTAGCAGAAGAAATAATTGTAGACTGGGTAAAAAATGAATTGGGAGAAGATACGGTTTCTCAAATAGAAGAAAATATACAAAATATGCCGAAAGGCACGAGCTTAAAGAGAGGTTTACCATGGTAGATGTTACTTCCAAAGAACAATCACAAATTGAAGAAGCAAATCTTGAAACTTTACAGTTTTTAATACAAATACTGAAAGGCAAAAACCCAATGATTGTTGCAGGTGTAATGGCGGCAATGGCACTTGGAGTCTATAAAAGTATACTTCGTCCAGAAGAATATGATATGATGGTAGATTCGATCAGTGCAAGCCGTGATCACATTAACACACTTGGTTTACTATTAGATGACTCACCAACAGATAAGGTATTGCACTGATGAGAACAAACAATGAACTTGTCCAAGATTTTATGTGGATCTTTGGACAAACAGTAAGAAAAGAACTAGGTTGGCCCGGAGTTGACGTTGCAACACTAAGGATAGAACTAATAGATGAAGAACTTAAAGAATTACGTGAAGCAACTGGAAAACAAGATTTGGTTGGCATTGCTGATGCGCTTACAGACTTACTTTACGTCGTGTATGGAGCTGGGCATGCATATGGTATTAATCTTGATAACTGTTTTGCAGAGGTACACCGTAGTAACATGAGTAAGTTGGACGATGAATCACAGCCCATTTATAGAGAGGACGGAAAAGTACTGAAAGGTCCAAACTATAGCCCGCCTGACCTAGGTCAGATTATAGGAATGCCATGATACATATATCCGCATCAGCACGAAACAAACTTACGAAGTTACACCTAACACCGCCGTGTATAGGTATTCGTATTCGTGTGGAAGATAGCGGCTGCAGCGGTCTTGCGTATGCAATGGAATATTGCTATAAAGAAGCCCAAGACGATACTATTGTAAGAGGAGGCTCAAAAAGATTGTACATAGATGCAAAAAGTATGGTTTATTTACATGGCTCAGACTTACACTATCGTAAAACAGAATTTGAAGAGGGATATGAGTTTAAGAATCCCAATGTAACAAGTGAATGTGGCTGCGGAGAAAGCTTCTACGTCACATAAGGACTAATATGGCTTACAGCGAAAAGGTAATCGATCACTATGAGAATCCCCGCAACGTTGGAAAAATGGATGCGACTAAAAAGAATGTCGGCACAGGTATGGTGGGAGCTCCTGCTTGTGGAGACGTTATGCGACTTCAAATCGAAGTTGACAAAGGAATTATATCCGATGCGAAGTTTAAAACTTATGGTTGTGGTTCTGCTATTGCTAGCTCTTCTTTACTCACCGAGTGGGTCAGAGGCAAGTCTATTGATGAAGCTGCTTCAATAAGAAATACACATATTGCTCAAGAACTCGCACTTCCACCTGTAAAGATACACTGTAGTGTGTTAGCAGAGGATGCTATTAAAGCTGCAATAAACAACTACAAGGAGAAGCAGAATGGAACTGTTTAGTGCACTCGTATTAATCTGCACTACCTCTTGGGGAGAACCTCGATGCGACATCGAAAAACTACCTGAGATACATAACGATGTACGAGACTGTATGCGTTCAATCTACACTTACGATGCTATCAATAGCACTCGATTGTCAAAAGAAACAAAGTACATTATCTCTGGTACTTGCTTGAAATGGCACGTTCAAAAGAAGAAACATGATCTACAGTACACTGCATTGGAGAGTATGAATATCATTGCAGTAACGACAGCGGGAAGATACTATCCCAAGCTTACAAATATTATCGGGCGATGAAATGAATGAAACACATATTTTTACTGATAGTCATGTTCAACGGAGATATCAAAAGTAATGATATGTTCTTTTACAGTGTTGTTGCCTGTACTGACTACGCTTTACAACTCAATATGTCCATGGCTGCAGGCTTTCAAGCCTATTGCACACCAGTAAAAATGGATCCCGATGAAAATCCAGATATTAAGGTCTACTAATATGCCAATGAAATACAAACCATCCGTCAAAGGATTTCGACAAACAAAAGCACAACATTTCTACATGAAAGATACTCCCACTGAAACACTGCTGAAAGATATTCAAGAAGCACGTCGGCAACCGAAAGATTTGCAAAAGATACGAAACGAGCTTGTTCGACGTGGGATTGTATAGCGCCGTACTTCTACTCTGCACTCTGGAAGGTGAGATTGGTGAAAAGCCTCCAGAGTGTACGACTTTGGTTCATTCCAAACCTTTTCAAACGCTGAAACAATGCGTAAAATCGAGTGACCGCCATGAAATAAAACATGGAAAACTGTGGGCAGAAGCAAACGTTTTCCTCATTAGCAGCGTTTGCATTAACTGGAGAAACCACACAAATTATCAATTCCTTCGGCAAAATTAAAGTATTTTTACGATGCTGAAGACTCGCCCAGCTCCCTATGTCCAATGACCTACGGAAAAACTACCCCTTTACAAATTTCGAAATTTGTGATATAATAAATATAAATTGATGAATGATAAGATAATCACGGATTATCATGTTTTTAATAGTAAAATGCTTGTGGTGATAGCGTCTGGAGAGAAGGGGTACGGGGTCCCCACTCTCTTAACCGCTGGTTCACGAAATCATTTTATTCCGATTTTGATTGTAAGTGCCAACGAAAGGATACCCGGATAAGAACATAACGGGTACTTAAGGTCAAAATGATTTCATTCCAAAGTTGCGTCCAAATTCCACTCACAATACTTTAAAACAATTACCTCCAATTCGCGATAAATTTTTTTTTCATAATTATAAAGAATTTTCCCAGATATGTGGTGTGACGTCCTGTTTTTTCGTAGACAAAAAAAGACCCCGTAGAGGGGTCAAAGTTCGTAATGTTCCCGTTGCGGGGTTATTCTATTCCTGCACCCGCAGCGGTTGCTTTTTCCAGTACAAACAATACCTGCTTCGGAGCTTTCTCCAATCCCTCCAAACTGCTATCGTCTAATCCTAGCGCATAAGCTATTGTACTTACTAATTCAATTTTTGTAACTGGAGCGACCCCGCTCTTGCTTACATAAACGTTTCGCTTATATACTCCTTCTCGCGATAGTTTTCCGATAATTGATTTCGGACTTTTCTCTAACTCTTCTGCTAGTTCGTTCACAGTTTCCATACTAGGGTCGCTTTCATACACTCCCACTATGTAATCTGTTTGTTCTCGTGTGTAATTCATGCTGGCTCGTCTCCTTCAAGGTCTTCCAATACAAAGTGCAGTGTTTTAGTGTCACCATCGTATTTAATGTCTATTTGCTTGCAATATGTGAGTAGTCTCGCTTCTATACTTTCCTTTTCAATCATTCTAGCGTACTCACGTAATACTGCACTGTAAGCTACTTCAACTTCTTGTATAGAATCTCCAATATCAGAAATCTTGCCCATGAGCATATCCATCTCATCGTAGGCATCGTCCATTCTGTTAATCATTTCATCGAGTTTGTTCTTGAGTCGCTCTCTTTTCTTTTCCTGATTTGGAAACTGTATTATCTCCGCCATTGTTTGTACTCATCTTTTCCTATTATATCGGGTTTAATGCACTCATACGAATATGAATAGCTTGGATAGTTTCTTTGCACAAAAACTTCGTTGCAAGATCCTCGGTATATTACTTTGCCAAAATTGTTTTTTACTTCATAGATTCCTGACTTTGGTTTCATTTTTGTTTCCTTTCAATTACTTTTGCTTGTTCAGCAATTGTTTTGGCTTGCGCTTCGAGTCTCTTTCTTTGAAATAAAAGCTGCTGCTCTTGGTGCTCTGTTTCGGTTTGTAACTTTGTAATTTTATCCATTTGTTTTCTCCCAAAAAATTCCCCATATTAGAGGCTTCATAGCGGATATGCTCGGCATAATATGGGGTTAAAAATGCATTTTTATTTTTAGTGGCACTCGGTAGCTCCCACCTCGTGTCCTTTAATAGGTATGACACGATCACCCTGTAGTGGCTGTTTTCTTTACTATCTGCTGTTCTGATGTGTAGCTGATAGTTAGATTCATTTGAGTGCGTTCTGGCTATGCCACGTTGCTTCACCACTATCAATTCAAAACTTGGGTCAACAGTCCTCACATCAGTCTCATTCTGCAATCTTATGTACTTGTGGTGAAGTTGTGATAAAGAGTGCTTCACCAGCTTTTGCTCACATACCTACTATAGAGTAGACGTACAGCCCGCGACCTTTTCATAAGATGCTTTATTCCCAAATTTTGAAAAACTATTATATCAAAATTTTTAACCTTCTGTCAACAATTATTTTTCAAATGCTCAGAAATAATTCTTCTAAATTTTCTACTTGGTTGAAACCTTGTAGTGCTTTGCGCTATGACGCATTCATCAGGCACTAAATAATCTTTTATTTGTTCCAATACTAAAGGCGGCTCATCCTTTCGCACTATGAGAGAAATATCATAGCGTACATACTCTTGATTTTCGTACACTTCCTCGTGATACTTTCTACCTCTTTCGAGTTCGTTTGGTAACTTTTCGATAAACAGTTCATACTGCTCACACTGAGACGCTTCATCGCGTAGATCAAAGCCTAAGCACATATCGTCTGTATCGTATACTTCATCCATCCTACTTCTCCCACTCTATTATTATACACCATTGATTATAACGTCCACAAAAGAAACTCATTGTTTTGAGGTTCCAAGCCCATGAAGGGCGGTTGGTTTCCTCATCGTCATTCCAGTTTCTTACTACTGCCATACCACGTTTATGCCAACTTGCAAGTGCATGAGCTGCTGTATCAAAAGCAGTGTATGGACTGTGCAACCATGGACAATCAAACTCGACTACAGTTACAGTACCACCAGACTCAAAGTGTCGAATGAGTACTGGCTGATAATCTGCATTCGTAAACATTTCTTTTGCCCAGTTATTAAATACTGTCGTAGAATCACTTCCTCGAGCTTCCTGTCGATAAGCGTATTCATTATAACTAGCCATTCTTTTCATTCTCCAAATGTTGTAGACACATTTTAATTATTTTCGCACCAGCATCCATCGTTGCAAGATAAGTAATCGCTTCTTC
>JACLAD010001920.1_pt1 | contig 14191 bp, 5 predicted proteins | sample 8027901 | NCBI WGS metagenome assembly JACLAD01 (sample SAMN15725071, study PRJNA655200) | protist metagenome | isolation source: fluorescence activated cell sorting (FACS) single amplified genomes of... | place: Spain: Blaines Bay Microbial Observatory, Mediterranean Sea | collected 2016-07-05 | reverse complement strand
TTTTTAAACAGCCTGAGAATGATGGGCATCACAGATCACAGGCGACCTTCGTCAACAACAGTTGAATATTTTTCGGCTTAATACAACATCCGGCCAGCACATGCCCCACACTCCTCTGCGTACCGCTTCTGCCCGGCGGTTCGGCTGCGCTCCACGCACCTTGGCGTGTTCGTGACATCGGCTCACCTGCTCCAGGACCGTACCAATACGGCATCATCTTTCTGTCGGGTGGCGAATACGTACGATTATGAGTGCGCGCCTACTGTACAGTACTATGTAGATTCGTCTACTAAAATCGACCTTTCTTTTCCCCCCCACACACACAGTCCAGATATGTGAGCCGTTTCTCTGAGAAGAGATTGAGGAAGATCGATCTCTAATCTATAAATCTCTAATCTCTGTTAAAAATTTTGTGCCCGTTCACACCAGAGAGAGAGAGAGAGAGAGAGACGAGCGCCGACACCTGCGGAAGATATTTTGAGGTACGCCACTGTCTCCCGCCGGCAGGGAACTCGCCTAATGGTAACCGCAAGCACCGACGTGCGCAGAGCGAGAAGACACATGCGAAGTGCACAGTCTACTCGCAGAGAGGATCAGAAATAGCACTTTGACCTGGGAATGAGGCGGCAGTGGCAGCGTGGGAACAGCCACCACGGCGGCAGTCAGAGTCGTATTGGGTCCACAATCGGGCTCCAGAGCAGGGTTCATGTGGGATCGGCAGTGAAGCAACTTTCCACCGTGTGCTCCGGATACAAAGTCTCGCGCTTGAACCAGAAGCTCATGGACGTGACGCGCAAAAAAATTCCAAATTCAAAACCTCAACCTCCTGTTGTTCGGTGGAAACTTGGAGAGAGTCGCTATCCGCACCGTGGTGCGGGCTTGCAAGCGCAGCTGGTAGCAGCACCCATGCGCATTGTTCCTTCACGGCTTCATGCACCTCCAGTTGCCGCTCGGCCCTTCCTTCAATTTTCCCAGAAAATGCAACTTCAGTCTAGAACTACGCATCAGGTATCCCATTATTCCTACAGGAGGGATAGTGGTGTGCTTACAGCGACACAGATGAGACTTGTGCCAAGGGGAAAGACTTCAGAAAGCACCGGTCAGCAACCGATCAGTACGAAACGGCTGCAGCAGAAAGTGTTCAGGCGGGTATCCAATGCCGGTCCAACACTAAGGGTAAATAGTCGCTTTGCTAGTTGCGGGCTGCACGGTTCTCTACCACAAAAAGTGCACGTAAATCTCCCCCCACAAGTTGTTGTTAGGCGTGCAGGTGAGCAGGTCGATTCCGATAATTTACCAGATGTTCACAAAGGTAAGGCATCCCGGGAGACTGATGTAGATTTGCGCGCGGTCGGTGCACCCCCGGGTATGACAGCACCCAAAAATAACAACGGGGAGCCGGCAACTCCCCCAAATATCGTTGATCAGAGCTCGTCGTCATGCGTAGCACCTGCAAAGGGCGCGTCCTCGAAAAGTGTGTCGGACGATACAGAAAGAGCGGGCGCGACGAGCAAGAACTGCGACTCTGGTGGAAGTAGCAGTTCCTCAACATCAGATTCGGAAGAAAGTGAGGATTGCCGTGGAGGAAAATCTGGTGAGATGGTGGGTACTGCATCGCTGAATCGGGCTTGCGAGGAGAAAGCAGGTGGTGGCCACGATGTGGATAAGCCAGGAAACAAGTTGCCAGGACGGGTAAAAGTAAAAAAGAAGAAGGCGAAAAAGAAAAGGACCAGAAGGAAGCTGAATACGGCGAAATCTGTAAGACGGAAGAAACGACCTGGATCTGGAAGACCCAAATCCCGGGAGACTCCCGAGCACACACTTGCACCAGTAAATAGCCACTCGCAGGGGCCGCATGTCCCCCCCAAGGGGCAGGAAATATATCCAAATAGGAAGCTGACGGTGCAACATCTCGTGGGTGGTCCAAAAATTGTGAACATCCGGGCGCAGGGCGCGTGTAGCATAAGCATTTGCCGGACAGATCCCGGCTACAATCCTCTCAAATATCAGGACAATGAAGATACCAGCAGTAGTGATGAAGATGATGAGGCTGTTTCAGTCTCGACGACATCGGCGGATGAAAGCTGCAGTGAGCAATCCTACGAAGATACCGAGAGGGGGGGCGACGCATCGGAGCAGAAAGGGAAGACTGCCAGTCCTACGTCCCCGAGGCGGTCATGCACCCCAGCTACACGCGTTTGTTCAAAAATCAACACGGGTCTGGAAGAGTTGCGTTCTGCGGGGTTTCAGGTCGTCGATGGAAAAGTCGGGAAGCGCAGGTCACTTTCTCCAAGTCCCCAACCTGCGCAATCTCGTCGCACCAGTATTCCACTTGACACAGGGTTGAGTGAACTGAAGAAGGCGGGCTACATCGTTGTCATGAAAAATCCGAGCAGCGACGATAGTTCTGGTAGATCGGGGATGCCTTCCGAATCAAAAGCAACAGAACCTCGTTACATAGACAGAGACCCGGAGAAAGAGGCTCGGCTTGCAAAACAACGCGTCCAGCAACACCGCGCGGCTGTCATGGCGCGGGAGAAGAAAGAGGAGAAGGTCGCATCCTCGAGGACCGCAGCATGGAAGGCGAAGGAAAAGGCCCGCGAGGTGAAACGGGCGCGGATCTATGCGATTAATTATGTGATGCGCGAGTGGCGCAATATTCAGCTTGAAGCGTTCCACTCCGGAAACACAAAGGAAGACGGGGGGCTTTTGTGCTCCGGTGAAGATTCTGAGAGTGAGGATGAGGGTGAAGAATCGGAGGCAGAGATTGGGAACGTCAATAAAATTAGAAATTCTGATGAAGACGAGGACGGGATCACTGTTGAGGGTGAGGACGAGGATGAGGATAGGCAGGAATGAAAGTGAAAGCGCTGATTTACATTTATAGTTTAAAATAACTGCATTGATATGCTTGGCATATTTGCACATGTTTTGGTTTTGGTTTTGGCTTTTTAACTTTTTTAACTGATTTTTTTAAACTGTTTTTTTAGTACCTCTACCTCTACTTCTACAGACCTTTTGGTTTTAAATTAGTTTCAATTTTGAAAAAGGTGTAAAGCGAAAGGTTATTTGTTATTAATAAAAAAAATAGTGCAAAATTTTAGGTTCAAGTTCAAGTTCAAGGTTCAGATTTTAGTTTTAAATTTATCAGTTTGATAGTTTGATAGTTTTACGCTTAGGTGCAAAATTTTAAGATTTGATTCTACTTAGCACCGCTCGAGGAGTAGAGCGATACCTTGCCCCCCCCCAATACAGGCCGAGCCAATTGTATACTTCAAATCACTGTTTGCCACCATTTCATGGCACAAGTGGCCGGTGATGCGAGCGCCACTCGCTCCCGTCGGGTGACCAAGGGCAATGGCACCCCCATTCACATTGACCTTCTCGCGGTCAAGACCCAGCTCCTTCTCGCACGCTAAGTACTGGGCTGCGAAGGCTTCGTTGATTTCAATGCGGTCAATGTTCCCCAGCTCCATGTTTGCCCGTGATAAAACCCCACGGATCGCAGGAACAGGGCCTATTCCCATGATGGTCGGTTCCACACCCGAACACTCCCATGCCACAAGGCGTGCCATGGGGGTGAGCCCATGCTCCTTCACAGCTTCTTCGCTTGCCACGATGAGAGCCCCAGCGCCGTCCGAGATCCCCGACGCATTCCCCGCGGACACGGTCCCGTTTTTTTTGAAAATGGAAGGGAGCTTGGCCATATCCTCCAAGGATGCCTGGGGTCTCGCGTGCTCGTCGTAATCAAAGTTCGTGACCTTTCCTCTTTTGCCCTTCACCTCAACAGGAGCAATCTCAGCCGCAAACCGCCCCGCCTCGTTTGCGGCCGCCCAGGTCTGCTGGGACCGGTACGCGTAGGCGTCGCAATCTTCGCGGGATATGTCGTACTTCTCAGCGAGATTCTCAGCGGTGATGGCCATGGGTATCCCGGCGCCCTTGTCCGTGAGTCCCTCCCAGAGCGAGTCGACCAGGGGCTGGTCCTTTCCAAGCGCCATCCCCCAGCGCGTATCGCGGAGCACAAAAGGTGCCTGCGACATGCATTCTGCACCCGCAGCAAGTCCCACAGACGCATGCCCAAGGAGAATGTCAGAAGCAACCGTCGCCACAGCCTGGAATCCCGACCCGCACAGACGGTTCACGGTGAGGCACGGCGTCTCGATCGGCACCCCGGCCTGGAGTGCCGTGTGCCTCGACAGGTATATCGTGTCGTCCCCTGTCTGCTGCACGTTGCCGACGGCCACGGTATCCACGGCCGCGGCATCGACGCCGGCGGCCTTTATTGCCTCGCGCGATGCGTGTGCCGCAAGCTGCGTGGGAGAAAACCCCTTGAGCGATCCCCCGAAGGTTCCGAAGGGGGTGCGTTTCGCCGCGACGATGAAGACGTTCTTGGACATGTTTGAGGCGGAGAGATGAGTCGCGGTGTCAGAAAATAGAGCCCCAAAACGACTCGGGGCAAAAGCAAAAAAGGTTAAAAAAAAAAAAAAAGGCATGGCTTTTCAAAGCCAGATACCTGCCTTCCTGACGTCTTCCCTCATGATCTACAAAGCGCCGTATTATACCACATGCAAAGTACTCTTGTCATAAAGGGGGGTAGCTCCATCGACTTAACATGGCGTCAAAAGGTGTCGCCGAGGGTCACTATTTTGGTGAGGTTGACTAGTTAAAAGCGTCGCATGGTTTTGGTTGCCTCGTCTCCCGCCCGCCCGACCACGAAAAAATGAAAAAATGGTTTTTTCAGGCGTGAGGGGGAGAGGACCGCCTGCGTAATGCCATTACCGCGTAATCAGACCTAGGAGAGTCAGATGAATGATCTCTCGAATAAAGATCTCAAGATCAAGAGAAAGTCTGGCCACCGAATTCGAAATTCGACCCTGCCGTCGAGGGCATCCCCAACACGACCATCGACCATCCCTCCGTCGTCAACGCTCATCCATAGCTATATGATCCCTGCTAGCGACATCCGCGGCGTCAGTTAAATGCAGCGGTGATCTTGTGATCTTGGACTCCAATTACCAAATTACCAAGTCTATAATACCAATTATCAATTTCCAATTCACTAATTCATAATTTATGAATCGTAGAGTCGACTCGTTTTTGGTAGTGTATTGTTACTTGGTGGCTTGGTGGCCAATCGAGAGAGAAAAAAAGAGAGAGAGCGTCCGAAAATAAAATGCCCCCGCGCCGCAAGAAAAAGGGCGGAGGACGCGGCGGCGGCTCGGCGCAGTCGAAAATCCAAGCATACTTTGATTCCGTCGCGAACGGCAAGCTTCCAACTGTGCGGTGGTCTCTGTCGAACATCGGCTCTCTCGAGGCGTCGACCCGTGACGAGCGCTCGGGAAATGACAGCACTGCATTTCACATCGCCTGCATGGCGAACAAACCGAAGAGTCTTTCGATGCTCGTCGACTTTTATGCGCGGGCGCGTGCTCTCAGGGAGAAGGGGTGGGTCAACTTGGCCGACGCCGAGGGAAGAACTCCAATCATGGTCGCTGCCGCTCTCGGCAACGCTCAATGCGTGGACATATTGCTGAATGTTGAGCCGAAGCACCACCCTGGAGGCGGCGAGGCCCTTCTTGCGCAGGTAGATTCGTCCGGTAAGTCTGCCCGAGACCTGGCCGTGAGAAAGCAGAAGACGGAGATTGTCGAACTCATCGACTACTTTCTTGCTCCCGAGGAGGAGGAGGAGGAAGGAGCAGAGGAAAAGGTTGGGCGTGATGGCCTCACGGCGACTCAGCGGAAGGCGCGCAAACAGGAGCAATTCCAGTTGAGTGAGCGCGAGCAAGCCGCGGAGAATCGTAAGAAGGCGGAGCAGCTGGCTGCCGAGAAGCGGAACGAGCTCGCGAAGACCAAGCCCGATGCTGTTTGGCCCGAGGTTAAGAAAGTGGAGGAGTCGGTCGAAAACCTCAAGCCGCTGTGCGAAATATCTGTCGTACGGGAGGATGCAGATGAGTTCGCTAACCTCGGGCTTGTCGCGTCGCCGATCGACCCATCGCTGTGGTTTTGCCACACTCTGAACCGTGTCGAGATCCGCCTCCCCAAGGGGGTGCTTACGAGCATTCCCGGCGCGGGCCTGAGCCGCCTGGAAAATATGCAGACACTCATCCTGTCGCACAACTCTCTCGCAGAACTCCCGGCGGAGCTGGGATCCTTGAAGAAGTTGAAAATTCTACAGATTGCCGGCAACGCACTCACATCTCTCCCTACCGAGATCGGCGAGCTTGCAGCACTGGAGACTCTCGACGTGGCGGATAACAAGCTGGGCTCCCTCGCGGCTCTCCAACCTTTGGGGAACATTGTGACACTGCTGGCCAACGGAAACGAGCTTGTGGCCCTTGACCTCAATTTTTCAAATATGAAGCGCCTCGTCACTCTCGAAGCACGAGGGAATCCCATCACAGAGCTTCCAGACGGCGTGGGCGAGTTGAGTTTGTTGCAGCACCTCGGGGTCGCTCATACGGCCATTTCTGAGCTACCAAAGTCAGCGGCGGGGCTCAAGAAGCTGAAAACTTTCGATCTCGAGGGATTGAAAATAAGTAACCCCAAGGTCAGGAAGAAAGTGGCGGGGGCTGCCGAGGGTGGCAAAGGCCTCAAAGAGCTCCTGAAGGTACTCGACAAGTTTGGCAGCACTGGCGCAGGAAGCAGCGGAGAATCTAAAGACTCTGGGGATGGGAAGAAGAAGAAGAAGAAGAAGAAGAAGAGGCGCTGAGCGTTCACACGAGCTAAAGTGCATTATCAAATTTGATTTTGATATGGGCATGATAAAAAAACAAATTTGTACCCAGCACCTATGCGTGCCCGTACCAATCATGACGGTCGCTGTACTTTTTTTCTTTTTCTTCTTCTCCCCATCGTTCAACGTTCAACTCTGTTCTCTATGTGCGTAGACTATCTGTATCTGTATCTGTATGTCTGTATCTTTAAAGTGCAAGTTCCGTCTTTCAACTTTCAATTTTATCATTTTACATTTACGTCATCACAGTCACAGCAACAAAAACTCGAAATTGAAATTGAAATGTGCAATTATTGCAATTGCAGTTGCAAGGGGCTGGGTGGAAGCGGAAGTCGCCTCCTATGTCATTTGACGCCGCATCCTGTGTCGCTGAAAAATATCATTTGCGGGGCGTTTGTTGCTGTCGGTCACACGCGGTGTATTCGAATCGCCCGATGCGTCGCGTTTCCTCTTCCCGCGCTGATCCCCATCGTTGCGGCCTTGGCTCGCAGAGGCACGGCTTCTGCTTCTGGACTGACTTCGACCATGCTCACGTCCGCTACTTTCCTTCGGGGGTGGGGGCGGCATGGCAGTATTACGAAGGCTAGATATAAGGAGCATGACATCTTGCTCGCGCGTCGGCCAGTACGTGCTCTGGTCATCGGTGGGAAGCTCCGCGAGCAGTGGTGCGAGGAACCCAGGCATTATTACCATCGGTGCTTCGCTTTTTGTTACACTCCTGCTCGACGACCGGTCCCGCTTTTTGTGACCCCGTTGCTGCGACCGCGATCGAGACGCGCCCCTGCTTTTGCTAGGCTTTCGCAAAATATCTGTAGCACCTGGAGTGACAGCGGCACCGCCACCTGCCGCGTTCAATCGATCTCCATGCGCCGATCCTTCCACTACAGCAGATCCCACGGATGCAAACGTGATGGGACCCGAAGACATTCCCGCGCACTGACGCTGAACTCGGCGCAGAAAAGCAGTGTCGGACACCCCCTCTGGCATTAAACCAAGGAACCCGAGGCGATACGAAACGGCGGCAAGTCCGCGTGGAGCACTCTCTGCGTATCGCTCGCAGTAGCGGCGCTCCAGCAACTCTGACGCGGCAACGTCACCCCCGTTCACGGCCATGCTATTTTCAAAAGCCAAGTACTCGTTCCATAGCGGGCGTAGGGCCTGCTTGTCATCGACCGCGTCGATTATGCGTTGAAATAGAACCCGGAGTCCCGCCTCTTCGTTTCGTCCCGCCAGAAAACGCACGTAGTGTCGCGCATATTCCACGTTTGTCGGGAAACGTTTTAGCCCCAGCTCGAAGATCTTTCCAGCGACCTCGGCGTTTTTGTTGGCGTAAAACTCAAGGAGAGCCGCAGCGAGGAAAAGCTGCCAGTTGCAAACGGAATCGCCGGCCTTGCGCGCCCGGGCAAAAATTGCCCGAGCGGCCTTTATTCCCTTTTCGCCTTTCGATCGGCGCACAAAACGCTGGTACTGAATGTAGACCAGCGCGCACGGGTTCGCCTTGATGAGCTGCTCGTAAACTGTTTCTGCGAGCTCTGTTTGTTTGAGGCGCTCATGCAGGGACGCACGAGCCAGGTTGAGAGCCAATGATCGGGGAAGAACACGGGTCGCACCGTTGAGGATTGCAGTGGCTGCAGCTGTGTCTTTTGCAGCGAGTTCTTCCAGAGCAAAGTCATACCAGAAGTCGGGAAAGTAGCGAAGGCAGCAGAGGGCTTGTTTGTAGGTGTGCCTCACGCGGAGGCGAATCTCGAGAATGTTCTGAGTTGCAGACTGATCCTTTTCCCATGCGATGACTTGTCGCCAGAGAGCCAGTTGCCGCACCTGGCGACGACCGATTATGCTGTTCTCAGGCTGCTCTGGCACAGGCAGCATATTAAAAGAAATGTTTTTGTATAGATCCGTTCGCTCCTTGGCCATGGCGATCGCATTTTTTGCCGCCGGCTCGTGTTCCTTGAGCAGGCGCTGCGACAACTGCTCGTTGCTACTGTCGACTATCCCGCGCTCGAATTCCTCATACTCACGCCATAGCATAGCAACTCTCTGTATGGGCTGCTTAATGACTCGCTGGTAAGTGTCGCGAATCTTGAGAGTGATCTGGCCTTTTTCGTAAATACTCTTCGTCGGCAAGTTTTTAAGGAAGTTCAGGTAGTCATGCCAGATGTCGCCGGAGTCTATGGAGGCTCCGACCTCGTCTAGAGCCCTCGCAAACGCATCGTGCGCAGGCTTCATGGGGTCAGCAGCAGCAGCAGGCACACCAGTAGCAAGACCCTCGGTGCTCTCAGCAGCCGCGTCTCCCGCCGCTTCCTCCATGCTAGACCTAGTGGTCTCCACTTTGAACTTTGTGTAAAATCGCCAAAGCTCACAGTTCACTGTACTTTTCAATCCTCTCTCCAGAATTTCCTCGGTGGCAGCCACGTTGCCATCACGGTAAACATGCTCAGCGTAGTATTTCCAGAATCTTCCTGCAGTTGGAAACTGCGCCAGAAAACGCTCGTAAAGCGGGCGCGCTCGTTCTAGCGGAAGCGCCTGGGCCTCGCCGCAAAGTGTCTCCCACGCCTGCGTATTGAACTGGTTGCCCTTAATGCTAGCCTCGGCACGGGCGAGCGCTGGCCGATCCGCCGCGGCCGCCACATAGTCGATCTGCGTTGCAGCCTGCGTCATGCCCATGGCCCCAGCCGCAGCGATGGCGGCGGCGAGTGCCCCCCCTCCGCCCACACCTTTATCCCCTCCCTTACTCTTTGAGATTTCTTCTTGCCCCTGCACTGCGGTGTGCGCAGGAACTGGCTCTGCGGCCTCTTGCCGGGCACTCGCACCGCTGTGGGCCGTCCCAGGAGCTCGCCCCGGGGGCAGCTCTTCATCCTCATCGGACGAGTCGTCTCGAAGGTCCATGGCGGCTCGGCAGAACTCCCTCGCCCGCGCTCGGTCGGTTGCGTGCCAGTATTTCGACTCGTCCAGCGGTCTCCGGGGGGAGAGGAGAGAGAGAGAGAGAGAGAGAGAGAGAGGCTGTGAGAGGGAGAGGAGAGAGAGAAGATGAGAGAGAGAGAGAGAGAGACAGATGAGACATAGACCTAAATTTAAACCTGATTTAAACACCTAAAACCATTCCAGACACAATCTAGATCCTAGGAGAGAGAGACCCAGGAGAGACCCTTACAAAAAAAGGGGCTTTGATCTTCTCTCTCATATTAGAGATCAACACACCAATTTCAGCAAATGGTGCAACCGCCTTTCTTTTTCTTCCTCTGAGCGTGCTTGTTGCCTCTGGGCTGCTGATCTGCGGATGCCCGCCCCTGTCCCTGTCCCTGCTGCTGCCGGCGTGCCGCGGCAAGGCGGTCGAGTTCAGCCCGCTGCGCTTCTATGCTCTCTCGCGATGCAACGATGAGACCGTCCCTATTGACAGTGGTCCCCTCATTTTGGGCTCCACCACGATGCTCGCGTTGCTCCTGCTCCTCCTGCAGTTGCCGTGCTAGTAGAAAATCCAGGCTTGCACCCGATTCGTCCGGCATATGCGCTGTATGGGCATTCCCTTGGGGCAAGCGAGCATCACGTGAGGCAGTGGGTCGAGCAACTGAGGGTGACCGGCGGAATTCGCTGGTACAGCACATCGTATCGCCATCGATCTGCGACAGCCGCTCCCAAACGTAGTTCGGCTGCATCTCATAGCCTAGATCTGTCAGCAGCAAGTAAATGTGACCTTCGTACTTGAACATTGTATTAAAGTGATTGTTCCGAAAAAAAACGCAAATCTCTCGCTCCTTCACATGGGAGTGGAGTTGCGACAGTCCATGGTACGACAGCTGCGTGGCTGTGGAGGCCAGAAAGTCCTCAATTGCGGCCAGACGTTCTGCATCATTACACGCTCCCCCTTTTCCGCGCTCTGCCGCATTGGTAAACTGAAGCGGCGAGTCGGAGTGTGCGGAATCGGGGGAGTGGTGAAGAGACACAACCTTGCCTACTGACACAGAGTCCCCATCTTGACATATTTTCTCCCCTTCCTGTTTCTGCTCCTCCTTCACAGACGAATTCCCAACCATCCCCGGTTCCCTGCCATCACCCCCTACAAGCACAGCATCTAGCACTTGACATGTCAACTCGCCATCATCATTTCCGGAGGAATTGCCCGTGCTGAGTATAATCGCTTCCTCTTGCATCGCCTCTGCAGGTGACTTGCTATCTGGTTCGCACAACTCAGCAGTGATAACTACCTCTCCAGAAGTAGTCGGTGTCTGGCCACCAGTCTGCGGCGTCGCTTTGCCCTCCGAGCTTTTACCCTCCAGCAAATTTGATCGAAGCGTTATGAGTACCTCAACCAACTGGTTGTAGGAGAGTTTTCCGACGGCGGCTGTGCTCCGCTTGTCGTCTGGATCGACAGTCCACCCGTGCAACATGCGGAGTCCCGTCAGGTCAAAAACCGCAAGCTCTCGGGTGAATTCGAAGCTTTCCACTCCACCGAACCGGACGTTGACATCAAGTCCGACCTGAAGCCCCGGGAGAATGCGTATAATGTCGTCGACCGACTTCTGCGCGTTGGCGGCGACCCCCACGTCGGTGCTGCTCAGAGTGCCGGCGTTGGCCTCCAGAACGCGGCACGCCACGAGCTGCACCAGCTCTTGCGTGTCCATCTCCTTCCGCCCGGCCGGGAGCTCGATGGTCCCGCGCAGCAGCAACGCGTTGCATATTGCGAGCAGGGGGCAGGGGCCGTTCTCGTTCTGGCAGAGCACCGGCACCGTTCTACCGAAAAACGCCACCCGCTTCACCCGGTGCGTGGGCATGCCCAAAAGTGAGAAAGTTAAAACTCTGTCGGACGCAGGATGGGGACGCCCCAGACGCCCGGGAGGGTCTATTTCGACGGTGCACACTAGTTGTATGGAGGGGAACTCGAAACGCCAAACACACAACATCGCGAACGTTATCTCTCGCGTCTCTCTCTGAAAACACTCTCACGAGGAGCTAGACCTAGAACATCGTCTCGGACACCGCCGCAAATAGATGCGTAGAGAGTCGGCGGGTAGATAGGATACACCGAGTGGATTGATAAGGCAGCGGAGTGTGCAAACCGCGAGAGGTTGGATCTGGAGGAGCATGGCATCCCGAGGGAGTACGGTTCTATAGACCCCAGCGAGACCAGTGAGACCATACCCACACGGATCTGTGGCTTCAACTTTGGCTGTGGCTGGGTTCGGTGAGCGCCTAGGATCTGGCAACATGGAAGATGAAGTTCTCTGGCATGGCGGGCGTGACACTCCAAGATCAGACGATACGAGTAGCGCGCCATCAACGCCCACCCCCAGTTCACCGTCGACGCCTACGTCAACTGCTGGATCTTCTACCGTGCAAGCAGATAGAGCCCCCTCAAATTCGACCCTGGAGGAGGAGCAGGTTGATCCTGACCTCCTGCAGGAGCGCAGCTGCGAAAAAACAGTTCGAGCCAGCTGTGGGCACGATGATTTTCCGTGGCTCCACCGCGGGAGAATTGTTCCGAAGGATGAATCAGGATCTCACCCAGCGAAACAAGGACTTGCTAGTGGGACGAAACCGTCTTTCTTTTTACGGCAGAGCTCTGAAGGTATTCCACTCCTCCTGAAGAGTGGGATGGTGAGTCCAGTAGATTCCACAGAAACGTCACGAAGTGATAAAGCATTCAACGTCACTGTTCGCAGGGATATAGACCATGGTGAGATGATGAGAATTGAGAGCAATGCATCAGGAAACATTCCCACGGATTTGAGGAAAATACATCCAACTTGGAATGGACGTGAGGTGCCATTCAACGACCGCATAGAAGTTGTCCAGCATAATGCGACGGAAAATTCGGGGATTCTGGTTGGGGGTGACGGCCGCGCGGATCTCAGAACCATGGGACTACGCATACGGCATTTCATACACGAGCAAAAGCGATTAGGAAAGCGGGAGGCACGTGCTTGCGACGAGAGAGCTTCTTTACTCAACCCTTACTGTGGGCCTATTCCTGTTCTGAATCAGCGCCCACGCAAGCAGCAAAGAGCTATTTTGGCCGAAGAGAGTTCTCCTTCCATCCCTGGTCAACCGACAGAGGGATATGTTGATGACGGCGTGGGCATTTATGCCAATGAAACGAACTGGACTTCAGCGGGGAAACTCGGAACTGACGAAGGCAAGACCAAGGGGGAATTCGATGAAGACGCAAACGAGGAGAAGCAGGCGGGAGGTAATTCGGGCGATGTGTACGACGTATGGAAGAGTCACAATGGGAAACACATACAGAGCGGTGATGTCTTTGTCGCGCGTCCTCTCCAGCTCGAGAAAGTACTGGATCGTAGGGACAGCCAACGGCGTGCAAGTCTGAAGGCCAGTCTGGATGCTCTTCAGGACTACGAAGCCGCAAATGTCACTAACGTAGATAAAGCGGATGATCAAGTGCCGCAGCGGTTGAAGATCGGAATGCGGGTGGAGGTGCGTCATGCGGGAGGGTGGATGAAGGAAGGGTACATCCGATCAATCCACGATGATGGTACCTGTGACGTTGAAGACGATGATGGTGATACCATGCGTCGTGTAGAGCCTCATCGAGTTCGGGAAATCGATGCACCTAAAATTACCTTTAGCCGGGGAGATGACGTCGAGGTGAAGCTGCCAGACTGGGGAAGATTCTTCCCAGGAGAAGTTACAGCCGCACACAGTGATGGGAGCTACGACGTCAAGTTCGAAGACAATGAATGGAGCAGAGATATCAAGCCAGCGTACATACGCCGCAGAACGCGACCCACATTCCAGCCGGACGATCGTGTAACCGTAGAATTGCCAACGTGGCGGCGGCGCTATGCAGGAGAAATTATCACGGTAAATTCCGATGGTACGGTGGACATTCGCTTTAATGAAAGGCGTAGCGAGAGGGATGTAAATTGCAGATTTGTGAGGAAGTTAACTGCAGAGGAAGATACGATGCCATTTTCTCGGGGAGACCGTGTTCGTGCTCGAATTTCACGGCGCGGGGAATACAGGGAAGGCGAAATTACTTTTGTCCACCGCGATGGCTTTTACAATGTACAACTCGACGATGGAATTGCGAAAAATGATGTTCCCGCCGCAGATATCCAGCTGGTGCGCCGTACTTCGAGCAACATTGCAGACCCTGGCGGTAGACGTAGAGATTTCCGTAGTGGAGATAGAATTGAAGCAAAGCTGTCTGGATGGAGACAGTTTCATGGGGGTCGAATTACAAGCTCGAGGAGCAAAGATTTTTACGACATCGAATTCGATGACGGTGAGCGCGTAGAAAATGTTGAGGCCAGTAAAATTCGAGTGAATGGGAGAGAAAGCACTCGTGAACCAGGCACGCTAATGCAAGGAGATCGCATCGAGGCAAAGCTGTCAGGGTGGACCAAATACTATCCGGGAGAAATCACATATGTAGGCGGCAGGGGCACATACAATATTCGATTTGACGATGGTGAAAGAGCTGAAAATGTCGACAGGAACCGG
>JACLAD010001185.1_pt1 | contig 14191 bp, 10 predicted proteins | sample 8027901 | NCBI WGS metagenome assembly JACLAD01 (sample SAMN15725071, study PRJNA655200) | protist metagenome | isolation source: fluorescence activated cell sorting (FACS) single amplified genomes of... | place: Spain: Blaines Bay Microbial Observatory, Mediterranean Sea | collected 2016-07-05 | reverse complement strand
CGGGCGAAAGCCTGCGCGCGTTCCCGCTATCCAACTGGACCGAGCTCGATATCTGGCAATATATCATGGCGGAGGGGATCGAGATCGCCTCGCTCTATTTCGCTGCACCGCGCCCGGTGGTGGAGCGCGATGGCCTGTTGGTGATGGTGGATGACGACCGCTTTCCGCTGGCGAAAGGCGAGCAGCCACAGACGCGTTCCGTCCGCTTCCGCACGCTTGGCTGCTACCCCCTAACGGGCGCAATCGAAAGCGAGGCCAGTTCTATCGAGGCGGTGGTGCAGGAGATGCTGCTGACCTCCAGCAGCGAACGGCAAGGACGTGCGATCGACCGCGACGAGGGTGGCGCCGGGATGGAGAAGAAGAAGGCGGAGGGCTATTTCTGATGGCCGACGCCGCTGACCGCTCCTACCGCCCCGATTCTCTTATCGCGCAGGATATTGGCGCGTATCTGGCGCGCCATCGCGACAAGGACCTGCTGCGCTTCATCACATGCGGCAGCGTGGACGATGGCAAATCGACGCTGATCGGGCGGCTGCTTTACGACACGCAGCAGGTGTTCGAGGACCAGCTGGGCCAGCTCGCCAGCGATAGCGCTAAGGTCGGAACGCAGGGGCAGGCGCTCGATTTCGCACTGTTAGTCGACGGCCTCTCCGCCGAGCGCGAACAGGGCATCACGATCGATGTCGCCTATCGGTTCTTCGCGACCGAAAACCGCAAGTTCATCGTCGCCGACACGCCGGGGCACGAGCAATATACGCGGAACATGGTCACCGGCGCCTCCACCGCCGATGCCGCCGTGCTGCTGGTCGACGCGCGCAAGGGCGTGCTGAAACAAACGCGTCGCCACACCTTCATCGCGCACCTGCTGGGGATCCGCCACGTAGTCCTGGCAGTGAACAAGATGGACCTGGTCGACTATGATCGAGGCGTATTCGAGGCTGCGCGCGACGATTTCGTACAATTCGCCGAAGCGCTCAATTTCAGCAATATCGCCGCCATTCCCCTCTCGGGTTTCAAGGGCGACAATGTTGTCAGCAGGTCCGAACCGATGGGCTGGCACGATGGCCCGACCCTGATCGAGCATCTGGAAGCGATTCCCTGCGGTCAGGCGGATGAGCGCGCTTTCCGCATGCCCGTGCAGTGGGTCAATCGGCCTTCGCAGGACTTTCGCGGGTTTTCGGGACTGGTTGGCGATGGCGCGATCCGGCCCGGCGATGCGGTGCGTATCCTGCCTTCGGGCGCGCAAACCACGATCGATCGGATCGAGACGTTCGAGGGGCCGCTGGACGAAGCTACCGCAGGGCAGGCGGTCACGCTCGTCCTGAAGGACGACGTCGATTGCAGCCGTGGCGACATCATCGCCTCGGCAGACGATCCCCCGCAGGTCGCGGACCAGTTCCGCGCGCACCTGGTCTGGATGGACCGCAAGGCGATGAAACCGGGGCGCGGCTACTGGCTGAAGCTTGGCACGCAGACGGTCACCGCGATGCTCCAGCCCCCCAAATATGCGATCGACGTAAACGACCCGACCGGATCGGGCGCGCATCTTGCCGCCAAGACGCTGGAACTGAACGATATCGGCGTTGTCGAACTGCGGACCGAACGCCCGGTTGTTTTCGAACCCTACGAAAGCAGCAAGGCGATGGGCGGCTTCATCCTGATCGACAAGGAAAGCAACGCGACCGCCGCCTGCGGAATGCTTGATTTCGCGCTGCGCCGCGCACAGAACGTCCACTGGCAGCCGACCGATATCGGGCGCGAGCACCATGCGGCAATCAAGAACCAGAAGCCGCTGGTGCTCTGGTTCACCGGGCTTTCGGGATCGGGCAAGTCGACCATCGCCAATGCCGTCGAGACCCGGCTCGCTGCGATGAACCGCCACACCTACCTGCTCGATGGCGACAATATCCGCCATGGGTTGAACAGGGATCTGGGCTTTACCGAGGCCGACCGGATCGAGAATATCCGGCGCATCGGCGAAGTCGCAAAGCTTATGGCAGATGCAGGGCTGATCGTGCTCACAGCCTTCATCAGCCCCTTCCGGGCAGAACGGCAGATGGTACGCGACATGCTGCCTGAGGGAGAATTTATCGAGATCTTCGTCGACACCCCGCTCGATGTCGCGGAATCACGCGATGTGAAGGGCCTCTACAAGAAGGCACGCGCAGGCGAGATCAAGAACTTCACCGGGATCGACAGCCCGTACGAACCGCCCGAGCAGCCCGAGATCCGGGTCAACACGCTCGACATGACAGCTGACGAGGCAGCCGAACTGATTCTTTCGCGGATCATGCCACTTTGACTCGCGAAGTGTCGGACACGCAACTGGCCGCGCAGCTGGCGCACAAGGCGGGCGAGATCGCGCTCGCCCTGCGTACAGAGGGCCTCCTGCAAGGCCGCGCGCTGGGCGATGCGGGAGACAAGACTGCCAATGTGTTTCTCATGGCTGCCATTCGCCAGCACCGGCCCGCCGACGCCATCCTGAGCGAGGAGAGCGAAGACAGCGAAGCTCGTCTCGGTCATTCGCGCGTGTGGATCATCGATCCGGTCGACGGGACGCGCGAGTTTGCGGAAGGGCGGGATGACTGGGCGGTCCATGTCGGGCTCGCCGTGGACGGGATAGCGCAGATCGGCGCGGTCGGCTTGCCCGCATTGGGCAAGGTATTGAGCAGCGATGTGGACACGCGCACTCAACCGCATCCCGCAACGGGCAAGATCGCCGTCAGCCGCAGCCGACCGCCAGCCGAGGCCCGGAAAGTAGCCGACCAGCTCGGGATGGAACTCCTGCCCATGGGTTCGGCGGGCGCGAAGGCAATGGCGGTGGTCCGCGGCGAGGCAGACGCATACCTGCACAGCGGCGGGCAGCATGAGTGGGATAATTGCGCGCCGGTCGCGGTCGCCGCAGCGCACGGACTGCATTGCTCGCGGATCGACGGGTCGCCGCTACGCTACAACCAGCGACACCCTTCGCTTCCCGACCTTCTGATCTGTCGACCGGAGCTGGCGGATCCGATGCTGAAGGCAATCGCGCGCTAGGGCGCAGGCCTTTTCGCAGTGCCGCCAGTGCTACCGGATTTGGCAGCGCCCTTCTCCGGAGCCGATCCCGGCGGGCCGGCAGGCGCAGGCTCGGCAACAGGGCCCGGATCGGGGATGGTCGCGCCCTCTGGCACCAGGATAGTGACTTCGACCCGGCGATTGGCTGCGCGGCCACGCTCGTTCGGCTCGCCATTGGGCAACAGATTAGGCTGGATCGGGTTCTGCCCGCCGAAGGGGATGATTCGGATCGCATCCTCGTCCAGCCCGCGCTTTTCCAGCCAGTCGGCGACCGCCTGAGCACGCTCCTCCGAAATGCGCATGTTCACGGCGTCGGAGCCCCCGGCATCGCTGTGGCCGCGCAGGATTACGCGCTCGACCTGCTTCCACTGATCGGTCTCGAGCATGGCCCTAAGCTCGGCGAGCGCTTCGTCGCTCAGTTCAGAACCACCCTCGCCGAAGGGGATTGTCGCCCGCAATGGCTCGAGCGGGATCGGTGGCCGTTCGACCTCGATCTCGGGCCGAATGATCGAAGCCGTCTCGGTTTCCTCTCCATCGATGGCTTCGTCCATGGTCGGCACAGGCTCGGGCACCGGCGCCGGTTCGTCCGAATCGCAGGCCGCCAAGACGGCTGCCAGAGCTAGAATTGTCATCCGGCCACGCATGGCCACCTCTCCCTTGATTGCTTCCTTCATGCCGGCTTCGCCTGTCCGGCCTTGGCCTCACGCTTGGCCGATTCCGCCTCGGCCCTTTTAAGCTGTTGTGGTGAATAGGTTATAACGATGTCGCCCGCGCGCGGCTCCGGCTTTGCCGCATGGGTAAAGAACCGCATCGTGCCATTCTCCCGCAGCAGCAGGAGCATATGCGCCTGGTCGCCCAGCTTTTCGCGCGCGTCGGCAATCGTGAATTCTTCGGTCAGCTTGGTGCGGCGGAATGTCCAACCTTCCTGCTGCCTTTGCTCGACCTCGCCCACGCCAAAGCCCGATTCGAACAGCGCGCGCCCACGCAGTGAGCCGGGCAGCGCCCGGCGATCATCGTCCACCGCTTCGCCCAGCTGGTACACGCTGTCGCGCCCGATCTCGTGCGCGAACTCGTTACAGACGAGCGCATTATAGGCCTCGTTCTCGGTCGCCGCGACCAGCACCTGGTAGGGATTGAGATCGAGATTATGCTCGGTCGCTTCGTTGAGGATTTCGCCGTGATAGAAGGGCAGTCCCTCACGCCGGGCCGCTGCCAGCCGCTGCCAGCTGGAATCGACGATCATCACGGGCGTTTTCAGCTCGTGCATCTGCTTGGCCAGCGCAATGGTCCACGAAGTGCTGCCCGCGATCAGCAGGCCCGGCCTGCTGGTGCCCCGCACCTTGAGCGCCTTGGCCACGATATCAACCGTAAAGCCATGCGCCACGATCGTGGCCACGACGACCGCGAAGCTGAGGCCGATGAGCACGTTTCCGTCGCCATAGCCCAGCTCGTTCAGGCGTAGCGCGAACAGGCCCGAGATCGCGACCAGCACGATCCCGCGCGGCGCGATCCAGGCGACGAACAGCCGCTCGTTCCAAGGGATCGGGCTGCCAAGCAGGCTGATCAGCACGGTCGCGGGGCGGACGAAGAACAGCAGCACCAGCAGGAAGGCACCGAAACGCCAGTTGAGATATTGCAGGTCCTCGTAATTGAGCGAGGACGACAGCAGGATGAAAATGCCCGAAACGAGCAGGACCGCGATATTCTCCTTGAACGGGTGAATGCTGCGCAGGCTCGAGACATCCATGTTCGCCAGCGCCACGCCCATCACAGTCACCGCGACCAGCCCTGCCTCGTGCTCGATCATATTGCTGACCACGAACACCGCGATCACCATCGAGAAGAGGACCGGCACCTTGAGATATTCGGGCACAGCCCCGCGCGGGAAAAGATACGCGATCAGCCACGCAGCCGAATAGCCGATCAGGCCGGAGATCACCGCGGCCACGATCAGCGGCGGCACGACTTCGAACAGCGATGCACCCGGAGCCTCCGCCACCTTGCGGAAATATTCGTAGGCGATCACCGCACACAGCGCGCCGGTGGGGTCGTTGACGATGGCTTCCCATTTGAGGATCGAGGCAGGCCGCGTCTGCACATTGGACTGGCGCAACAGGGGCAGGACCACAGTCGGTCCGGTCACCACCAGGATCCCGCCAAACAGGATCGCGACAGGCCAGACGATACCCGCGACGTAATAGCCGGTGACCGCGCCCAGCGCCCAGCCCACGATCACGCCGATGGTCGCCAATCGCCAGACCGCACTGCCCGAATGCCTCAGCTCCCTGAAATCCAGGCTGAGGCCGCCTTCGAACAGGATCAGGGCAACCCCGATCCCGATCATCGGCTCTAGCAAGGACCCGAAGGTCTCCTCTGGATCGAACAGGCCGAGCACCGGCCCTGCAAGAAACCCGGCCGCCAGCATCAGCACGATCGCCGGCCAGCCGGTGCGCCACGCAATCCACTGCGCGCCGATACCCAGCGCGCCGATCGCGGCGATCACCAATGCAGACGATTCCATGGCCAAGTCAGCCCCCTTAGACCCGCCTTGAACGGCACGGACACCCAATCTGTTCCGGGCATCGCTGCCAGTCGGTTAGCACGCGGTCGCTCAGTCGCCTTCGAAGGAAACGAGCGAATGCACCTCTATACCCGATTCGCGCAGGCGATTGGCGCCACCCAGATCGGGCAGGTCGATCACGAACAGCGCCGATGCAACCTCGCCCCCGGCCTTGCGAACCAGCTCTGCCGCAGCGAGCGCGGTCCCGCCCGTGGCGATCAGATCGTCTACCAGGGCCACTTTCGCATTATCGCCGATCGTGCCCGGATCGAGCTCCAGCCGGTCCATCCCGTATTCGAGTTCGTAATCGACGCCGATGGTTTCGCCCGGAAGCTTGCCCGGTTTGCGGATCGGGATGAAGCCGACGCCTGCCGACGCCGCCACGGCGGCACCGAAGATGAAGCCGCGCGCTTCCATTCCCGCGACCATATCGGCTCCGACAGCGCGGATTTGCCGTGCCATCAATTCGATGCTGGTGTGCAGGGCCGCCGGATCGGCCAGCAGCGTGGTTATGTCACGGAACTGGATGCCGGGCTTCGGAAAGTCCGGCACCGTACGGATGCTGGCGCGCAACTGCGTCAGGTCGAGCAGCTCGCGCGCCATGACAGAAGCATCCGAAGTTATCGGATCAGGCCTTTTTCTTCTTCGGCTTCTTGTCGGCCCAGATCTGCTTCTTCGCAAAATAGGCAAGTACCGTAGCGAAAAGCAGGAACACGAGCACGGCCCAACCCGTCTGCTGGCGTTTCACCAGCTTGGGTTCGGCAGTCCAGGTCAGGAACGCCGAGACATCCTTGGACATCTGCGAAATCGTCGCCTTCTTTCCATCGTCGAAGGTCACCTGGCCTTCGGAGGTAAGCGGCGGGGCCATCGCAAGGTTGAGGTTCGCGAAATAAGGATTGAAATAGAGGCCTTCGGGCGTGCTGAATTCGGGGAATTCCTCCATCAGCCGCTTGCCGTCCTTCTCATACGTCTCGGCATCGGTGTAACCGGTCAGCAGCGAATAGACATAATCGCTGCCGCCGTGACGCGCCTTCGTCATCAGCGAAAGATCGGGCGGGATCGCGTTGTTGTTCGCCGCCGCTGCCGCAACTGCGTTGGGATAGGGCGAAGGGAAGTAGTCGGTCGGCTCGCCCGGGCGCGTGCTCGCTTCGCCGGTGTTCGGGTCGATGCCCGGCACGGTCCACGTTGCCGCTTCGGCCTTCACCTGCGCTTCGGAGTAATCGAGCTGTTCCAGATCGCGGAACGCCACGTATTTCAGGCTGTGGCAGGCCGCGCACACTTCCTTGTAAACCTTGTAGCCGCGTTGGAGCTGGGCAACGTCCCACTTGCCCAGGGGGCCGTCGAACTTGAACCCGCCTTCGGGGCCGTGCGCATGCGCGTGGAACTCATGCTCGGCGGAATGAACCGCCTCTTCGGTCAGGAAGGCATAGGCCCCAAAACCAAACGAAAGCAGTGCCACGCCTGCAAAGACGAGACCGGCCAGGGCTGCTAGAATGCGGATCATCGGATAGTCCTTAGTCTCTTGTCCGTCGTCTCAGGTCGCGTCTTCAGGTGGCCGGGCTGGCGTTTTCGCCCAGCACGGCCTTCTTGTCCGAGCCGAGCACCGCCTCGGTAATCGAGTAAGGCAGCGGCTTGGGCTTCTCGATCGACGAGACGATCGGCAGGATCACCAGGAAGTGCAGGAAGTAGTACGCGGACGCGATCTGGCTCATCATCACGTAGGGTTCTGCCGCTTCCTTGCCGCCAAGCCAGAACAGCAGCAGCATGTCGGCCACGAAAATCCAGAAAAACACGCGGAACAGCGGGCGGTAGTGACCGCTGCGGACCTTCGAGCGATCGAGCCACGGCAGCAGGAACCACAGTAGGATCGAGCTGAACATGGCGAGCACGCCCCACAGCTTGGCCGGCAGGATGAAGTCGAAGGTGAAGGCGCGCAGGATCGCGTAGAACGGATAGAAATACCATTCGGGCACGATGTGCGCCGGCGTCGCGAGCGGGTTCGCCTCGATATAGTTGTCCGGGTGGCCCAGCATGTTCGGCATGAAGAACACGAACAGGCAGTAGAGGATCAGGAACACGCCCAGCCCGAACCCATCCTTCGCCGTGTAATACGGGTGGAACGGCACGGTGTCGCTCTCGCTCTTCACTTCCACGCCGGTCGGGTTCGACGAGCCCGGAATGTGCAGCGCCCAGATATGCAGGATCACGACGCCCGCGATCACGAAGGGCAGCAGGAAGTGCAGGCTGAAAAAGCGGTTGAGCGCGGCATTGTCGGGCGCATAGCCGCCCAGCAGCCAGATCTGGATCGGTTCACCGACCAGCGGAATGGCCGAAAACAGCCCGGTGATGACCTTGGCGCCCCAGAAGCTCATCTGACCCCACGGCAGCACGTAACCCATGAAGGCGGTCGCCATGGTGAGCAGGAAGATGACCACGCCCAGCAGCCAGATCATCTCGCGCGGGGCCTTGTAGGATGAATAGAAGAAGCCGCGGAAGATGTGCAGGTACAGCACGAGGAAGAAGAAGCTCGCCCCGTTGGCGTGCATGTAGCGGATCATCCAGCCCCAGTTGACGTCGCGCATGATGTGCTCGACCGTTCCGAAGGCAACCTGCGCATTGGCGGCATAATGCATCGCCAGCACCACGCCGGTGACGATCTGCAGCACGAGGCAGAACCCGGCGAGGACTCCGAAATTCCACATATAATTGAGGTTGCGCGGCACGGGATAGCCCGCGCCCACCGCATTATAGACGAAGCGCGGCAGCGGCAGCTTCTCGTCGATCCACTTGGTGAACCCGCTCGCCGGGGTATATTCCTTGGCCCAGGGAAAACTCATGCTTCTTCTCTCTTAAGCCTGTCCGACGACGATCGTAGTGTCGGAAGTGAACGAATAGTCGGGCACTTCCAGGTTGGTCGGCGCAGGGCCCTTGCGGATGCGCGCTGCGGTATCGAACTGCGAACCGTGGCAGGGGCAGAAATAGCCGCCGAACTCGCCCTTGTTCTCGCCTTCGGCTGCACCCAGTGGCACGCAGCCCAGATGGGTACACACGCCCATGGTCACGAGCAGGTCGCCGTGGCCTTCCTTGGTACGCTCGGCCAGCGTCTGCGGGTCGCGCAGGCTGCTGGTCGGTACCGCATTGGCCGCATCGATCTCTGCGGGCGTCAGGCGACGCACGAATAGCGGCTGCTTGCGGAAGACCGCCTTGATCGCCTGCCCCGGCTGGATCGAGGACACGTCCACCTCGGTGGTGCTTTCAGCAAGCACGTCGGCCGAAGGCGCCATCTGGCTGACCAGCGGGTAGATTACCGCGGCCCCACCGACGCCTGCGGCGCTCAATGCTGCAATATTGATGAAGTCGCGGCGGCGTACGCCTGTTTCGCCATTTTCATGGGGTTCCGCAGTTGCGGCACCGGTTGCGTCTACCATCGTTCCTGCCTTGTCGCGTGCATTGCGGCAGATGCCGCGTGCCCGTGTTGCTTCAGTCTCTGGGAAATCGGGTGATCCACTCTGCCCCGGAGGTGCGCCGAAGAGCGGGGGGAGCGGGCCCCCTTCCCATGTGCGGGGGCTGTTAGCGTGTAAGGTGCACCCTGCCAATGGCCTTTTGTGCGATTGCTGTTGCGCGCCGGTGGATGCGTTACTCCAGTCCGATAAACGCACCCTGGCGCCCGTAGGTCGCTTCGCCCCGGTGGGTCGCGCGCCGGAAAGAGTAGAAGCGCGCCGGATCGGCATAGGTGTCGAGCGCGGTGTCCTCTACCATCGCGACACCCGCGCCGCGCAATTGCGCCATGACGAAAGCGGGCAGATCGAACTGGCAATGGCCTTGCCGTCCATCGCAGAAATACCGGGCATTTTCCGGGTCATCCGCCACAAACGCATCCTTGAACGCCTCGTCGACTTCGTAGCTGACCTGCGCAATCGTCGGGCCGACCGCAGCGGCAATCCGCGATCTCTCGGCGCCGAGCGACACCATCGTCTCCACCGCGTTCGCCAGCACGCCGCACTTGGCCCCGCGCCAGCCCGCGTGCGCAGCGGCCACCACTCCCGCCGTTGCATCGGCAAGCAGGACCGGCGCGCAATCGGCGGTCACCACGCCGACCAGAAGACCGGGCGTAGTCGTTACAAGAGCGTCGACCCGTGGACGGTCATCGCCCTCGACCGGTTCGGAGACGACCTCCACGTCCGGCGAATGGATCTGGTATGGCATGGCGAGCCCTGCGCCCGGCAGTATGGCCGCAATGACAAGGTGGCGGTTCTCTGCCACCGCAGCCGGATCATCGCCCGCGCCAAAGCCGACCTGCAATCCAGCCACTTCGCCGGTCGACACCCCGCCTTCACGCCCGAAGAAGCCGTGCGGCACGCCATCGAGCACGCCCGCACGGATCGGAACCGGCACCTCAGCCAAGCGCGGCCTCGACCTGCTCTGCGACGTCGCGCGACAGCTTTCCTGCAGCGGAAATCCGCTCCAGCTCAGCCCGAACCGGCCCAGCGACGGCACGAAGCGTGCCGCTAGCTGCGGGTTCTTGAGGTTCAGCTCCAGGATCAGGTCGGCAATCATGCGATAGCCTGCGCCGCTTGCATCGTGGAACGCCATCGGGTTGCCTGCCATCGCGCCGTAGAGCGAGCGGACCCGGTTGGGGTTCGACATCGTAAAGGCCTGGTGCGTGCCCAACTGCTCGATATGGGCGAGCACCTCCGGCTGCAGCGCGGTGGCCTGCAGCGTGAACCACTTGTCCACCACCAGCGCATTGTCCGCGAACCGGCTGTAGAAGTCCGCCAGCGCCTCCTCGCTTTCAGGGCTGTCGAGACCTGCCAGAACGCCAAGCGCACCCTGCCGTTCGGTCATGCTCTTCGCCTTGCGATACTGCTCCAGCGCCCGCTTCGCTCCCTCGCCCGCATCGCTTGCTGCAATATAGGCCAGCGCGAGCGAACGCATCCGCCGCGCCTGCTTGCCGACTGGCCCAACCTGCCGCGCGTCATCTGCCAGCCGGTCGTGCAAATCGACAAAGCGGTGGTGGAAATTTTCGCCCAGCCAGCGTTTCAGGCCCTCGCGCTGGTCGACCATCGCGCCGGGATCGTAAGTCTCCGTCCGTTCGGCGAGATAGGCGAAGGGCGGCAGGGTAAGAAGCTCGGCGCGCATTTCGTGGTCAAGCATATCGTCCGCCAGAATCGCCCCGGCTGCAGTACCGATTGCCTCGCGCGATGCATCTTCTCCGTCGCCGAGCAGGTAGGTCAGCAGCAATTCCTGCATCGATTCGTGACGCGCGAAGGCATCGTCGTCATGCGCTGCAAGGAACACGAGGTCGTCGCGCGAAATGTCACGCGCAATCGCCACGGGTGCAGTGAACTGCCGGTTGATCGAAAGGACGGGCGCGCTTGCATGTCCGTCGCACGTAAACTCCTGTTCCGCCTCGTTGAGCACGATCAGCTGCTCGCCCGCATGCTGGCCGGTCTCGCGGTCGAACAGCGCAATCTTGAGCGGGATCGGGACGGGCGCCTTGTTTGGCTGGCCTGGCGTTGCAGGGACGTCCTGCCGCATCGACAATGTCACCGTGCTACCATCATGGCGCTGCTCCACAGTCACTTTCGGCGTGCCTGCCTGTTCGTACCACCGCCGGAACTGCTTGAGGTCGAGCCCTGCCCCGTCTTCCATCGCGGCGATGAAATCCTCGCAGGTCGCGGCCTCGCCATCGTGCCGCTCGAAATAGAGGTCGCTGCCCTTACGGAAAGCTTCTTCGCCCGCCATGCTGCGCATCATGCGGATGACCTCGGCGCCCTTGTTATAGACAGTGGCGGTGTAGAAGTTGCTGATTTCCTTGTAGCTATTGGGCCGGATCGGATGCGCAAACGGCCCGCTATCCTCGGGAAACTGGACCGCGCGCAACACGCGCACATCGCCGATCCGCTTGATCGCGTGGCCGTGCAGGTCCTGACTGAAAAGCTGGTCGCGCAGCACGGTGAAGCCTTCTTTCAGGCTCAGCTGGAACCAGTCGCGGCAGGTCACGCGGTTGCCCGACCAGTTGTGGAAATACTCGTGCCCGATTACGCCTTCGACCGCGTCGAAATCGTCGTCGGTCGCGGTATCCTCGTCCGCCAGCACGTATTTCGTGTTGAAGATGTTGAGGCCCTTGTTCTCCATCGCCCCCATGTTGAAATCGCCCACGGCGACGATGTTGAACCGGTCGAGATCATATTCGCGGCCGAAAGTCTCCTCGTCCCATTTCATCGAGCGCTTGAGCGAATCGATCGCATGCTGCGTGCGCGGCAGGTCCTCGCTGCGGACCCATACGCCCAGCTCGATCTCGCGCCCGGACATGGTGGTGAAGCTGTCGGTCCGCGCGACCAGATCGCCCGCGACCAGCGCGAAGAGATAGCTCGGCTTGGGCCAGGGATCGTGCCACTCGGCAAAGTGCCGTCCGCCGTCGAGCGCGCCTTGTTCCACCGGGTTGCCGTTGGACAGCAGCACTGGGAAGGTCGCTTTGTCGGCCACCATCCGCACGGTGTAGACCGACAGCACGTCGGGCCGGTCGGGGAAGAACGTGATCCGGCGAAAGCCCTCTGCCTCGCACTGGGTGCACAGCATGCCATTGCTGGCATAGAGCCCCATCAGCTGCGTGTTGGCCGATGGCGCGATGCGGGTGACGATGGTCAGCGTATGCTCGTCGCGCGTCAGCGGGATGACCAGAGCTTCGCCCTCGCGGCGCCAGTCGGTGTACTCTTCGCCATCGACGGCCACACCTTCGAGGACCAGCCCATCCCCGTCGAGGCGGATCTCGTCGGCACCTTCGGCTTCGGGATTGGGCGCGACTTTCAAAACCGCCTGCACCTGCGTCGTATCGACCCCCAGATCGAATTCCAGCCGGATTTCGGGGACCAGCCAGGCAAACGGCTTGTAATCTTCGCGCCGGATTACCGCGGGCGACTGCGGCTCGGGCGCGGCATCGGGCAGCACCGGTGCGCCCGATGGCGTGGTCGCCGCTGTCGGCAAGTCGCTGGGCTGGTCCATCTTGTCCTCGTTTCCTTTCCGGTCTTGTGGCAGCACCGCACACAATGCCAAAACTCTTCATCTTCGGGCGTGGCTATACGGCCAGGCGGATCGCAAACGCGCTGCAATCGCTTGGATGGGAAGTGGTCGCGACGGGGCGGAACGGCAACCTTTCTTTCGACGATGTGGATGGCGTGCGCACCGCGCTGGCATCTTCGACGCATGTCCTCTCCTCCGTGCCGCCGGACCGCGAAAGCGGCCTCGACCCCGTGCTCAGCACTTATGGCCGCGATTTCGGACGCGCTTGGTACGGCTATCTCTCTTCCACCGGAGTCTATGGCGATGCGGGGGGCGCCTGGGTGGACGAGCATTCGCCGACGGGCACGGGTCGTCGCACCGCACGCTCCGATGCAGATGCGCTCTGGCTGGAGCTGGGTGCGCGGGTATTCCGCCTGCCGGGTATCTACGGGCCGGATCGCAGCATTTTCGACCGGATTCGCGATGGCAAGGCACACCGCATCGATATGCCGGGGCAGGTCTTCAGCCGGGTCCATGTCGACGATATCGTCGGCGGAGTGGTCGCTGCTCTTGGCAGCGATGCGCCCGCTGGCGCTTACAATCTCGGTGATGATCTCCCAGCAGGCCAGAACGCGGTGGTCGAATACGCCTGCGCGCTGCTGGGCGTGGAGCCGCCACCGCTGGTCTCGCTGGAAGACGCCGGCCTCAGCCCGATGGCGCGCGGCTTCTATGCCGAGAACCGCCGCGTCGCGAACGGCAAGGCCAGGCGGGTGCTGGGGTGGGCGCCGCGCTATCCGACTTATCGCGAGGGGCTGGCGGCGCTCAAACCTTGAGGAAAGCGCTCGCTGAAAGCGTTTTTGTTTCTCGCAGAGAACGCGGAGGAGAAGGTCCGCAGAGACGCGAAGATCATGTGGCAGCGGCGAAGCCGCATTCCCCCTTCAACCGTTCGGCAAGCAACTGGCACCAGACTTTCAAATGCCTTCGGCAGGCGCGACATCTCTGCGTCTCGCTTTCCTCTGCGCCTCTGCGAGAAAACCCTAATCCCGCAAGGCGCCCGACTGCTGGACCTGCACCGATTTCTGCCGCCGCGCCTTCAGCGCCAGCAACATGCCGATCACCGCAAGCCCCATCCCGCTCGCCGTCAGCCACGTCCAGCGATAGTCCTCGAACAGGGTGGACAGAAGCATCGCCACCGAAATGGTCAGGATCGCATTATACGCAGTGCGCCCCGCGCCGATCTCGCGCACGAGGTTATAGTGCAGCGGGAAGGTCACCACCGATCCGACAAGCGCGAGATAGACGATCCCCGCCCAGTAACCCGGCGCGCTCGGCACCGGAGGGGGCCCGGCGGTGAGCCACGCGAAGCCGAAATCGAACAGGGTGCCATAAAGCATGGCCCACGCGAGCAGGCTAACCATCGGTACCGCGCGCCCGGTGGGGTTCGCCTGCACCACATTGGCGATAGATGCAGCAAGGATGCCCAGCATCGCCAGCCCGATCCCCAGCACTACGTTGCCGCCGATCACGCCCGCATCGGGGTTGGCGCGCCATTCGTGCACCAGCAGGAAGGAGACG
>JACLAD010001816.1_pt1 | contig 14192 bp, 18 predicted proteins | sample 8027901 | NCBI WGS metagenome assembly JACLAD01 (sample SAMN15725071, study PRJNA655200) | protist metagenome | isolation source: fluorescence activated cell sorting (FACS) single amplified genomes of... | place: Spain: Blaines Bay Microbial Observatory, Mediterranean Sea | collected 2016-07-05 | reverse complement strand
GAGGCTTGAGCGCTGAGCGGAATAACAAAAAGGGCCGCCCCAAAGGCGGCCCTTTTCATCCCGGGAGGCGGGAGAAAGCTTTAGCGCTGCGCGATGCAGACAGAGGTGACGCCCTTGTTCTGGAAACCCAGAGCTGCGGCGGCCCCCTTGGAGAGGTCGATGATGCGCTTGCCGACGAAGGGGCCGCGATCGTTGATGGTGACTTCAACCGACTTGCCGGTGGACTGGTCGGTCACTTCGACCTTGGTGCCGAATGGCAGGGTGCGATGGGCTGCAGTCATGGCGTTCTGATTGAAGACTTCGCCGGAGGCAGAAGTCTTGCCGTGAAATCCTGGGCCATACCAGGAAGCGCCACCACACTGGGCATAGGCGGCAGAAGCGGAGAAGGCGAGGAGGGTTGCGGCCGATACGGCGGCGATTACGATACGCTTAGTCAATGGTCTTGGGGCTCACTGAAGTTTTCGATGCCGCTTCAATAGAGGCAGCGCCCGCCCGAATCTGGGCCGGATGGGCTGGCTGCGACGTCCCGCCCCAGTTTGTGGCCGGGCTGCCGCAGATTTTCAGATCCTTTCCGTCCCGGCGGCAGGCCAAAATTGCGTAAACCTTAGAAACTGAATCCACGGATTTGCGCGCATCGCGTCGTGTCGCGGCCCAAATGGGGGTGTGGGAGGTATCGATTTGCCCGGTGTGGCCATGAGGCAACGGTTCCGGCAAACCAGACATCAGGGCCCGATTTGATGGCGGCCTGGCAGGCATTTGGGGCTGGCTGCATCCCTGCCCGGCCCGAATGGGGCATCAATGTGGCTGGTACAGCGGCTTTGAGGCAAAGAAAAAGGCGATGGCCGGAAGCCATCGCCCAGTTGGTCAGGGAGAGAAACGAAGAACGTGGTGCGATCAGCCCTGGGGCTGGGGCACGATGCGCAGATAAGGCTTGAGCTCTTTCCAGCCGCCCGGGAACTTGTCCTTGGCCGCTTCATTGGAGACAGCCGGGACGATGATCACGTCTTCGCCGTTCTTCCAGTTCACCGGCGTGGCGACCTGGTGCTTGGCGGTCAATTGCAGGCTGTCGATGACGCGCAGGATCTCATCGAAATTGCGGCCCGTGGAGGCGGGGTATTCGATCTTAAGCTTGACCTTCTTGTCCGGCCCGATGACGAAGAGCGAACGCACGGTCAGCGTATTGTCGGCATTGGGGTGGATCATGTCGTATTTGCGGGCAACCTCACCCTGGGTATCGGCCAGGAGCGGGAAGTTAAGGGCCGAGCCCTGGGTTTCCTCGATGTCCTTGGCCCAGCCGGCGTGATCTTCGAGCTTGTCGACGGACAGGCCGAGAACCTTGACGCCGCGCTTGGCGAACTCGTCCTTGAGCTTGGCAGTATAGCCCAGTTCGGTGGTGCAGACGGGCGTGTAGTTCTTGGGGTGGCTGAACAGCACCGCCCAGGACCCCTCGATGAAATCGTGGAAGTGAATGGTGCCCTCGGTGGATTCGAGGGTGAAGTCCGGAGCGGTATCGCCAATCAGGATTGCCATAGTCGTCTTCCTCTGCCCGCGCTCATGCAGGTCTGCTATATGTTCTGGTGAAAGAATATCGTGCTCTTGCCCTCCGATTGAAGCGGAGGCAAGCGGAATGGTTTTGCCTTGTTCGGGCCCATCCAGGCAAGCCGTTGCCGTTGTGATCTGTGGATCGAAATGTGGCCCGTCAGCCCAGCAGGGCGATGAGGCGGTTCGGCACAGCCGGATTTTGCAGCAGCAGGATCGCGCCAAAGGGAATGGCCGCGAACACTATGGAGGCAGAGGGCCCAGCCTTGAGCAGCCGCGCGATCATATAGACCGACAGAGCGAAGGTGGCGTTGAGCAGGAGATTGGCCGCATTATCGGCCAGATAAGTGAGCATACCCGACATGAACCCCTCCCGGGACATCGACTGCCCGAGAAGCCTGGCACCGACAGATTGCGCGGTCGTGGTGGGTTTGAAGAGATTTTAATTCAAATTTTATCGAGCGCTATTGCACCAGGACCGAGCCTTCGACGGCCGGCTCCGGCGTGGGCGCGCCATTTTCCCAGGTCACATCGAGCCCGTTGAGCGGCACCACGGACAGGCTCATCTTGCCCGAACCCTGCTGGATCTGACGGGCATGGGCCAGATAGACCAGCGCATTGTTGGCCGCATCATAGATGCGGGTAACGCGCAGTGACTTCCAGATCAGGGACCGGCCCTCGCGGAAAATCTCCTCGCCGGCGCCGCGGGTAGAGATATCGCCTACCGTGATCGGGCCGACGGCCGAGCAATCGAGCGCCGAATAGGATGGGTCTTCAAACCAGTTGCCCTGGCTCAGCCGATCGATGAAGGAGCGATTGAAGAAGGAGAGGTGGCACACCACGCCATCGATATCGGGATCGGCCAGCGCCTCAATGGAAATATCATTGCCGGTCCAGTCCACCCCGACACTGCCCACCTCGTTGCGATTGCCGCAGGCGGCAAGGGAAAATGCCGCTACAGCGACGATGGCAAGGCTGGCGATGGGATGCATGGAGGTTCTCCGGCTGACCGGGTCAAGATGGTGGGTCGCGGCGCCCGGTGCAAGATGACCGCGCAAATCCTAACGCACGACCCGTCCGTCCATAACCATTTCCAGCCAGCGCACCAGCAAGGAAAGCGAGATGGTCAAGGTGAGGTAGAGGAAGGCGACGACATTGTAGGTCTCGAAGAACAGGAAGCTCGAACTGGCCGAGAGCTTGCCCAATTGGGTGATGTCCTGCACGCCGAGCGCCGAGACAAGGGCGCTGTCCTTGACCATGGAGACGAAATCATTGCCCAGCGGGGGCAGAATAGTGCGCAGGGCCTGAGGGAAGATGATGTGGCGGAAGCAATGCCAGCGGGAAAGGCCCAGCGAGCGGGCGGCCTCGATCTGGCCGCGCCCCACCGCCTCGATGCCGGCGCGGAAGATTTCGGCAATGAAGGCGGAATAGCACACGGTCAGCGCGAAAATGGCGCGCCAGACAAAATCGAAACCGCGCACGGTGGCCGGGGCCAGAAGCCCCCAATCAATCAGCGGGGCGAAGACCCAGTTGAAGCCGGCCACCATGGCCGGCGCCGCAACAAAGGCGACGTAGAACAGAAACACCAGAATGGGGATGCCGCGAATGATCTCGACATAAAAGGTCGCGATCTCGCGCAGCACCCGATTGCCCGACGTGCGTGCCAGGGCGATCAGCAAACCCAGTGCGGTGGCGGCGACAAAGGCCAGGATGGTGACCCAGAGTGTTGTCAGCACACCGCCCGAGAGGGTGCGGAAGATCGAAGCATAGGTGCCGTTGGTGGTGATGGCCCACAGGCCCAGCACGAAAAGCAGGCCGATGGCCAACAGCCACCAGGGCATGCGCGAGAGGATGGAGGGGCGGCGGGGCTGGTAGGTCATGGGCCGGATGTTGTCACAAACGCGATGCGACACCTCCCCCTAGACGGGGGAGCGTGTCAACCGAGCGCTCGACAAGGTCTGCGGGTTACTCAGCCGCGTATTCGAAGAACCAGTAGTTGATGCGTTCGTCGAGCCAACCTTCGTCGCGAAGCTGGGCGAGGGCCGCGTTGACGGGTTCGACCAGGTCTGAGCCGGGGGTGAGGATGAAGCCGAAGGGGTCGGACTTGATGGCTTCGCCCGCCTGTTTGAACGATCCCGGATCGGCGCCGATATAGCCGGCCGAGGCGGCCTGGTCGGCGATCACCGCATCGACGTCGCCCGATTTGACGGCCTGAACGGCGGCGCCGAAGCTGTCGAAGGTCTTGACCCGCGGATTGGCCTCGTCGCCATCGAGCACATCATAGATGGCGGTGTAGAACGAGGACGTGCCGGCTTGAGCGCCGAACAGCAGATCGGTGTTTTCGGCAAAGCTTTGCGGCCCCGTAATGCGCTCCTCGTCCGCGCGGACAAGGAAATATTGCTCGACGGTGATGAAGGGATCGGTGAAGTCGATCTGTTCTTCACGCTCCTCGGTGATGGTGATGCCATCAGCGCCGATGTCGAACTGACCGGTGCGCACGCTTTCGATCATCACGTCCCAGGCGGTCAGATCCCATTCGACCTCTGCATTGAGGCGCTTGGCGACCTCGTTGATGACGTCATATTCAAGCCCGATGCCCTCTCCGTCAGGACCGGCGAAGTTGAGCGGGTAATAGGCGTTTTCAGTGACCGCATGGATGACCCGGCCTTCGAGGTCGGGCAAGTCCTGGGCGGCGGCCGGCAGGGCAAAGGCAGCCAGCGCGGCGCCGGCGAGCAGAAGTGAATTGATACGCATGGTGTTGGCGTCTCCCGGACAGGTTTCGCCGGGAGACTAATGCAAGCGGCCCGGCTTTGGGAATGGGCGTCAGGCCTGGTCGTTGACCTCGGCGCCCGGACCGTTGGTTTTGAGCGAGTCGATGGCGTTCTTGGCCGAAGCCTTGGACGCGTAGGTTTCGGTGCGGGCCATGGTCTCGCCATTGGAGGCGACGAAGCGCACGAAATGCTGGCCGTCCTTGGATTCAACGATCTCGAAGCGATAGCCAGAGCCATCCTCGCCCTTGGACAGATCGACCGTGCTGGCATCGGGCGCGTTCTTCTTGAGCGAGTCGATACCGTTCTGGGCGCTGGCCTTCTGCTTGTAATTCTCCGACCAGTAAATCTTTTCGGAATTATAGGAAAAGTCGAACTTGAACTGATCGTTGGCGGCAGGGGTGATGTTGAACTTATGTGCCATGACGCAGGCCTCCCAAGCTGGCAGTAATGGGCAGAGACTAACCTACTGAGAGGAATTGAAAAGCCTTTACTCTGGACGAGCGACCCGATCGAGATGGCCCAGATCGCGGCCCGGATCGATGCGATCGCGCACCATCTGCTTGAGCACACGGCTATCGGGAAAGCCGCCATCGCGCTTGCGCTCCCAGATCAGCTCGCCATCGAGATGGATCTCGAAAATGCCGCCAGTGCCGGGAATGAGCGCGACCTGGCCCAGCTCGGTGCCGAAAGTGGAGAGCAGTTCCTGGGCCATCCAGCCGGAGCGCAACAGCCAGTTACACTGGGTGCAGTAGGCAATGGTGATGGCCGGGCCGCTGCTCATTTACCGCTTTTGCCGGCCTCGGCCGGATCGACCAGGGTGGACAAGATCTGATCGACCAGATCGAGGTCCTGCCGCTTGCCGGCAGCCTGCTGCTGCAGATCCACGAGATAGGAGGTGGTGTAATAGAGCCGCCGCGCCAGCATGGTGGCGATATGCAGGCTCATTTCCGGCTGTGCCTCGAGAAAGGTCAAGGCGTCGGGAATTTCATAGGCGCGCACCTCGGAGAGCGCCTTGACCGTGGCCGAATGGGGCATGTCGAGCAGCACTGCCATTTCACCGAAGATCGAGCCGGGCTCGTCGACATGGGTGACCTGGGTGCGCTCGCGGATGACCTCCACCTGCCCCTCGATCAAAACCAGCAGTTTGCCCAGCCGTTCGCCTTCGGGCAGCATGATCTGGCCGGACTTGAACCGGATTTCTGCAAGTTCACTACAATAGTCGAGAATATCGGCCATTGGCCCCCGCCTCCAATGTCTGCCGGACCCCGCCGTCCGGTCTGTCATTCGCGGCGAAATCTAAAGCATTGGCCGGGCAAAGCAAAGCCGCCCGGACGGATGTCCGGGCGGCTAAAGCTAATCGATCGTCTGGGACTACTTGACCCACACAACGGTGCGGGTCGAGCTGTCGACCAGGGCTGGGCGGCCATCGACATAGACATAGCCGTAAAACTGGCTATCCGGCACCTGGTTGATGCTGACGCTATCGGGCAGGACATAGCCCACGACCACGTCACCTTCTGCGTTGATCGGGTCCACCGGATTATTGATGGCGAAGTCGGCAGCCGACTGGCTCACCACATAACCTGGGGAATAGACCACCGTGCTGCTGGCCAGTTCAACAATCCAGACGCGGCCATTGGCATAGAAGTAGCCGTGGTTCTCGTCGCCTTCGATCGGATAGATCGTGACGCCATTGGGGACCGTGGCCCCGACATCGAGCGAACCCTGGATGGTTACAGGCTCGACGGGGTTGTTGCCGACATATTCGATGGTGGAGGTTTCAATACCGGCCTCGGCACCAATGACTGCACCGGCGAAACCGCCGATTACAGCACCAATGGGACCGCCGGCCAGAAAGCCAAGCGTTGCACCCCCGGCAGCACCGCCGGTTGCGCCGATGGTGGCGCCGGCATTGGCGTCAACGGTGCCGCTGGTCTGGGCCATGGCAGGCAGCGACAGGGCAAGCGACATCACGGCCACAGAGGCCAGAAGGGTCTTTTTCATTTGTTGTCATTCCTTTTATGCGGCGGTCTGAAGACCGCTCTTGCAAGGGGAACTCGCCAGAAATTGGCGGTTCTTTTCCGCCCCTTGCTCAACAAACGGGGGCGCCCTGTTTCCGTTCCGCCGCAGAAAGAATGTGATGAGAGGAGTGGCTGATCGGCTACAGCAGCTTTTCAATGGCCGGCGCGATGTCGGCCGGTTCGGTGGTGGGGGCAAAGCGGTCGACCACCTTGCCGTCCCGGCCCAGCAGGAATTTGGTGAAGTTCCACTTTATCGCTTCGGTGCCCAACACGCCCGGGGCGGCAGCTGTAAGCCACTGGAAGAGAGGGTGGGCGGCGTCTCCGTTGACCTCGATGCGTTCGAACATTGGGAAGCTGACGCCGAAATTGAGCGCACAGAATTGCGCGATCTCGTCGCTGTTGCCGGGTTCCTGCGCGCCGAACTGGTTGCAGGGGAAGCCTAGAAGGACAAGGCCCATATTTTTGAACTGCTGGTAGAGCGCTTCAAGCCCTTCATACTGAGGGGTGAAGCCACACTGGCTGGCCACATTGACGATCAGAACCACTTGCCCGGCGAAGGCGGAAAGGGCTTGCGGCGTGCCGTCGAGGCGGTTGGCGGAAAAATCGGCAAGGGTGCTGGTCATGGCAAACGGCTCTGGGATGAGATTTTCCCAGAGCTATGGTGATCGGGACGGTGGCGCAAGGGTGGTCAGCCCTGAGCGGCGAGCCAGGCCGGATCAGGTTCGATGGGGGTGATGACATCGAGCAGGATGCCATTGGGATCGGCGGCAATGAAATGGCGCTGGCCGAACACCTCGTCGCGCAGCGGCTGGACGATGGAAACACCGGCCTGTTCGAGCCGCCCTGCGTCTGCCGCGGCGTCTTCCACCTCGAAGCTGAGGATAAGATTGGCAGTGGGATGGCGTCCCTGGGGCGGGATGGTCTCATGGTCAAAGGCGATCAGGGCCAGCTCGTGACCCTTGGCGCCACCGCGCAATTGTACGTACCAATCGCTTTCAAAGACAGGCTCAAAGCCGAAATTGTCCTGATAGAAGCGGCTGGTGGCGGACACGTCCCGGACGTGGAGCAGAGGATAAAGCGCGTTAAACATTGATCGTCTCCCTGGAATGGCTTTAACATTACAAACATGCAGCATGCTTGAATGATAGATGCAGGATGTATGAAAGATGGATGTCAGAAGACGTCAGCAGGATCGCCGGGCCGCCACACGCCGAATACTGGTCGCAGCGGCCCGGACCTTATTCGCACAAAAGGGTTACGCAGCCACGAGTACGCCGGAAATCGTCAAGGCGGCCGGGGTGACGCGTGGCGCGCTTTACCATCATTTTGCGGACAAGCAGGCACTGTTTGCCGCCGTGGTGGAAGAGGAGCATGCGGTTCTGGCGTTGACCATCCACCAGGCGGCCGAGGGCGGCGAAGACGAGCCTGGCCCGGTCAAGGCGCTGATCCGGGGCGGCGAGGGTTTCCTGGCCGCCATGCAGGACGAAGGCCGGCGGCGCATCCTGATCGTGGATGCACCGGCCGTGCTGGGACGTGCGCGGGTCGATGAGATCGATGCCCGGCATGGTCTGCACACGCTGGTGGAAGGCGTTGGCACAGCCATTGAGGCTGGCGCGATCAAGAACCTTCCGCTGTTGCCGTTGGCCCATCTGCTCAGCGCCATGTTCGATCGGGCAGCGCTCGCGCCGGCCGAGGACCTCGGCGCTTATCGCAAGACGATCAAGGCGCTGATCCGGGGGCTACGGACCTAGGAAAGTCGCATAACAAAAAAGCGGGGCCGGAGCCCCGCTTTCGCGCTGGTCAGAAGACCAGGAAGAGGATGATGATCAACCAGATCGGCACACCGATCAGCCAAAGCAATAGTCCGCCTAACATGGCATTTCTCCTTTCTGGCTCAGATCAGAAGCGACGGAACACGCTGGGGAAGTGCGTGTGCTTGTCGCGATGGTTGCCACCCTTCTGCGCAGCCCAGTAGGCACCGATGGCGGCGACCAGCGAGGATGCAGTGAAGAGGAAGGCGGCGAGGATGGTGGTATTGCGGGCGACACGGGCAGCCTCAACGGCTTGCTGACGGGCCGATTCCACATCGGCGATCACCTGATCGACACGGGCCTGAGCTTCTTCCGGGGGCAGGCCGGAATTGGCAGTCACCACGCTGACGAGATAGTCGCGGTCTTCTTGCGGCACCTCGCCGTCGTTCAGCGCGGCCTGAGCAAAAATGCGACCCGCTTCATCACGCGCAACGCCCGGATCAGACGGTCGATCGGACCGGAACAGAGTGTCGATGAAATAGGCATTGGGGTCAGCCATTTCACCAGCACCCTCGGCCACGTTGGACGCAGCCGTGGTGGCGGTGGCCGCCGCTGAACCGACAATGGCTCCGGCCGTCCCAAGGCCGCTGACGGCAAGCGTGGCGCCAAGGATCATCGCACCACCCCAGACCAGGAGCCCATGGGCGCCATCACGCATATCGCTCTCGTCTTCGGTGGCGTCGTGATTGCGGCGACGCATCCGGCCGGTCAGATAGCCGCCAGCCATGAAGGAAGAAATCTGGACCCAGAGGAACCAGCTTGCTGCGGCAATACCGATCAGGACGGGCGCCGCCCCTTCACGGGCATTGAAGTCGAGGAAGTTGAGGCCAAGAGCCGATCCGAAGCTGATGAGAACCAGGGAAATGGCGGATGCAAACACGATGCCCGCGATGATCGCTGGCCAATCGATATAGCTGCGCTCCGCGCCTTCTGTTTCAGGTTTGACGCCGGCAACGCCGGCTGGTGAATTTATGCTCATGATCTTCTCCTCCTGTTCTGGCTCAAGCCAGGCCGATGAACGAGAGGATGGCCAGAACGATGACGACGAGGCCAACGAGGTAGATAATGGAGTTCATGGTATTAGCCCTCTTGTTGAGTGACGCTGATGGACCATCAACTGCGCGGGCCACAGTTTCGTTCCCAAAATGTGGCGGGCCTGCCACATTGGAGCCACGGCGCAAAGAAAAGGCGGGGATTGCTCCCCGCCCGCTTAGGTTGGTCTTGTCGGCGCTGCTTACTTCAGGGCGTCGGTGACGACGCTGGTATAAGCGCCTTCCGGTTCGGCCGTGATGATTTCCTGGTCGAGCAGGGCCTGCACGGTTCGCTCATAGGTATCCATGTCGAGGGCCGGGTCGGTGGCATCGACAAGCTTGGAAACCTCGCCGGTCATATAGAGCTGGTGCTCATATTCGGCGGCGCCGGTATCGTCCATCTCAACCACGATCTCGGCGGCTTCTTCCGGGTTTTCCAGGGCATAGGCCCAGCCCTTCATCGAGGCCTTCACAAAGCGGGTATAGGCGTCGACCCTGACCGGATCGTCCAGCGTATCTTCCATGACATAGAGACCGTCTTCGAGCAGGTCGTTGCCCATGTCGGTATAGTTGAAGATGGTGAGGTTATCCGGGCCGTAACCGGCGTCGAGCGCCTGGCCATATTCGTTATAGGTCATGACCGAGATGCAGTCGGCCTGGCCCTGGATCATAGGCTGGATATCAAAGCTCTGCTGCAGCACCGTGACGCCGCCTTCCGAGCCATCGGTGGGGATGCCTTCCTTGTTCATCCAGGCAAAGAAGGGATATTCGTTGCCAAAGAACCAGACGCCCAGGGTGTGGCCGGGGAAATCGGCGACTTCGGTGATGCCGGTTTCCTCGGGGCAGATCATCATCAGGCCCGAGCGCTTGAAGGGCTGGGCGATATTGACCAGGGGCACACCCGATTCACGGGCCGCCATGCCGGCGGCCATCCAGGTGACGATGATATCTGCGCCACCGCCGGCGATCACCTGTTCGGGGGCGATATTGGGGCCGCCGGGCAGGATGGTGACGTCGAGATTTTCTTCGTCATAGAAACCCTTGGATTCAGCGACCAGATAGCCGGCGAACTGGGCCTGCGTGACCCATTTCAATTGCAGGGTCAGCGCGTCCTGCGCCAAGGCAGTGCTGGCCGAAAGCGCCAGGGCACCTGCAACGAGACCTCCGATAAGCTTTTTCATGTTGTCGTTCCCTTTTCCCTTTACGCCCGTCCACCACGGACAGACGGATGCCAGAAGGTGACGCCCCTCTCGATGAGGGCAATCACCCCGTAGAAGGCGGACCCCGCGACCGCCGCAACAGCGATCTCCGCCCAGACCAGGTCGATGGCGAGACGCCCCACCCCGGTCGAAATCCGGAAGCCCATTCCCACAATGGGCGTTCCGAAGAATTCCGCTACGATTGCGCCGATCAAGGCCAGAGTCGAGTTGATCTTGAGGGCGTTGAATATGAAGGGGCCCGCAGCGGGGAGCCGTAGCTTCATAAGGGTTTGCCAATAGTTGGCGGCATAGGTGTGCATCAGGTCGCGTTCAATGGCCGAGGCAGCGTTGAGCCCGGCCACGGTATTGACCAGCATGGGAAAGAAGGTCATGGCGACCACGACCGCAGCCTTACTCTGCCAGTCAAAGCCGAACCACATGACCATGATCGGCGCGATGCCGATAATGGGCAGCGCCGACATGAAATTACCGATGGGCATGACCCCGGCCTTGAGGAAAGGCGAGCGGTCGACAAGGATCGCGACGCCAAGGCCCGCAAGGCAGCCCATGGCATAGCCGGGCAGCACGGACTTGATGAAGGTCTGCACGAAATCGGCCCAGAGCGTGGGCACTTCGGCGATCATGCGCGCCCAGATGGCCGAGGGCGGCGGCAGCAGCACCGGCGGCACATTGGCGCCGCGCGTGGTGGCTTCCCAGAGGATGAGCAGAGTAAGGCCGAAAACCAGAGGAATGATCAGCCCCGTTCCAGACTCGGGCAATCTTCCGGCACGAATGGCAGCCGACAGGCGCTCGACAAAATTCCAGGTCAGCAGCCAGAAGGCGGCGAGGTAGAACCAATAGGCCGACCCGACCTCGGACTGGTAAGTTTCGCCTGTGCCCGGCAGGGACAGGCCGGACACGAAGATCGCCACGGCGCTAAGCGCGGCGGCGGCGAGTCCCCAGCGGGGAAGCAGGCCAATGCCCCCGGCCACGAACAGACCAATCATGGGAATGATGAATATCGGAAAGACCAGAGTCTGTTGATAAGGCGTGCCATCGGCCACAAGCTCCGGAGACAATCCGGCCGCGACAACGCAGATAAGGGCCAGCAAGGAGAGTAGTCGCTCGCGCATCATGCCTTTGCTCCCATGCGCGTATTGACCCATTTTTCAGCCGCGCCGACAATGGCGACCAGCACAGCAGCGAGACCAGCGGCGATGAACAGGGCCGCCCAGATCTGGACGGTCTGGCCGTTATAGGAGCCGGTGAGGAGGCGCACGCCCAAGCCCCCGCCCGAGGCATTGGAGAGTTCGGCGACGACGGCACCGATCAGCGAAATGGCGATGCCCACTTTCATCGAGGCGAACAGGAAGGGCATGGCGGCGGGCCAGCGCAATTTCCAGAACACCTGCCAGCCATTGGCGTCGTAGGTTCGCAACAGATCGAGTTGGATCCCCTCAGGCGAGCGCAAGCCCTTGACCATGCCGACCACCACCGGGAAGAAAGAAAGATACATCGAGATCAGCGCCTTGGGCACCAGCCCGGTCAGCCCGACCGAACCCAGGCCCACCACCACCATGGGGGCGATGGCCAGAATGGGAATGGTCTGGCTGGCGATGATCCAGGGCATGAGCGAGCGGTCGGAGGCGTCATTGTGGATGATGGCCACAGCCAGCGCCACGCCGAGTACCGTGCCGAAGGCAAAGCCGAGCAGGGTTGCCGAGAGGGTGATCCAGGCGTGATAGGCGAGCGAACGGCGCGAGGTGATTTCGAGCGCCACCGTGGCGTTCCAGATTTCGGAAATAACCTGTTGCGGCGCCGGGAGCACCGGCTTGTCCTGTGCCCAGGTCTGGGCGGCAAACTCGGTAAAGGGCACATCGACCAGGTCGGCGCGCGCATTGAGCCGCTCCTGCCAGGGCGCGTTCATCCAGATTGCAGCCGCATACCAGAGGACGATGATGGCGAGGAGAATTGTGAGGACGGGGAGGATGCGGGTCATGGGCTCACCCCAGATGCGGTGCCCCCTTCTCCCCTAGTGGGAGAAGGTGCCCGAAGGGCGGATGAGGGGGTGCCAACAGCCAACATGGCGTGCGTGGCGAGACACCCCTCATCCGTCTCGCGCTGCGCGCGATCCACCTTCTCCCACAAGGGGAGAAGGAAAAACCGGCGTAGGTCGCCACGGGCCATCACACCGTCCCCTCTTCATAGGAATGGCCGGCCCGCAAGCCCTCGCGCACCCGCGCGGCGATGGCGAGGAATTCCGGGGTTTCGCGAATGTCGAGCGGGCGATCGCGCGGCAGGGTGGATTCTATGATGTCGGTCACCCGGCCGGGGCGTGGCGACATGACCACGATGCGGGTCGAGAGATAGACCGCTTCGGGGATGGAGTGGGTCACGAAACAGATGGTCTTTTCCGTGCGCGCCCAGAGCTTGAGCAATTCGGAATTGAGGTGATCGCGGACGATTTCGTCCAGCGCGCCGAAGGGTTCGTCCATCAGCAGGAGATCAGCGTCAAAGCTCAGCGCCCGGGCGATGGAGGCGCGCTGCTGCATGCCGCCGGAAAGCTGCCAGGGATATTTCTTCTCGAAGCCCGAGAGGTTCACCAGTTCCATGGTGCGCTTGACGCGCTCGGCCTGTTCGGCGGCCGAATGCCCCATGATCTCGAGCGGCAGGGCGATGTTCTTTTCGATGGTGCGCCAGGGATAGAGCGCGGCCGCCTGGAATACATAGCCGTATGCCCGGTTGCGGCGAGCGTCCTGGGGGCTCATGCCGTTAACCGACAGCGTGCCCGATGTGGGCTTTTCGAGATCGGCAATGGTGCGGAGGAACGTGGTCTTGCCGCAGCCCGAAGGGCCGATAAAGGAAACGAAATCGCCTTTCTCGATGGTGAGATTGACATCGGACAGCGCAACGATGTCGCCATCGCCAGTGGGGAAGGTCAGGCCGAGATTTTGGGCGGAGACGACGCTCATAGAACTATCCCCGCACCTAGCAAATACACGCGAAAAGCCATCAAACCCCCGTCGCCGGAATGCCAGTGCGTTCCACCTTGCGGGGGGCGACAATTTCCTTCCACTGGCTGAGCGCGCGGTTCACAGGGTTTTTTGCCTCGCGGGCGACGAACTTGCCGTGGCCCGGCTCGGCCTTGACCTCGCTTTCGACGATGGAAACCTTGCCGCGGCTCAAAACGAAGCGCGGGAGGCCAGTGACCTCGAAGCCTTCAAAGACATTGTAGTCGATCACCGACTGCTGGTTGCCGGCCGAAATGGTCTTGCTTCGCTTGGGGTCCCAGACCACGAGATCGGCATCGGCGCCGACCATGACCGCACCCTTTTTGGGGTAAAGGTTGAGGATCTTGGCGATATTGGTCGAGGTGACGGCAACGAATTCATTGGGCGTGAGGCGCCCGGTATTGACGCCCTTGGTCCAGAGGACCGGCAGGCGATCTTCGAGGCCGCCCGTGCCGTTGGGGATTTTCGAGAAATTACCGACGCCGAAACGCTTCTGATCGGTGGTAAAGGCGCAGTGGTCGGTGGCGACGCAGGAGAGCGAGCCCGCCTGCAGCCCGGCCCAGAGCGAATCCTGATGCTGCTTGTTGCGGAAGGGGGGCGACATGACCCGGCGGGCGGCATGGTCCCAGTCGGGGTTGAAATATTCGCTCTCGTCCAACGTCAAATGCTGGATCAGCGGCTCGCCATAGACCCGCATGCCCTTTTGCCGGGCGCGACGGATGGCTTCATGGGCCTGTTCGCAGCTTGTGTGCACCACATAGAGCGGCACCCCGGCCATGTCGGCCAGCATGATGGCGCGATTGGTGGCT
>JACLAD010001815.1_pt1 | contig 14193 bp, 12 predicted proteins | sample 8027901 | NCBI WGS metagenome assembly JACLAD01 (sample SAMN15725071, study PRJNA655200) | protist metagenome | isolation source: fluorescence activated cell sorting (FACS) single amplified genomes of... | place: Spain: Blaines Bay Microbial Observatory, Mediterranean Sea | collected 2016-07-05 | reverse complement strand
GACGGGCGCCAATGCCTTGCAGCGGCATCGCTTCGGGGTGATGCCGCAGATCGTCCCGGTGCTGATCAGCCAGCTTCTGTATTACTTCGAATCCAATACGCGTTCGGCTACCGTGATCGGCGCGATTGTCGGCGGTGGCATCGGCCTGTTGTTGACCCAGGCGATCAGTACGCAGAAGGACTGGGAAGAGGTCACCTATTACATCGTGCTGATCGTGCTCATGGTCATGGCCATGGACACGCTATCGGGCTGGCTGCGCCGCGCCCTGATCAAGGGCGGACAGTGAGGTCAGGAGAACCGTCGCCGAAGGGCGGTCAGATGATGAATGGGTCGAGCAGGCTGAGGGTGAGCAAGGGCAGTGTCAGAAACCCCAGCCGCCATCGCTGGGAGGCATAACGCTGTACGGTAAAGCCATGCCGGAACGCCTGCCATGTTGCCGAAAGTCCCGGCACAGTTTGGCCGCTGCGCGCAACGGCGTCGGCCCTGATGTCAAAGAGCCAGCGAAAGGCCGAAATAATCCAGATCAGAAACAGGATCGCCTTTGGAACGGCGCGTCCTGTTCGGCGTGACGGAAGATACGTGCAATACGGGTTTGAGTCCCACACTGTCCGATGCCATCCGCGAGACGATGGCCGGGGGCAGCTAGGCGAACCCCGGCTTCGGCAAGAGACAATATTTCGGCGTGATGCAACGCCTGAAAGCGGGGCGGCAGCACTGAGAAGGTTCAAGTCTTGGATTGATTCAGCGCTGACGTGAAATGCTGAAGCAATTCGGTCGTTGGTTCATGCTGGCCTGCTGCCGTATTCCGCTCTGGCGTTCATTTTCAACAGAGCCTGACCAGAGGCGTCACTCACGCACTCGTGGATATCAGGTGTCACAGAACCGTTGCGTCGGTCGAAATGATGTGCTTAGTTTGCGTTTGCATACGAATGCAAAATAGATGATGCATACGTATTCAGAGGGTTGGAACGTCAAATTGAGCTTGGTACCGCCAGCGGTGCTGCCAAGAGGGTGGGTACAAAAGTGCCCAAAGTCAGGAGAACCAATATGAAGCCCATTCTTATGCTTGCCATCTCGGCGGCTGCCTTGGCCCTTGGAACGGGCAGTGCGTTTGCCGATTGCGGCGTCGAAGCCGGTTCGGTGCGCATTCTGAGCAATGATTTCGAAGCGCTGCGGACCATCAATGCGACCGCGCAGGAATGCGCGACCGATGCAGTGACCGTGACGGCCAATGCGACTGCCGAGCACAAGGAAATCCAGGTGCCGGCGCTGACGATCAATCCTGCCGAGTATTCGGTGGCGGTGGTCGCCAACAATTCCATCGTGCCGCTGCTCAATGAAGACCTGATCCGCCCGCTTGACGATCTGGTGGCCGAATATGGCCAGGACCTGCAACCCAGCCAGTTGGTCAAGATCGACGGAAAGATCATGGCTATCGCCTTCATGGGCAACGGCCAGCATATGTTCTATCGCAAGGATATTCTGGAAGAAGCCGGCGTCGAGCCCCCGACCAGCTATGACGACGTACTGGCTGCCGCCGCCGCCATCAAGGACGCGGGCCTGATGGATTATCCGCTTGCAGCTTCGGTCAAGCCGGGCTGGGACCTGGCTGCCGAATTCGTCAATTCCTATCTGGGGACGGGTGGCGAATTCTTTGCGCCGGGCAGTGCGGAGCTGACCATCGACAATGAGAATGGCCTGGAAGTGCTGCGTGTCATGCGCGACATGACTGCGTTCATGGACCCGGACTATCTCACCTACGACGCCACCGAGATCCAGAAGGAATACGAGGCCGGCAACGTCGCTATCATGAATGAATGGGGTTCGCTGGGCGGCGCTATTCTCGATGATGAAGGTGCAGTCGACGGTGTGGTTGAGAACACTGTCCTCACAGCGGCTCCCACCATCGGTGGCGGTTCCATTCCGGCGGCAGCTCTGTGGTGGGATGGTTTTACCATCGCCAAGAACATCTCCGATGAAGATGCCGAAGCATCCTTCCGCGCCATGGTGCATGGCATCAGCCCGGACATGATGGCGGCCAACAAGGATATCGCGACCTGGTTGATCGCCGGCTATGAGCCCGGCCCGGCGGCTGTCGGCGTCATCGCCAATGCCAATGGCGGCGCCCGCGCCTATCCGATGCAGCCCTATATGGGCTTGCTGCACACCGCGCTCTCGACTGAACTTGCTGAGTTCGTGGCGGGTTCGGAAGATGCCGAACAGGCCCTGGCCGACGTCAAGGCCGCCTATGATACGGCCGCTCGCGGGGCCGGCTTCCTCCAGTAAGTCCTCCCTCGGACAGGCTACGCCTCCTCCCGTACGCGGGGCGAGGCAAGTGGATCGAGCGCGCTGATGCGAAGATTCGATCCGTAGAACCGGAATTCGGCTTTGCGTCGTGTGCAGGGTCGTTCCATTCTCTTTGCCGACAGGCGAGGCGCTTTGCGGAGGCAGGCAATGCCGAACAAGACATTCTTTGCTTTCATCCTGCCATCGCTGATTGCCATGGTGCTGTTCATCGCGCTGCCGATCGTGTCGGTTGTGGTGCAGTCACTCTATGTGAGCCATGAGCAGATTTTGGTCGAAGTCGAGAACTGCCAGCCATTTGGTGGCTGTTCCACCGAGTTGCGCGTGGACTCGGCGGCAACCGCGGCCTTGCGTGACGAGCAGCCCTTGGGGCGCTTCAATGGCCTGGGAACCTACGTCAATCGCGCCCATCTGGCGACGACCGAGTTGGGGGTCATCCTCTCCAACGATCTCGACCTTGGCACCAAGTGGACGCAAATTCTCAACCTGCCCTTCTACAAGGCGCTGATCTTCACGCTGGTCTATTGTTTCGTGGTGACGCCGCTGGCCATGGCGCTGGGTTTCACTATTGCGCTGGCGGTCAATGCCATGCCCAAGGTGACCAAGGGCCCGATCATCTTCTTCTCTTTGCTGCCCATGATCATCACGCCGTTGATCGGCTCGCTGATCCTTTACTGGATGCTCAGTCCCAATGGCATTCTGGGCGCCACTATCCAGCACATCTTCAATGATCCGACCCTGTCGCTGCGCGCGTCTCCCGCGCTGACCTGGGGGGCGCTGCTGACCTATGGCGTCTGGACCAATGCACCGTTTTCATTCGTGGTTTTCTATGCGGGCCTGCAGACCGTGCCCGGCGATACGCTGGAATCGGCGATGATCGACGGCGCCTCGCGCTGGGAGCGTATTCGCTATGTCATCATCCCGCATCTGGCTCCGCTCGCGACCTTCGTCGGGCTGGTGCAGCTGATGGATAATTTCCGCGTCTTCGAGCCGATTGTCGGTTTTTCGGCAGAGGCCAATGCGACCTCATTGAGCTGGCTCATCTACAACGATCTGACCGGTGACTCGCAGCAATTCGGTTCGGCCGGCGCGACTTCGGTGCTGACCATTCTGGGTGTTGTCATCCTCCTTTCGCCGGTGCTGGTGCGCACCTGGCGTGAGTTCAAGCATAAGGCGGTGTGATCATGTCCGAGGCAATGACCCACAAGCGCCCGGCTCTACTCAATACCCTCATCTATGGCTTCATCGTGCTCTGGGTGATCCTGGCGGCCGTGCCGTTCCTGTGGACGGTCTGGGGCTCGTTCAAGGTGGAGGCCGATTTCTTTTCCCGCGAGAGCTGGTGGAACGCTATTTTCGGCACGAGCACTATCAACCAGACCGGAGCGGCGTTCACGGGGGACGGCTATTATGGCGCCTGGATTACGCGTGACTTCTGGAAAGCGGCGTTCAACACGATCATTGTCACCATCTGCGTGACCACGATCTCTTTGACCCTTGGCACGCTGGGCGGCTATGCGCTGGCTCGCTCGGGCAAGAATTATGCGTTCTGGATCCTGATCGCGGCGCTGGTCTTCCGGGCCATGCCGCATATCACGCTGGTCTCGGGCTATCTGCTGCCGTTCTTCCAGCTCAATATTTGGGGCGTCCTGCCCACTTCGATCATCGTGCTGGTAGCGATCAACCAGCCCTTCACATTGTGGATGCTGCATTCCTTCTTCCTCTCGATTCCCAAGGATCTGGATGAAAGCGCGATGGTGGACGGGTGTACCCGCTTCCAGGCGTTCCGGCTGGTGATCATGCCGGTGATGTGGCCGGGTGTGGTGACCACGGGCCTCTTCAGCTTCCTGCTCGGCTATAACGACTTTGCGGTCACGGCCATGCTGCTGAGCGCCGACAACCAGACCATGGTGCCCAAAATCTCCAGCTTCCTGGGATCAATCCAGGAAACCGGCAATGTGATGTTCGCTGTTGCTGCCGTTGTGTCGGCCACCGTGCCGCTGTTTATTCTCGTCCTCTTCTTCCAACGCCAGATCGTCTCGGGCCTCACGGCCGGCGCCGTCAAGGGATAAAAATCATGGCCCAGATCCGTCTCAACAACGTTTCCAAGCGCTGGGGCAAGTTCGTCGGCGTCGACAATTTCAACCTCGATATCGCTGACCAGGAGTTCCTGGTTTTGCTGGGGCCTTCGGGCTGTGGCAAGACCACGACGATGCGGATGATCGCTGGGCTCGAGGAAATCACAGATGGCGAAATCTGGATCGGCGACCGCATGGTCAACAAGCTCGAACCCAAGGATCGCGATATCTCGATGGTGTTCCAGAGCTATGGGCTCTATCCGAACATGACGGTCTACGAGAATATCCGCTTCCCCCTGAAGGTGCGCAAAGTGCCCAAGGAGCAGCACCATGAACGCGTCATGGCCGCTTCGAAAATGGTGGAACTGGACGACTTCCTCGAGCGTCGCCCGGCGGCCCTTTCTGGCGGGCAGCGGCAACGCGTGGCGCTCGCCCGTGCCATCGTGCGCGAGCCCAACGCCTTCCTGATGGATGAGCCGCTCTCCAACCTCGATGCCAAGCTGCGTGTCTCGACGCGCGCCCAGATCAAGAACCTGCACCACACGCTCAAGCGCACCACGGTTTACGTGACCCACGACCAGATCGAGGCCATGACGCTGGCGGACCGCGTGGTGGTGATGAACAAGGGCGTGGTGCAGCAGGTCGGCACACCGATGGAAATCTATGACCGGCCCGCCAATACTTTTGTCGCGAGCTTCATCGGCTCGCCGGCGATGAATCTGGTCAGCGGTTCAATCGAGAACGGTGTTTTCAGCAGCGACGGCATTCGCATTGAGGGCCTGCCCCACAAAAGCAAGGGCTCAGTCACCCTTGGTTTCCGCGCGGAGGACGCCACCCTGGCCGATGCCAATGGACAGATCGAAGCACCGATCTATACGGTGGAGCTTCTAGGCGAGGCGACCATGCTTTCGATGCGGGTTGCCGGAGAGCTGGTTTCGATCAAGGTCGGCAAGGATTATCGTGCGGAGATCGGTGAGTTGGCGCGGATCGCCATTCCTGCCGCGGCCTGCCATATCTTTGATCAGTCAACCGGCGCACGGATCGAGGCCTGAACCATGACGCGGGACAGCGCTCCCAATGGCCGGATCAAGGCTGCGTTGGAGCGTCACGGTTTGACCGTTTCAGATGCGGAGGCGGAAGGATTGTCGCACCTCGCGGCCTGGATGCAGGACGGGCTTTCCGGGTCTGTGCCGGAGTGGCCTGCACCAGACAGCTGCGGTATCCTGGATCTGCCAATCTCTGAACTCGGCGCCCGGCTGCGTGACGGGCGGCTGACCTCGGTGGCGCTGACCCGGGCGACGCTGGACAGGATCGCGGCTCGCGACCAGGTCTATCTGAGCTTTTATGCTGTGTTGGAGGAGACGGCGCTGGTCGAAGCTGCCCGCGCCGACCAGGATCTGGCTTCAGGACTGGATCGGGGGCCGCTGCACGGGATTCCCGTGGGCATCAAGGACCTCATCGACGTCGTCGGGGTGCCGACCACCGCGAATGCTCCGGGTCGTGCAAAGGCCATCGCGGCGCAGGATGCCGAGGTGGTCCGCCGGTTGCGTGCTGGTGGCGCCATCATCATCGGTAAGCTGGCAACCTATGAATGGGCGACGGTTGGCCCGGACAAGTCGGGGCTGTTTCCGCCTGCGAAAAACCCGTGGCGGCTCGATCATATTACCGGCGGGTCCTCGTCGGGCTGTGCGGCGGCGGTGGCCGGAGGGCTGGTGCGCACCTCGATTGGTACGGACACGGGAGGGTCAGTGCGCGGGCCATCGTTTTATTGTGGGACGGTGGGGCTGAAGCCGACGTACGGCCTGGTCCCGACCTCCGGGGTACTCGATCTGGCGCCGAGCCTGGACCATGTCGGGCCGATCAGCGCCACCGTGGCCGAAGCTGCGATAACGCTGGATGTGTTGAGCGGACGCAGTGGCGAACGCCGTGCAGCGAGCCGGCTGTACGAGCCGGTGTCCGGCCTGCGTATTGGTTATGCGCGCAACTGGTTTGCTTACGACAGCCAGACCATGCCCGCCGTGACGGCGGCGCTGGATGCGGCTGTCTCGGTGCTGTCTACCCAGGGGGCCGTGGTCAGCGAGGTCGAGATGCCGGACGCCGCGACGATCGAAGTTGCGGTGGCGGCAATCCTGCATGCAGAAAGTTTCAAGTTGCATGCCGAGGCGCTGCGCGATCAGCCTGAAAGTTATGGCCGTCGTGCATTCCTCAGTCTTGCGGCGGGGCTGTCGCTGTCTGATGCCGAGGTGGAAAAGGCGCGCGCCATCGGGGCTTCGTTCCGGCGCGCCATCGATGAATTGCTGGATCAGTGTGATGTGCTGATTACCGCAGGGGCCCTGACCACGGCGCTGCCCGCCGCGCCCTTTGAAAAGGAGGCGGTGTGGACGCCGATGCGCACGATTGGCTTCAACGTGTCGGGCCATCCGGTGCTGGCCGTGCCGGTCGGCTTCCATGATTGCCTGCCCATTGGAATGCAGATCATCGGGCGCCACCATGCGGAAGCGCGGATTGTGCAATTCGGCCATGCTTTCGAGCAAGCCACCGATATCAGCGTGCAGCGGCCGCCGCCGCCGCCGCCGCCGTGAATAGGGCGAAGGTCGTGCTTTCGCGCGCCACAAACTTGCTGTATTGCATACGTATGCAACATTGCGAAACTGCTTAGAGAGGGGAGCACCCATGCCAGTCTGGCTGAAACGCGGAAAAGATGTCGAGGAACGGGCCGAGGCGGATCGGCAGGTCCGGTCGACGGTCGAATCTATTCTGGGCGATATCGAGAAGCGCGGCGACGAGGCCGTCCGCGAACTCTCGCTCAAGTTTGACAAGTGGGATCGGGCCGATTTCCGGCTGAGCCAGAAAGAGATCGACGACTGCAAGGCCCAGCTCACCGATCAGGATCTGGTCGATATCGAGTTTGCCCAGACCCAGGTCCGGAACTTTGCCCAGAAGCAGAAAGACACCATGCTCGATCTGGCCGTCGAGACACTGCCGGGCGTAACGCTTGGCCACAAGCATGTGCCGATCAATGCGGTGGGCTGTTATGTGCCCGGTGGCAAATATCCGTTGCTGGCCTCGGCGCATATGTCCGTGCTGACGGCCAAGGTTGCCGGTTGCCCGCGCGTCATCACCTGCGCGCCGCCATTCAATGGCAAGGCTGCGCCGGCCATCGTCGCCGCTCAGGCCATGGCGGGTGCCGATGAGATCTATGTGCTGGGCGGTATCCAGGCGATCGGCGCCATGGCCATTGGCACACAAAGCATCGATCCGGTCGACATGCTGGTCGGACCCGGCAATGCCTTTGTGGCCGAGGCGAAACGCCAGCTCTATGGACGGGTCGGTATTGACCTGTTTGCCGGTCCGACCGAAACGCTCGTCATCGCCGACGAAACCGTTGATGGCGAAATCTGCGCCACGGACTTGCTGGGTCAGGCCGAACATGGTCCGACCAGCCCGGCGATCCTGCTGACCAATTCGGAAAAGCTCGCCCGCGACACCATGGCGGAAATCGAGCGGCTGCTCGAAATTCTGCCCACAGCCGACATGGCACGCAAGTCCTGGACAGACTATGGCGAAGTGATCGTGTGTGAAGACTACGATGAAATGCTAGCTGAGGCCGACCGGATCGCCTCGGAGCACGTGCAGGTGATGACCGATCGGGACATGTGGTTCCGGGACAATATGACCAATTTCGGCGCGCTGTTTCTGGGGCCGCGCACCAATGTAGCCTATGGCGACAAGGTGATTGGCACCAATCACACGCTGCCCACCATGAAGGCGGCCCGCTACACGGGCGGCCTCTGGGTCGGCAAATTCCTCAAGACGTGCACCTGGCAGACAGTCACTACTGATGCGGCTTCGGCCATGATCGGCGAGTACGGGTCGCGCCTGTCCATGCTGGAAGGTTTTGTCGGCCATGCCGAGCAGGCCAATATTCGGGTGCGTCGCTATGGCGGACGCAATGTGCCTTATGGTACCGCTGCAAGCCCAACGAGCAAGACCGGCCACTAGCATGCACCTGCCAAAGACCCCCAGCTTTCGTCTCGATGGGAAACGTGCCCTGGTCACCGGTGGTACGCGGGGCATCGGACTGGGGGCCTCGGTAGCGCTGGCAGAAGCTGGAGCGCATGTCACCGTGGCGGCGCGCACTGCTGCCGATATCTCGCAAGTCGTCAACGAGATGGCGGCTGTGGGCTATGCGGTCGAAGGCGTGGTGCTCGACATCACAGATTTCGACGCGGTGCGGATCTTTGTCTCTGACAGCGCGCCGTTCGATGTGCTGGTCAATTCAGCCGGCACAGCGCGCCATAGCGATCTGGCCGGTGTATCGCCAGCAGATTATCAGGCGGTCATGCAGGTGAACCTGGCCGCGCCGTTGTTTGTGACCCAGGCCGTGGCCGGCAAATTGCAGGCTGCGGGGAAGGGGGGCTCGATTATCAATGTGTCTTCGCAGATGGGACATGTCGGCGGGCCCAATCGTGCGGTCTATTCCGCAAGTAAACATGCTGTTGAAGGTCTGACAAAAGCCTTGGCCATTGAGCTCGGGGCCAGCAATATTCGGATCAATACGGTTTGCCCGACCTTTATCGAAACCGAGTTGACGGCGAAGAACCTGAGCGATCCCGATTTCCGCTCCTGGGTCCTATCCAAGATCAAGCTGGGACGACTCGGCCGGGTGGAGGATATCATGGGGCCAATCGTGTTTCTGGCCTCCGACGCGGCGTCGTTAGTTACCGGCACGGCGCTCTTGGTGGATGGCGGATGGACAGCGGAGTAAAGAAGTCGGGGGTGACCTCCTCGCAGGTTGCACGGCGCGCAGGCGTCTCGCAGTCTGCTGTCTCCCGCACTTTTACACCTGGCGCCTCGATCTCCCCCAAGACCCGCGAAAAGGTCATGGCTGCAGCGCAGGAGCTGGGCTACCGGCCCAATGCCATTGCCCGCTCCCTGATTACCAATCGCTCGCGCATCATTGCCGTCGTGATGGCGTATCTGGAAAACCTGTTCTATCCCGATGTGCTCGAAGAGCTGGGGCGCCTGCTGGTCAAAGAAAACTACCGCCTGCTGCTGTTCACCGGCCATATGGACCGGGACAGCGACCCGGTCTTCGACCAGCTCATGCAATATCGCGTCGACGGGATCATTCTCGCCTCAACAACGCTGTCCTCCCATCTGTCTGAAGAGTGCGCCACGGCGGGCATCCCCGTGGTGCTGTTCAACCGTACAACCGAACGCGATGCAGTCTCCAGTGTGACGACGCGCAACCGCGAAGGCGGACGACGTATCGCGGAATTCTTGCTCGCCGGCGGGCACAGGCGCTTCGGTTATATTTCTGGCGTTGAGAGCTCCTCCACCAATCGGGACCGATTTGCCGGTTACCGGGAGGCGCTGGCAGAGGCCGGGCATGATGACATTGTCATTGGCGTGGGCAATTATGATCGTGCTGAAGCCGAGGCTGCGGCTAGAGAGATGTTTTCGCTGCCAGAGCGTCCCGACGCCCTGTTTGTTGCCAATGATCACATGGCCGTCGCGGTTATGGATGTCGCCCGCTACGAGTTTGGCCTGTCGATACCCCATGATCTCTCGATTGTTGGCTATGACGATGTGGGCCCGGCGCGCTGGGCTTCCTACGGCATCACTTCGATGAGCCAGCCGATGAAGCGGATGGTGGAAGCCACTGTCAATATTCTGATGGGCCAGATTTCCAGTGGCGAGATCGAAGCCGAGCACCGCATTTTGAGCGGCGATTTGATCGTGCGGACATCCGCACGCCTGCCCAAGAACGGCGTGGTCGAAATCGACGGCCGCCGAATCTACAAACCCGGCAAAAGCTGACGAATTGTCCATGCGGACATGGCTTTGGCACATCTGAAATGCATATTGCATACGAATGCAAAAATGCTATCCTGCCTACCGAAAGGGGATCACACCATGACCCAGAAGACCTGGACCCAAGCCGATATGGAAAAGCGCCTGGTGCGCTATGCTGACCTCAAGGGGCTGCGCAATGCCTTTATCGATGCCCGCACGCCGGGATCGGATCGGAAAGAAAACTTCACCATCATCGGGCCGGGCGTTTCGGAAAACCCGGCGCAGGTGGTGCATATTCCCGAAGCGCATGGCTTCAATGTGGGCGCAGCGCGCCAGCCCTTTGGTTGCACCAATTCCCAGCACAGCCACCTGACGGCAGAGACTTTTGTGGTCCATACCGGAAAATGGCGTTTCGTCTTTGGGCCGGACAAGGACGAGGGCTATATCGATGTCGAGCCGGGCGATGTCGCCACCGTGCCGACCCATATGTTCCGCGGGTTCGAGAAGCTCGATGAAGGCACGGGGTTTCTGTTCGTTGTGCTGGGCCATGACGATCCGGGCAAGGTGGTCTGGGCGCCGAGCGTGTTCAAGATGGCCGAGGACTACGGATTGAAGCTGCTCAAGGGCGGCAAGCTGGTCGACACCACGCTGGGCGAGACTGTGCCGGAAGGCGCCGAGCTGGAGCAGCCGCCAAGTGCCGATGTGCTCAAGGAACTCGCCACGCCGCCGCTGGAAGAGCTTGCCAAATATGCCCTCAAGGCAGGCGATATCAAAGGCGACCCGAACTCGCCGCTGGCTGGCGAAGGAGTCGAGGAAGCCGGTGTTATCGGTGATGTCGATGGGCAGGACGGCATCAAGGCTGGGCCGATCGTCGGCCACTGGAAGCACGACTTCACCCTGCGCCGCCTGAAGCTGGAAACGGGTGCCACCATCCCCGCCCATGCCCGGGCCGAGCAGGAAGTGATCTTCGTGCAGTCCGGCACGCTGGAATTCAACTGGGACGGTGGTTCGCTGGTCATGGGCGCGGGTGACACGCTCACAGTGCCGATCGGAGTGACGCACGGCTTCCGCAACCCGGCCTCGGCCGATGCGATTGCTTTTATCATCCGTGGCGCGGCGGCTCCGGCAGCGCCGGTGTTTGCGGCTGCGCAGGCAGCGGAGTAGCAGCAATGCCCACCATCACCCCCGAAACCCTCGCCGCCCTGCGCAAGGCCGATACGCCAACCGTGTGCAATGCCCTTGAGCATGTCATGGGCGGGCGCACGGCGGAGGGTTTTACCAAAACCCCGGTGGTTTGTGCCGATCCAGGCCTGCCACCTGTAGTGGGCTTTGCCCGCACGGCGAAAATCCGCGCGTCATCTCCCGCGCAGAAGCCGGCGGCAGAGGTGCGGGCGCTGCGGATGGCCTACTACGAATATGTCTCGGCGGGCGAGGGGCCCAACGTGGCAGTGATCGAGGACACCGACTGGCCCCATGTCATTGGCGGTTTCTGGGGCGAGATGCAGGTAGCCCAGCACAAGGGTCTGGGTGTTGCCGGCACGCTGACCAATGGCGTGCTGCGCGACCTGGGCATGCTTGACGCGGGGTATCAGGTGATTGCCGGGGCGGTGGGGCCCAGCCATGCCTTCGTGCATGTAACGGAACTGGATTGCCCGGTGACGGTGTTCGGCATGAGCGTGCGGCCGGGGGATCTCGTGCACGCCGACCGGCATGGCGGCGTGGTGATCCCAGCTGAGCATATCGGGCGCATGGAATGGGCGATCGACGTGGTCATGCGCAAGGAAGTGCCGGTGCTGTCGGCAGCGCGGGCGCCCGGATTTACCGTGGAGAAGCTAAGGGCGGCTTGGGCAGAGGCGGACGGGATCGACTGAAATCGTCAACGGAACCCCATGGCCGACGACACGTTGGATTCCTTTAGCGAAGGAGAACCAGCATGGCGAATGCATCGCACAACATGGGAAGTCACACCGGAGCGCAGCACGGCGCCAAAGGCGCCGGCAAGGAAGAGCCCGGCAAGCAGCTGGACGAGCATGACCTGGCCCAGGACATCAAGGGCAATAATCGCCTTCAGGCCGACAACCAGGATGACCACTTCAACCAGCGCCAGGCGCAGGCCGAAGCTCGGGGCGAAACCGACGGTGTGCGGGAAAGTTTTGAAAAGCTCGACAAGGATGTGCGCGCCGAGCGCGACCTTGGCAAGGGCAATCGCAGCAGCGAAAGCAAAAGCGACAACAAGAGCGACAACAAGAGCGACAGCCAGGACTAAGTTCTTGGCGGAATTTGAAAAAGGCCCGCTTCCGCGGGCCTTTCTTTATTGGGCTTTGACCTGCATGCGGTCCAGGCGCAACTGCGCGGCGCGGCGGTGACCTTCGAGGCCTTCGCTGGCTGACTGGCGCGCGGCGGGTGGGGCGACCTGGGAAACGCCGCGCTCATCGAGCCACTGATGGGTTGCGATCTTGACATAGGCGCCGACCCAAAGCCCGCCGGTATAGCGGCCCGCCCCCATGGTGGGCAGGGTGTGGTTGGTGCCCGAGCACTTGTCGGAATAGACCACGCTGGCCAGTTCGCCGATGAACAGCGAGCCGTAATTGCGCAGCTTTTTCGCAAAATCCCTGGCATTTGCGGTATGCACCTGCAGGTGCTCGGCCGCGATGAGATCGGAATAGGCGATCATGGTGTCTTCGTTGTCGCAGACGGTGATTTCGCCGTAATTGATCCAGGCCTCGCGCGCGGTGTTGGCGGTTGAAAGGGTCTCAAGCTGGGCCTCCACCTCCTTCTGCACGGCTTCGGCAAGGACTTTGTCGGTGGAGATGAGGCCAACGCGGGTGCGGATGTCATGCTCGGCCTGGGCGAGAAGGTCGGTGGCAATCATCTCGGCGTCGCCAGTCGCGTCGGCGACCACGAAGATCTCGGAGGGGCCGGCGAGCTGGTCGATGCCGACGGGACCGAACACCTGGCGCTTGGCCTCGTTGACGAAGGCATTGCCGGGGCCGACGATCTTGTTGACGGCAGGTACGCTCTCAGTGCCATAGGCCATGGCGGCGATGGCCTGGGCGCCACCGATCCTGAAAATGCGGTCGGCGCCGGAGAGGTGACAACCGGCGATCATGGCCTTGTGGGCGTTGGGTGGCAGGCAGGCAACGATCTCGTCGACGCCGGCGACCTTGGCCGGAACAATGGTCATGATCGGTGCAGACAGAAGGGGATAGCGACCGCCGGGGACATAGCAGCCGACGCGCTCGATGGGGATGACGCGATGCCCCATATGAACGCCGGGCAGGGTCTCGACCTCAAGCGGCAGGATGGTGGCAAGCTGCGCTTCAGCGAATTTGCGGACATTGTCGATGGCGAATTCGGTGTCCTTGCGGGTCTGCGGGTCGAGCTCGTTCAGCGCGGCCTCGCGCTCCTCATCGGTGACTTCGAAGACCTCAAGTTCGGCCTTGTCGAACTTGAGCGAGTAGTCCCGGACGGCGGCATCCCCATAAGCGCGAACATTGGCGATGATTTCGCTGACCAGAGTTTCGACAGGCGCATTGTCGCTCACCGAGGAGCGCTCAGGCGCCTTGACATAGGTTGCGCCGGGAAAGGGCGAAGAAGCGGGGGCGGTCATTGCAAACTCCAAAGGCCATGATTTCGTGCCGCGGGACTGGCGGCGCTCTGCTTGCGCCCGTTTGCTCGGCAGCTCTGAAATTCGATCTTGCATACGTATTCAAAATTTGCCAGAGTTTTTTACCGAAGCTGGTCTCGATCTTTCGTCGCGGCCGAATTGTGAAGCCGGCGAGATGATCACGCATATGCAAGCGCAGGACTGGAGTGCTTCACTCGGAGCGCGATTGCGCTGCGCCACGCGGCTCAAGGTTTGTTCGAAATGAAGGCAGCCGTGCTACGTGCCTTCGGGCAGGATCTCGACATCGAGGACGTTGCCATTGCCGATCCGCGCGATCGGGAAGTGATGGTCCGGATCATGGCCACCGGCGTATGCAGCAGCGACCTCTCCACCATTCGCGGCAAGACG
>JACLAD010001184.1_pt1 | contig 14202 bp, 13 predicted proteins | sample 8027901 | NCBI WGS metagenome assembly JACLAD01 (sample SAMN15725071, study PRJNA655200) | protist metagenome | isolation source: fluorescence activated cell sorting (FACS) single amplified genomes of... | place: Spain: Blaines Bay Microbial Observatory, Mediterranean Sea | collected 2016-07-05 | reverse complement strand
CACAGAATCGGGCGCGCAGTAGCTGCGCCTCCCCGTCCTGCGTATCTCTACTGCAGCATAACGCCCTATCGCAATCCTTTGCTAAGGATGCGAAAAATCGGCGTCAGGCCAAGGCTGCCTTGAGGTCGTCGACCAGGTCCGTGCGTTCCCACGGGAAGAGATCGCCCTCGGCCGTGCGGCCGAAATGGCCGTAGGCGGCGGACTTGCGATAGATCGGCTTGTTGAGCCCGAGATGCGTGCGGATGCCGCGCGGCGTGAGACCGCCCAGCTTGGCCATGCCACGGATCGCGTTTTCCAGTGCCTCTTCGGACACCGTCCCGGTTCCATGCAGGTCGACATAGACGGACAGCGGAGCGGAGACACCGATCGCATAGGACAGCTGGATCGTGCAGTGCGTGGCTAGGCCTGCCGCGACCACATTCTTTGCCAGATAACGGGTAATGTAGGCTGCCGAGCGATCGACCTTGGTCGGGTCCTTGCCGCTGAATGCACCGCCCCCGTGCGGCGCCGCACCGCCATAGGTATCGACGATGATCTTGCGACCCGTCAGTCCCGCGTCGCCGTCGGGCCCGCCGATCTCGAACGCGCCGGTCGGGTTGATATGCCACACTGTTTGGTCGGTGATGAAGCCCGCAGGCAGGATCTCGCCCACGGCCTTCTTCACATAGGCCTTCAGTTCGGCTTCCTTGTCACCCTCGTGGTAGCCCGGTGCGTGCTGGGTCGAAACGACGATCGCGGTCGCCGCGACCGGCTTTCCGTTTTCATAGCGCAGCGTCACCTGGCTCTTGGCGTCTGGTTCGAGGAAAGGGGCCGCGCCGGACTTGCGGTCGGCCGCCAGCTGCTCGAGGATCTTGTGGCTGTAATCGAGCGTCGCGGGCATCAGGTCGGGCGTCTCGTTGCACGCATAACCGAACATGATGCCCTGGTCGCCCGCACCTTCGTCCTTGTTGGAACCGTCGCTGCCTGCATCCACGCCCTGTGCGATCTCGCTCGACTGGCCGTGCAGGTGGTTTTCGAGCGTGAGCGTTTCCCAATGGAAGCCGCTCTGTTCGTAACCAATTTCCTTCACCGTCTCGCGGACGACCTTTTCGATCTCTTCGGCTGCGCCGGGCTTCCACTCACCATTGTCGTACATGGGCGCGCAGCGAATTTCGCCCGCGAGTACCACGCGCTGGGTCGTGGTGAGCGTTTCGCACGCCACGCGCGCTTCCGGATCCTTGCTCAGCATCAGGTCGACGACGGCATCCGAAATCTGGTCGGAAACCTTGTCCGGATGGCCTTCGGACACGCTTTCGGAAGTGAAGATATAGCTGCTGCGCATGGGGGGAGATCACCTCGATATAAAGAAGTCTTTATGTCTTTACGCGTGCCTTAGTGCCCCCTCCGCCGCTTGACAACCAGCGCCCCGGCAAGAAGCGCAATTGCCCAGGCAAGTGCAAGCCAGTTGCCCAGCATCGCGAAGACGGTGCGCCCACCTGCGGGCGGTACCTTGCCTTGCAGCCGCGCCTGTTCCCTCATGCCGAGATGCTGGCGAACGACCCCGCGTGCATCGATGACGCCGCTGATGCCGGTGGTGGTGGACCGCAGGACAGGCAGCCCCTCTTCGATGGCGCGCATCCGTGCCTGCGCCATATGCTGCGGCGGGCCTGATGGGCCGAACCACCCGTCGATCGAAGGATTCACGATGTAATCGGGCCGATCGGCGCGATCGACAACCTGGCCCGAAAAGATGATCTCGTAGCAGATTTGCACGCCCGCCCGGCCATGTTTACCCAGATCGATCGTTTGCGGGCCGGGTCCGGACAGGAAATCGATCGACCCCGCGACAAGCCGGGATAGTCCGATCGGTTCGAGCAGGTCGCGGAAGGGCAGGTATTCGCCATAGGGCACCAGATGCGCCTTGCGATAGCTGCCGACAATCTCGCCCTCGTCGTCGAGTACGCTGACGACGTTATAGGCGGCCGCAGCGCGGTTATCTTCTATCTCGAGATCCATCGTACCGGTCAGCAACACGCTGTTGCCACCGATGACGCGGGCAATCCTGGCGCGTGCATAGGCAGGATCGCGACCGGCCGTGGTCGCGGCATAATAGTGGTCGGGATAGCCTTCGCGCAGGTAATCGGGCAGCACGCCTTCGGGCCAGAGGACGAGGCGCGGATCGTCGCTGCCCTCGGGCCGTACGGTCAGCGCGGCGAGCGTCAGGAAACCCGGCTCGTACTGGCGCGGGTCGTTCAACTCCTTCATATCGAGATCGGGCTGGACAAGCGTGTAGTCGAGCGTGCCCTCCGCACCCCTTCCGGCGGGCCAGTACATGGCCGCCACCAGCAGCAAGGACGCCATCCCGATCCGTACCCATTCGCGCCTCAGCGCCTGGTCGATCAGCGCTACCGCCAGCACCACGGCGAGGCCCGACAGCGCGTATGTGCCGGTGAAAGGCAGCAAGGCAGCAATGCCCGGGCGATCGAACGGGCCGAGCAGGGCAAGGCTGTACGGGGCCCACGCATAGCCGGTGAAAAGCGTTGCCCGCAGGTACTCGGCAAGGATCCACGCACCCCCCAGCGCCAACGCATAGACAAGCGCGCTGCGCCCACGGGCGAGCCGGTAGGCGGCGGTGAATGCAAGCGCCGGATAGAGGGCAAGAAAGGCCCCGAGGATCGGCACCGCAAACCAGCCGAGCACCGCGGGCATCTCGTCCTGGTGGGTGAATGCGGTCGCGATCCAGATGTTGGTGAGTGTGAAGTGGGCGAAGCCGAACAGCCAGCCCCGGAAGAACGCGCTGCGCATCGTTCCGCTGAAGCGGATCAGCACCGCACCCGCGCCCAGCGCTGCCAGCGCCAGCGGCCAAAGGTGGATAGGCGGAAAGCCGAGCGCCGCCACTGCACCAAGCAACAGCAGCGCGATCCGTGGACGCGCCAAGGCCAGACTAAGCGTGCGGTTCAGCAAACGGCGGACCCTCCCGGTATCGACGCCAGCGTCTGCTGCACGTCCCGCATGTCAGGTCAAGCCCGAGCTTGCGCCCGGGACGCTCAACCGACCGCGCTCAGGGCCTCGTCGCCGTCATCGTCACGCGTCTTGCGGGTGCGACGACGCGGCTTGGCAGGCTTTTCCTCATCCTGATCGTCCGCAGTTGCAGCCGCGATAGCGGGCGGCAGCACGGTCGCATCGATCTCGCCCTGTTCGTCGCTATCCTCATCCGAGCTGTCCCGGCGATTGCGCGAATTGCCGCGACGCGACTGCGCGCTGCGCTTGCGTACGAAGGGATTGTCGTCGGCTTCGAAAACCTCGTCGTTATCGCCGTCGTCATCATCGTCGGACGAATCCTCGGATGCGTCGGAATCGCGATCGCGGCCACGCTGCCGCTCATTGCGGTTGGACCGCTTCGACTTCGAGCGATTGCGGCGATCTTCCTCGCCATCATCGTCATCGGACGAATCGTCGTTGGCCTGCCCGCGCTCGGAATCGCGCTTGGCGCGCTGTTCGTCCTGGCGGGCCTTGTTGTCCGCGATGACGCGAAAATAGTGGTCCGCGAACTGCAGGTAGTATTCTGCCTGCACGCGATCGCCATTGTGCTGGGCGTCCTGCGCCAGCTTCTTGTACTTGTCGAGCAGCTGGGGTGCATTGCCCCGCGCGCGGCTGTCGATCCGGTTGGAGCTGTTACCGCCCCCGCCCTGGTTACGGTTGCCGCGGCCGCGCCGCCGGTTGTTACGGTTATTGTTGTTCAAGGAATACTCTTCCCTCGTGGATGGGTCTGAATTCGCGGCGCTGCAGCAATGCTGGATACCCGCGCGGCCCACCTGTCCCTAAGCATGATCCTCTATCCTGTTGAGATCGCGGGCCATCGAAACGGCCCCGTCTACTTTGAGATGTCGGATCGCGACCCCGGCGAGAATGTCCAATTCTTGCTGGGTCTTGACGAGACTTACCGTTTGCCTGCCGCTTTGCCAACCCCCCCGTGTTTCTTGGCCAAAATAATCATGGCCCGGGGTAATCCGGCAAGATCGTTGCGAAAGGCGCTCTCAAGTTCGTGCTTTGTGACAAGGTCGGCCAGCACATTCTGCTGCGTTGCACCAATCTCGAAGATGGCGATGCCATCCTCGCTTAGCAAGCCCTCCACCAGGGGAAGCAGGATTTCGTAGTCGTCCAGCCCCTCCGGCCCCGCGAAAAGCGCAGATGACGGCTCGAACTCGCGCACCTGCGGGTCGAGGGTGGCATCATCCTCCACATAAGGCGGATTGCACAGCACCAGGTCGAACTGGCCGAGATCGCGCTGCCAGCCGCCCTTGCGCCAGCTGCGACGCAAGAAGGTGCAGCGCTCCGCCATTCCCAGCTTCGTCGCATTGCAGTGCGCCTGACGGAGCGCAGGCATGGAAGCATCGATCGCCACGCCTTCGGCCTGCGGCCATAGCGAAAGGGCGGCCAGCAACAGCGCGCCCGACCCGGTGCCGAGGTCGAGGATACGCTGCGGCGGTGCACGACCCACAAAGTGTTCGCACGCCGCCTCGATCAGTGTTTCGCTGTCCCCGCGCGGGATCAGCACGGATGGCGATACCTGCAGCTCCAGCCCGTAGAACCCAGTGCTGCCGGTGATGTACGCGACGGGCTCGTGACCGGCACGGCGCGCGACCAGCGCACCGAAGCTGTCCGGCGCCGGATCGCGCATGGCACGCAGCAGCATGTCCGAGCGCGAGACACCCAGCGCATGCGCCATGAGCAGTTCGGCGTCGAGGCGTGGGGTTGCGCTGACGGAGGCGAGGAGACCTGTCGCCTCCCGGATCGCTTCGGCCACACTCCCAACACCACCGTTCGCCTCGAGCGAAGTCGAGAGGCGACGGTTCCGGCGTGTCTCGACTTCGCTCGACACGAACGGGTTGGGGTTCTGTTCACTCATGCATCGCGGCGAGCCGCTTTGCCTCGTCCTCCGCGATCAGCGCATCGACCAGTTCGCGCAAGCCCGGGCCGGCGATAATCTCCGGCAGCTTGTGCAGGGTGAGCCCGATGCGGTGATCGGTCACGCGGCCCTGCGGGAAATTGTACGTGCGGATGCGTTCGGAGCGGTCGCCGGAACCGACCATTGCCTTCCTCGCCTCGGCCTCGGCCCCCTGCGCGGCATCGCGTTGCTGTTCATAGAGGCGCGCGCGCAACACCTGCATCGCCTGTTCGCGGTTCTTGTGCTGGCTGCGCCCGTCCTGGCAGGTCACTACCAGCCCTGTCGGCAGGTGGGTGATGCGGATCGCGGAGTCTGTCGTATTGACGTGCTGCCCGCCGGCGCCACTCGCCCGATAGGTGTCGATCTTGAGGTCGCCCGCGTCGATCTGCACATCGACCTCGTCGGGTTCGGGCAGCACCGCAACGGTCGCCGCCGAGGTGTGGATGCGCCCGCCGCTCTCGGTCTCGGGCACGCGCTGCACGCGGTGCACGCCGCTTTCGAACTTGAGCTTCGCGAACACCCCGTTGCCGGTCACGTGGGCGACGATCTCCTTGAACCCGCCGACTTCGGACGCGCTCATGCTGACCGGCTCGACCTTCCAGCCGTTCTCGCCCGCAAAGCGTTCGTACATGCGATACAGGTCGCCCGCGAACAGCGCGGCCTCGTCGCCCCCCGTGCCCGCGCGGATTTCGAGCATCGCGGGCTTGGCATCAGCGGAATCGCGCGGGAGCATCGCGATGGCGAGCTGCTGTTCGAGATCGGGAATGCGGGCGTTCAGCGCTTCCAGATCCTCCTGCGCCATGTCCTTCATCTCGGGGTCGGAGAGCATGTCTTCCAGTCCAGCGACTTCCTCGCGCGCGGCCTTCAACTCCAGCGCGAGCTTCGCGACCGGTTCGAGCTCGGCATAGTCGCGGCTCGCCTGCACGAATTCCTCGCCCTCCAACTGCCCGGACGCCATCCGCGCCTCGATCTCGGCGAAGCGGTTGGCGATCTGGTCGAGGCGTTCGGGGGGGATGGTCAATGGTCGTTCCGGTGGCGGGCCTGACACACCTGACACAGTGTCTAAAGGTGAAAAAGTCGGGCGTTCTTGGGTTGGTTATCTCGGCAGGCGGATGTCGGGTGTCTCGAGCGTCATGCAAGGTGCGTTAGCGCGGAAGGGGTGGAGTAGGAAAGGTGGCGTGGTTTCGCTCCCTCCCCACTCAACCGTCATCCCGGGCTTGACCCGGGATCAGGCTTCTTAAAGCGCCGTGCAAGAAGAAGCCCTGCCCCGGATCAAGTCCGGGGCGACGAGTGAGATGTGTCGCCCCTTCCCATTCGACGTCATGCTGAACTCGTTTCAGCATCCAGCCCGCCTCCTGCAAAGTCATCGCCGGAGGAAGACTGGACCCCGAAACAAGTTCGGGGTGACATCATTTGGCAAGAATCTCTTGTAGAAAGAGGCGCCGCGCCTCATCGTCATTTTCGCCACTTAGATTTCGAACACCTTCCTCGCGAAGTACGGCGATGTGCTGCGCTCCAAGCTTGCGTGCTTTATCGAAACGTTTCCTCGGACTGCCAGAAACTACCGCTTCCGCAACGACACCTGCTTTGCGATACTGGGCAACCAACTCGACCGCATCCCCGACGAAGTCGTCAGCTTCTGCGACCACCGCAATTTCCAGCGGCTCCTCACCCCTCTCCCCCACCAGCATCGCCAACCGCTCGATGCCAGCAGCCCAGCCGACTGCGGGCGTCGCAGGCCCGCCGAGGCTCTCGATCAGCCCGTCGTAGCGGCCACCGCCCAGGATTGTGCTTTGCGAACCCAGCGCATTCGCCGCCGCCGAGCCTTCGTCCGGGATGAACTCAAACGCGGTGTGGCGGTAATAGTCGAGCCCGCGCACGAGGCTCTCCGCGCGCTTCCACTTCACCCCGGCCGCATCCAGCCCGCTGGTCACCGAATCGAAAAACGCACGCGCTTCGTCCGACAAAAACGCGTCGATCTTGGGCGCATCGGCGACGAATTGCTGGTCGCGCCGGTCTTTCGAATCGAGAATGCGCAGCGGGTTTTTCTCGAGCCGCTCCTGCGATTCCTCGCTCAGTTGGCCTTCGACTGCGCGGAAATATTTGACCAGCGCCGCGCGCCACGCCTCGCGGCTGTCGCCATCGCCCAGCGTGTTGAGGTGCAGCGTCACATCCTCGATCCCCAGCTCGCGAATCACCTGGTCGGCCATCGCGAGCAATTCCACGTCCGCCTGCGGTTCCGCCGCGCCGATAATCTCGGCATCGATCTGGTGGAACTGGCGATAGCGGCCCTTCTGCGGGCGCTCGTAACGGAACAGCGGGCCGTGCGTCGCCAGCTTGACCGGCGCGTGCTGCTGCCAGCCATTGGTGAGGTACGCACGCGCGATTCCCGCCGTGAATTCGGGCCGCAGGGTCAGCGATTCGCCGCCGCGATCCTCGAACGAATACATTTCTTTCGAAACAATATCCGTCGTCTCACCGATCGAGCGCGCGAACACTTCCGTGCGTTCGAACACCGGGAACTCGGCGCGGCGGAAACGGTAGAGCTTGCGCACGCGCTCGAAGGTCTCGACGACGAAGGCGAAGGCCTCGGCGTCGGGTCCGAAAATGTCCTGGGTGCCGCGGATCGCCTGCGGTGTCTTGGAAGAGCTTTTTGCCATGGGCGGTGCAGTTAGGCTGGCATTGCCCCTTCCGCAATCGCCTCTCACCCGTTAAGCCGCCGCGCAGTTTGGGGAGAGGGGCCGAACCAGTAACAAGAGAGCCCTCCAAAAATGCGTATCGACAAAGTGCCCACGGGTGACAATCCGCCCGAAAACCTCAATGTCATCATCGAGGTGCCGACCGGCGGCGAGCCGGTGAAATACGAATTCGACAAGGAATCGGGCGCGCTGTTCGTCGACCGGATCCTGCACACGCCGATGCGCTATCCGGCGAATTACGGCTTCGTGCCGCACACCCTCTCACCCGATGGCGATCCGCTGGATGCGCTGGTGATCGCGCGCAGCCCCTTCATCGCGGGCTGTGTGGTGCGCGCCCGCCCGATCGGCGTGCTCAACCTCGAAGACGAACATGGCGGCGACGAGAAACTGATCTGCGTGCCGGTCGATTCGACCTTCCCGTATTATTCGGATGTGGGCGAAACGAAGGACCTGCCGAGCATCATCTTTCAGCAGATCGAACACTTCTTCACCCACTACAAGGATCTGGAAGCCGAAAAGTGGGTCCGCGTGGGTGCCTGGGGCGACGCGGCCGAGGCAAAGAAAATCGTGGTCGAAGCGATCGAGCGGGCCAAGGGTTAAACACCGGCCTTGCGCCGCGTATCTGGGAATGTGCGGTTGCGGGCTGGCTCGGGACGATGATACGTTATATCCATCCACCAATGGAGGAAACCGGGATGACACGACGTATCGCTTCGATCGGCCTTATTGTAGCACTGGGCCTCGCGGCCTGTACCGAGGCCGCGACGGAGGAACAGGGCGGGCGCTTTCTCGAAGACGACGAAATCGTAGAACCTGCGGATGAGGATGCTCCCGATCATGACCATGCCGAGGGCGAAGATCACGACCATGATCACGCCGAGGGCGAGGATCACGACCACGAATAGTCAGGCAAACTGACTGGCAGGCGGTATCCGCTGGTTTCAGCAGGCTGCGGGCTAAGCGGCTCTCACGGTAGCATGGTGGGCTTTGACAGGGCTCACCAATCCTGCGTCATTCCACCGGCCGCCGGTGATCGAGCAGGTCGCGCTTCTTCTCTGCACCTTCGCGCTCGTCCTCGACCATTTCGTCGATTTCGTTGCGCGGCGAGACATCTGCCGGAGGGGTATCGGCGGCAGGTTTGGACTTCTTCGCCTGCCATTCGACCCCGTCGCGGTCGGCAATATTCTCGAACGGGAGGCTGGCCGAACGCGGGTCGAACCGCAGGCGGTAAATCGGTTCGGGCAGGCCGAAGCCCGCCGCCTCCAGTGCGTTCTTCACCGCCGGAATTGCCGCGCTCTGCGCCTTGAACCAGTCGGTCTCGCGCTGGTCCACCCAGCCGAGGAAGCGCACCAAAACGTTCGAATCGCCCACTTCCTCGATCCGCGCTTCGGGCGCCGGATCGGCCAACACGAAGGGCTGCTTCGCCAGCACATCGCGCCCCAGCTCGGCAGCGGCGGCTGCATCGTCATCCGGGTCCACCCCCAGCGTGAAATCGAAACGGCGCTGCGGATTGCGGGTGAAATTGGTGATCACCGCCTTGAACACGGTGCTGTTGGGGATGCGCAGGTGGTTGCCCTCCAGCGTCATCAGCACTGTCGCACGGCTGGTCAGCCGTACCACGCGGCCCTGCATGTCGTCGATCTGCACGAGGTCATTCGCGCGGAATGGCTGGCGCAGGCTCAGCATCAGCGAGGCGACGTAGTTCTCCACGGTGTCGCGCATGGCGAAGCCCAGCGCGAGGCCGATCACCCCGGCACCGCCCAGCACCGCGCCCAGCAGCGCGGTCGCCCCGATAATGTCGAGTGCGATGACCAGTGCAAAGATGATCGAGGTCAGCCGGATCGCGCTCGCGATCAGGTCTGCGAGGAAGCGGTTGGGCGTGAACACGCGCCAGATGAACTTGAGCGAGGCGAGCAGGTACCCGGCAAGCAGGATCGCGAGCCCCACCAGCACCGCCACTCCGATCAGGGGCAGCATATTGGCCGCATCGCGCAACCGGTCGAGCAAGGCCGAAACGATGCTGGCCGTGCCGCTGAGCGAAGTGTCCCTCCCCACATCGTTCTCGACCGTCACGACATCGAAGCGGCCAGCGATAGCGCCTGCCTGGTCGATCGCGGCCTGGCTCGGCGCCGAGCCTGTCAGCCGCACGACACCTTCGGAAACCGACACCTCGATTGCCGCAAGCTCGTCCACCTCATCGTAGATACCGCGCAGCCGGTCCGCGATCCTTTCGTCTGTCGCAGGGTCCCGCGCATCGGACAACGCGCCATCCGCGCCTGTCGGCGTTTCCTCTGCCTCGGATGATGGAATGGCGGAAAGATCCGGCAAGGCGGAGGCAGCAGGCGCCGCCACGCACGCCAGGACAATGGCGGCCAGAATCCGCAACATACCCGTATCCCCCCTAATTCGTGACGCAGCAATCGCTGCGGTGCACCGATCAATGCGGGAATGCGAACCCGAATCCAAGCGCGAGCAGGATGGGGACACCTATCGTAAGCAGCCAGAGCGCGACCTGATCGCGCCGAAACGCGCCGCGCAAGACCGGATCGTGCGCGTCATGATCGTCCAGCTTGGCCCAGCGGTGCTCGAAGAAGCGCAATACGGGGATGAATGCGCCGACCATCACCACCAGCAGGATGTAAACGGTGATCCCTTCGAACGCATATTTCATCTTCGGCATCGTGACGAAAATCAGCAGCGCGGTGGTCACCAGCAGCGCCCACGCGATATTGTCGCTGATGCTCGCGCGCCAATCGATGTCATGATGCTTGGCTTCTTGGCTGGCCCAGGTGCTCATCTCGGTATCCTCTCACATCCCCATCCCGTTCACTGGATAGATTGTGCGCGAGGCAGGCTCAAGCATTACGGGCGAAAACGCCGCATTGCGGCACTGTTGACCATTGCAGCTTTCGTCGCGCGCACCATTTGCTACAGGACCACCATGGCCGAAATCGATCCCGCCGAAATTGCGCAAAGCCACGATGACGTAGAGGCGAACGCCGCCCCGCCGATTCCGCAGGGCGGGCTGGAGGTCGTGTCGATCGCGAAAAGCTACGACAAGCGCGCGGTGCTGACCGATATTTCGCTGTCGGTCGGCAAGGGAGAGGTGCTCGGCCTGCTCGGCCCCAACGGCGCGGGCAAGACGACCTGCTTTTATTCGATCATGGGGCTGGTGAAGCCCGATAGCGGCCGCATCCTGATGGACGGCGAAGACGTGACCAACCTGCCCATGTATCGCCGCGCGATCCTGGGCCTGGGGTACCTGCCGCAGGAAACCAGCATTTTCCGCGGACTGACCGTGGAGCAGAACATCGCCACCGTGCTCGAACTGGCAGAGCCGGACCGGGAGGCGCGCCGCGAAGGGCTGGAACGCCTGCTCGATGAATTCGGCCTCACCCGGCTGCGCAGCGCACCCGCCATGGCACTGTCGGGCGGCGAGCGGCGCCGCTGCGAAATCGCGCGGGCGCTGGCGGCCAACCCGTCGATCATGCTGCTCGACGAACCCTTTGCCGGGATCGATCCGCTCTCGATCAGCGATATCCGGGACCTTGTGCGCGACCTGAAGGATCGCGGGATCGGGGTGCTGATAACCGATCATAACGTTCGCGAAACGCTCGATATCGTAGACCGCGCCTGTATCATCTACGGTGGCCAGGTGCTGTTTGCGGGGACCCCGCAAGACCTGGTGGCAGACGAGAACGTGCGCAGGCTCTACCTTGGCGAGAATTTTACGCTCTGATTTGCTGGCCCCTTGCGACCGTGTCGCGAGAGGAAACGTCGGCGGCCAGGTTCGGTACCGGCCCACACCCCCTCCTGGCCAACCCAGCAGGATAAACTCGTGGGTGGCCGGGAGGGGGTGTGGGCCGGTAACGGGCGCAGGGGTCGGCGGCAGCCGAGCCCGGATAGACGCCACAAAAAACTGTCGGCGGACCACGCACTAATGTCTCTCGCTCCACGCCTAGACCTGCGCCAGTCGCAATCGCTGGTGATGACGCCGCAGCTGCAGCAGGCGATCAAGCTGCTGACGCTGTCCAACCTCGAGATCGAGGCGTTCATCGGCGATGCACTGGAATCCAACCCGCTGCTCGAACTGGGGGAGGGTGCGCGCACCGAAGCGGGCGACGATGGCGATGCGCCCGATACCCCGCGCGAGGAACGCGATACCGATGCGCTGATCGCCGAGGGCGCGGCGGAAAGCGACGCGCCGACCGACCTTGCCAATGCCGAGTTGGAGATCGACCGCGATACGGGTGATGGCAGCTGGGGTGCCGCCGAAAGCTTTGGCGACCCGGACAGCGACATGTTCGGGATCGAACAGCGCGAGGCAGGCTCCGTCTCTCTGTCCGAACACCTGCACGCGCAGGTCGGGGCGGCGGCGCGCGACGAGCGCGAAGCCTTCATCGCCCGTGCGCTGATCGATCGGCTGGACGACGCGGGCTACCTCGCCGAACCGCTACTCGAAGTTGCAGACGCGCTGGGCATCCCGCTGGCCGAGGCGGAGCGCGGGCTCGTGCTGGTCCAGTCGCTCGATCCTGCCGGTGTGGGCGCGCGCGACCTGGCCGAATGCCTTGCGATCCAGGCACGCGAAGCGGACCGCTACGATCCGTGCATGGCGCGGCTGATCGACAATCTGGAGTTGGTTGCGCGCGGCGAAGTCGCCCGGTTGCAAAAGCTGTGCGATGTCGATGCAGAGGACCTGGCTGACATGCTGGGTGAGTTGCGTGCTTATAATCCACGCCCGGGGCTGGCCTTCGGCACGCGGGACGACGGCGCGATCGCGCCAGACATCCTGATCGATCGCGGCTCCGACAATAGCTGGCGGATCTCCCTCAACGAAGCCACGCTCCCCCGGTTGGTGGTAAATCGGCCCTATCTCGTGGAATTGCGCGATGGCTGCCGCGACCGGACCAGCCGCGCATGGCTGAAGGACAAGCTGGAGGATGCGCGCTGGCTGATCCGCGCGCTCGACCAGCGGCAGAAGACGATCCTGGCGGTGGCAAGCGAAATCCTGACCCAGCAGGAAGGCTTCTTCCTGCACGGGGTCAGCCACCTGCGCCCGCTGACGCTGAAGCAGGTCGCGGAGAAGATCGAGATGCACGAAAGCACGGTCAGCCGCGTGACCAGCAACAAGTTCCTCCACTGTCCGCGCGGCACCTTCGACCTCAAGTACTTCTTCACCAGCGGGGTGGGCGGCGGCGAAGAGGGCGAAGGCGCGAGCGCTGAATCGGTCAAGGCGCGGATCAAGGCGCTGACCGACGCGGAGGAGCCCAAGGCGATCCTCTCCGACGACAAGCTGGTCGAACTGCTGAAGGCCGAAGGTTTCGACATCGCGCGGCGCACCGTTGCCAAATACCGCGAGGCCATGGGGATCGGTTCCAGCGTGCAGCGCCGCCGGGCCAAGAAGCTCGCCGCAATCGGCTAAGACTCAGTCGCGCCGGAGCACCGCGAACAGCGTGTGGTTGTCGGCGGTGTCCTGCACGTCGGCTTCAAGCACCTCGAGACCGTAGAGTTCGGCCGCACGCGTCGATGCCAGCGCCGCGCGCGTACGCAGGCCTGCCTCGGCTACATCGCTCGCCGCACCGGCCGTATCGCCAGCCTCTTCGACTTGTGCCCCGATCCGGGCAAGGAAATGGCGGCATTCGGCAATCGCCATGGGATGGCTCGCGACCGTTTCGATCTCATGCAGTTGCACGCCCGGCAGGCCGAGGCAGTGAAACACCACCGGCTGTGCGTGCACATCCACTCTGGTAACGGGCAGCGATCCGATCATGTCGAGCACACCGGGCACCTCGCCTGCGACCGAATTTTCGAACGGGATCATGGCAAGGTCGCAATCGGCGCGTAGCAGCGCCGCGCATGCCGTTTCGAAATCGGGGTGACCGATGGCGTCCGCACCCGGAAAGCGGGCGAGGCATGCAAGCTCACCGAAGGCACCGGGGTGCCCCCCATATGCAATCCGCATTTCTGGTTATCCTGCTAGGGCGTTGCGGTCAGGCGGCGCGGCGCGCCAACGGGGCCACGCGTTCGATCACGCACAGGTTGAGCGCACCCGAAACCGCAATCGGCAACACGGCTTCGCCCCGGCCAAGCCGCGCGGCCAGCTCGCCCTGTTCGAGCACGGCGAAGCTGCGTTCCTCGCCCAATCGGTCCGCGGAAAGACGACCGATCGCCAGCGCAGACCCGCGCCCGCCTTCGGCCAGCAGTCCGTCGACGATCACCAGTTCGGGATCCTCGGCCAGCGCGGTCCACCAGTCGCCCTCCCCGATCTCGATCAGGGCAATCGCCTTGCCCGCGCGCGCCTTGTCGAGCGCGGCCTGCGGGCTGTCGGTTTCGCGGATCGGGATGATCGTGCCGAAGCGCGCGCGCGCCATCAGCTGCATGCGCGCCGGGTGGCGTGTAGCGCTCAGCGCGATCTCGATCGGGCGCTGTGCCTGCAGGTTGATTGCCATCAGCTCGCGCCAGATCGCGGCGATGCTGGCCGCAGGGATGCGGCGGGTCAGGCTGGCAAGCCGCGCGATCACGCTGGCTTCGCGCGCGGGGCGCAGCAGCAGTTCGCTCGGATCCTCATGCTCGAGA
>JACLAD010000392.1_pt1 | contig 14204 bp, 12 predicted proteins | sample 8027901 | NCBI WGS metagenome assembly JACLAD01 (sample SAMN15725071, study PRJNA655200) | protist metagenome | isolation source: fluorescence activated cell sorting (FACS) single amplified genomes of... | place: Spain: Blaines Bay Microbial Observatory, Mediterranean Sea | collected 2016-07-05 | reverse complement strand
CTGTACTGTAAAATTGTAACCTTAATAGATACAAAAAAAACACACGGAGTTACACTTTTCAAAAACGCTACACATGTCTGACTGTATACTGTATGCTGTACAGTATGTACTGTACTGTATGGACAGCGTACAGTATGGTATGGTATGGTATGGTATGGTTCGGGGTTGGGTACACACATATACACGCACATGTACACACAGAGAGAGAGACAGACAGACAGCAGTTGGGGATTGATTGAAGTGCTCATGCAATAGGAATTCCTGGGAGCTCAAGTACGGAGGCTACACACGTGCAGGAGTACAGTGACAACAGTCTAGGAATTCCTATATAGGTCTAGTTGGAGAACTCTTCTGTTCCAATTCGAATTCGAATCAGTTTATTAAGAATTCCATTCCTATCATGCAAACCAGACTATTCTACAATACTATTCGAATATAGCATACACCCTAGGGTACGGATGTACGGATGTGATAAAGAAATGTACATAAAATTGTATACACGGTATGCACGCACACATGCAATTGTATGTAGTATGCTGTATATAAACATACACTAAGTAGATTTAGTATGTACAGTCAAAACCTACCGAAACAGTTTCGATACAGTATATTTTCACAGACAGACACGTCTAGGAATTCCTACTGCTGAAAATGGATTTCTCATAACATTCGGAATTTCTGTGATAAGGTTTGTTTTCAGAGCTCCTGTCAATGGCATCACCGACGATCGCTTGTTGAAGCATCATCTAGGTTGGCAGATATAGCCCCCCCCCGATATCCGATGTGACCATCCTCATCTTCCCTTCCTGCAACTAATGCTTGCCAGTCATCAACCGACAATCCGAAAATTATTTGATTTTCGGGAGGTTTGTCGGTTGTTTCTTTTTTAGCTTTTGCTATACAAGAAACAATATGGAAAGGGTAATGTAAATAAAAGAGGCGTATATGGACCACAGAGGTCACACCAGCAGTATTGCATACACCCACCAAGAATAACGCCTTCGCCAGTATCCACGATTTGTGCTCGTTTTTCATTGACGAGATGAGCCAAGTCGAAGATATTTTCAACAGTCTAGTAATTAGTATGAAATCAGGCTAAAATAAGCATGGGTGTAGTTCAAATTTAGGGGGAAAGAGGGGGTGGAGGAACTCTGCAATAAACTATGTTTTTGGACCTCACTAAAACTTCTAGGACAGACAACGTATTCTAATAAGTCCTGCTTTTTGTCGACAGTGATTTCTTGAGCCTGTTCAAAAGAGTAGAGGTGTTTTCGACGATCAAAAAGGCTAATGGAGTGGACACGCACTCTTAGCAGATTTTTCAAGGCGTGGGCTCGTTCTGTTGACATCCGCTCCGTCTATCGAGAATATTGTACCATAAGACGGAAGCAGAGTCTCAAAATATTGAAAAATACCTCATCATAAGCACTCTTTGCATTCTCCTCCCTCGGTTTTTTTTTCTCGTGCTCCTATTTATTGACAGATCATTCTACCGATCTTCCATAAGTCAATAAGCAGTTTGCCAATTTATCACCTCCTCAACAAGTTGCCTCCTATTTACTCTTCGAGTCCTTTTCGTCGGTTCTCGATCGATTGCGCCAAACCTGACAAACAAAAACATTCAAGAAAGAACAAAGAAATAATCAAACAACTTGCGCATGCAAGTTTGTATACCCATTAACAAGAACGCACATGAATTCGAGTGTGGGGATACGATTGAAGTAAACTCCAACCTCCGATCCTAGCTTTTCGAGGTTGATGCAATTTTCACGCCTAAATCCAAAGCAATTTGGCGCGTCTTAGTACCGCACATAGATCCAAGCAATTTGCAACAAACGTTTCTTTGTTTTCATAACGCTTCTTGAGAGCATCGGCAAGATTTTTGATTGTAATCTATAACAACAAAATTAGAAGGAACATTATCCATGATCAAGCTTATACACGGATTTTTTCAAATAACCTGGGCAATTTCTGCTGTTTTTCTTCGACCATCAACTACGATGTGTGGGATACATAAATCAAGTTTTGCATGCATCCACGATTGACTTGATATCAAAGATAACTGTGTTTTAAACTTACTCAATTCCATGTGAACCAATTTCCCCAAGTTTCTTGCGTCAAATCGAGCATCAGGGACGCAATTTACTATGATACCATGGAGGTGGAAATGCAAAACACCACACAATGCAAAACAAAAATGTCTTTCGGAAAAAACAAATTCAAGTAAACAGCAACAGGTTGAATGATTACAAAAAGAATTTTCTGCGACTCTCTTAGCCCACCTTCCCGATAGTTACTTTCAAGAGTGTCCAACTCAACCTTGCGCAGTGCCGCTTCAAATGATGCAAACGAATGGAAGTTTCAACGCAATAATTCATTCATATGGTTTTTGCGATGTGTCTTGTCAGTATATTGTCTATTACTTACAATCGTTTACTAACGTATCCCAATTCTGCTCCAGATGTTTGGAATGTGCTCGAACAGATCGCGACACAAATCGTCCTCGACGTCGAACTTGCGGCACATGATGCACCGACTGACTCGCGCCGCCAATCTGGGAAAGCTCATAGTCTCCCATTTTATCAGTGTACTATTATCCTATCTTATCGTATCACTTGCGTGTATTTATGAGTATATATATGTATGGGAGTGTGTATGTGTATGTATTTACGAGTGTATATATGTATGTGTGTGTGTATGTGTATGTATGTGCACTCAAAAAATGGTGTCTAAATTTGCCATCAAAAAATGAATTTTTCTGAATTTCTTTCCTCCCTTTTTTGTTTTATTCATTTTTTTCTTTTTTTGCTAATTAATAATATTTTTAAATATTAAAAAAAAAATGTCTTAAGAGTTATCAAAACTCTTACTAAGAATTAGAGTGTTATGACAAGACACTTTCAATGATTATAATGTACAGTATAATAGCCTATTCCAATTAGAATTTATTGATTCAATGATAGTATACGGTAGTATAGATTGTCTTAAATAATCATAATAGAGTACCGTACTAGTACCTCCGATGTTCTGTTCTAAAGTACAGGAGGCCTACGTAGTAGTCACCAAAAATATCATGTTGTTACACAATGGTACTGTATAATACATACTGTATACTCGAAGGTGTTTTTCAGAGGTCTCTACTCGAGGTATTGATTCGAATACTAACAGACCAAAAAATCTTGCGATTCATAACTAAATCCATCATTGCTTCTTTGTTCTGTTTTATTAAAAAAATATATACTAAATATATTCGATGGCGCAACGTGCCCCAGGATGGAGTCGGTTGCCGGGAACATTCATCCAGGAGGCCCCTCGGTACGACACGTAGTGGCCTTGTAACATGTGCGACAGCATGCCTGTCCGAGTATCGATCACACTTAGTATGGGTGCAAATTTAATGGCAAGCAAATTAGAGCTATGGTCTTTTGTGTGTGCTTGTGTTTACATACGTACATGTGAGCACGCGCGCGAAAAATCTTTGGCACATCTTTGACACGCCTCCTTGAACATATTTGATTGCAACCACACAATTTGGGCCGCGATAATTTGGGCCTCGGAAGCAGCTTTAGACCTTAACATGAATTTTGAAATATCTATTTTGATCCTCATTTTGCCTGTCTTGCAGTCTAGGGAACCAGTGGGAAGCTGATACATACATGCAGGATATTGTCAATCAATACCTTCCAGCAGACGTTGTAACTGCTATAGCACCGGACTTGAAAAATTTTGGAGAGGTTTGAGATCATACAGTGAGTTACCTCACTGTTGTGCGAAACGCAGCATAAACGCTGAGAGATTTTATAATTGTCCACAGCGTGTCGTTCGTGATGTAATGGACTTCTCGGATGATGCACAAGCGCACTCGCCGACTCTTCAACAATACGATAATTATGGTAATGCTCTGTTTCTGTGCACCTTGCATTGGATACGAGTGTGTTGTGAGATAACATAATAAAGTTAAACTGATGGTGATTGTACTTTCAAGGACGGCGAGTAGATCGTATTTTGACATCGAAAGGCTGGCGGATGCTCCACGACGTTGCAGGTGCTCATGAACAAATTCATTTTGGCTTTATTCTGATAGCAGCTATGCTACATCTTAAGAGCCTAAGTGAAAATCTCTTAGTTTACTTCATGTAAATGCAGCGGAGGAGGGCTTGGTTGCCATTGCACATGAGCGAAAGCACGGATTTTACTCTCGAATTCATTGGGTGCGGTTAATGTACTGGCGTGTAACATTAAGCACAGTATGATTTATAGTATTCTGTACCGTTTTACTCGATGTTTCTGATTATAGTATTATTTTGTTCAGGCGGTCAAGAATTACCTTTTTGCGGGATCATCTGGCTTGTATAATTGCCCGCTGGCAATGACCGATGGAGCGGCACGCGTTCTCCAGGTGCCAATTTCCTGATTGTGTAGTAAATATTTTACTTCAAAGATGCCCTGCAACATGCCACCAGATGCTAGTGAGCCCCCCAGTAGGCTCTCATAGCCACCTCTCTGGAGATTCTCATCTTGCAAGTGTGCGTCAGCATCTAATTAGCCGCGATCCAGGTATTAAAAGATTCAATATCTTTTACCTGATTCGGGTGAGGGTTTATCAAGAGCATGTTTGACTTTATGTAGGAGAGTTTTGGACAAGTGGTCAATGGATGACAGAGCGCGCGGGTGGCTCAGATGTTTCTCGCGGTAACGATATTTCAACCATATGCTTTTTTGCAAGGCAGTAAATTTTCCGACATACACTAGGCACTGGCACTGTGGCTTTACAACGAAAACCAATTGGCGAAGACTTGTTTGATCACGAGCTTCGGGGGGTGAAATGGTTTTCGTCAGCGACTGACTGTGATATTGCGCTCGCACTTGCACGCGAAGGTTAGTCTGATTGCTTCAACTATGACAGTTGGTATGAATAATGCAGTATTAATGCGACCACAGGCACTGCAGACTCTGTTTCTGCCAATGGAGCCATCGTTCTTGGACATCGTGAAAAACGTCTGACACTTTTTCTGGTGCAGCTCCGAGATCTCAATACTGGAAAACTTCAGAACATTGAGGTTATGAAACTTAAACATAAACTGGGTACTCAACAACTCCCTACGGCTGAGGTGCGCTGTGTTCTGCTTTTTCTGCGTCGATTTGCACCTTGAGATCACTGACAACCATGATTGTTTGTTCAGTTACGGCTCAACGGCACTCCTGCAAGACAGTTATCTACTCAAGGCGGCGGAGTTGCATCCATATCCGAAATGCTCAATGTCACAAGAATGTGGAATGCTGTAACAGCTGGTAAGAACAAATTCAACCCGAAAGTATTGTGATTATGATTGCTAGTCAAACGATTTACGGTTTTAAAAGCTAAATAACCACTCATGTAATTGTTTACATACCATGTGTGCACTAAAATTAACAATCAAAATATTGAGTCTATAAATGCTGTTTTTTTTAAACTCTGTATGTCAGTTGGGACCATGAGACGCGCAGTAGCTTTGGCTAAGGATTATGCTACTCGTCGAAGAGCTTTTGGCAAACGTCTTATTGACTTGGTAACATTTTTTTTTTTTTATTAGTATATCATTCACCAATTTTATAAATATTTACACGTCAGCCTTTACATGTTGAGACATTATGCAAGATGGAAGTTGAGCTTCGAGCAAATTGTCATTTCTTAATTCAGGTACATATCAACTTTGACAACGCGATCTAAATCATTGATACTGATTCACACTTGCGATCAATTAGATGGCTCTTCTTCTCGGTAAACGAGAAACATGCAATGCTGACGACGTTGATATTAGCATGCTACGACTTTTTACTCCTGTAAGTATTAACTTGATCTTATTGGTAGGTGTACAAATTGTATGTGTTGTTGTATGTTTTACGTTCAAGGATAGTGTTATACGTGATAATGTAATAACCATGATCGTAGGTAATGAAAGCGTATACTGCCAAGCATGTTGTATCAATTACATCTGAGGCGCTTGAAGCAATTGGGGGACAGGTACATGCGTGCTTTCGGTCAAGTTATAGGATAAGCATTCGTTGACCTTTTCACTTTCTGATATCGACGCCATTATAAACTCGACAGGCGTATACAGAAGACTCAGGAATTCCACTTCTACTACGGGATGCCCAAGTCTTACCCGTATGGGAGGGTACAACAAATATAATGTCGCTGGATGTTCTACGTGTTCTCGGCAAGACTAAAGGCGAGTAGGGAGTCAGTCTCATCCCTTAGTTGACTTTTCTGTTGTAAAAGATTTTATTAATCTTGTGTAGGAAAAGCTCTTGAAACGTTTACAAAATATGCGCAGAGCATATTAAAAAACTGCCGCAGCAGTAAATTACTTATATCCGCTTGTGATACTATGACCAAACAACTACATAATTTAGCTGAATATGGAAGAAAAATGCTAGCACAAATGGGGACAGATGAACTCTCATCACAGGCAATCAATCGAAAATAGATTTGTTTAAGATAATTGTTCGAAGATAGCTTTGCATTGTTACCAATCAATCCATGCAGATCACAGCGATTCAAAGAGTGTCACCTTTTGATTTCTAAGTTGTTCACTAAAATGTTATTATTTAGGCCTGTGCTCGCCACTTCTTATTTGTACTTGCGCACTGCAATATGACACTTCTACTGCTGCGGCATGCTAATGCGACCAAGAAAAAAAGTGACGAGTACACTGCTTGTCGGTATGCTTAGCACTGTACAGCAGGAGAGAAATATTGTTACAGTTTATATATCCTTCATGCACTCCCAGCGACCCTCATACTCTCTCTCATGCCTGGATGCACTTTCAGATACATGGAATCTAAATTTTTTCCTGCGGAAGGACCTCTTCCCGTCAATATCGCACACCACTGTTCGATATCTCGAGAAATTCTTGATGCTGAAAATATGAAACCGACTTCAACTGATTACCGGAAATATGGACCATCTTTCCGGTCGTTACTATGATTGTAATCGGCCAAAAGAATTGACGGTGTGTGTGTGTGTCTACTTATCTGCAGTACCCTACACGGTCCCATCGGTTGGTGGCAACGAGGCCGCTCTGCACTTCAATACTTGGCTTAGCTGTTATATTCTACATTCTTTTTTCAGAGGAACCGACTCGGGGTACAGTTGTAGTGATTATTCGAATAGTAGTTGCAATTTCCCATAAGACATTGTATACAATAAGTTGCAATTTCCCATAAGACATTGTATACAATAAGTTGAATTATAGTTTAAATGTTTTAGATTGTGTAATGATGTTGCGAGTTTTTTTTGTGATCGCGAGTGCTGTTACTGTAGCACCATTCAGACTTGTGAGCTACGAAATGGTTCTTCGGTTCTGTTTGTTGTTTGCAGTTCTATGGAGTAGCCAAGCGATGGCTTGGCAATGCATACACAATTACAAGTACTAAGCTGTTTCAATCTTTTGCAAGTTGTTGCTGTAATGCTTTGTAATATCATTTCTTACACAATATTGATCACACTTTTGGATCAGAAATCACCTCCGAACATGCTTCTGAATCAGTACACATTTCTGGCATACTACAAGATTTGATGTCGTACCTAGTACCAAACAATATCACATCAAGTTATATTGAAGTTCAAATCACCTAATTTGATTTGCATCTGTATACCTACCCTTGCATTTCTAGCTGAGCCAAGGCATCTCTATATGCCTCCTGAACTGACATCTCAAAATCACTCACATTTTCTGTAAAGGTTTGACATATATACAGTGACATGAGCTCGGACAGAACAATCAAATCAAATGATTCCACCATTTGAACGCTACTTGCACAATAATTTGGCACTGGCCTTCCATTATTTCCCTCAAAATGTCTTTCGGAGCCGTCTTTTTCGCGACTTTCGCTGTGTTTGGCGGAGCACCTTTGGCGAAGGCAGAGAAGGAAATTTCTTCTTCATTCTGTTTGGCAATCGCTTCAGCTTTAGCCTTGCCCATTCTATTTTGCCTATGATGTTTTGCTGATTTTATTGGACATCAATGTAGTGCAGCATGAACTATCTGTTACCTGTCGACCTCAAGGGCAGACTCCATCTTTTTTATTGCCAGTTTGGAATTCCCGAAAAACAATCAAGAGACCTACTAACCAGAATTCCTGTATTTAAATATACAAGTTCTTCATCCGGATCCGTTCCATTCTCTCCATACAATTGTACACCAAGCACTTAGTGGGCGTGAGTGATCTCGTAACATACTTACACTTAGGTTGTTAAAACTTAGGTGTAATTAAGTTAATTTACACTTGGTTTTTTAATTTCTTAGAACAGAACTTAAGTTAAAACTTACACTTAGTTTGTTAAACTTAAGTTTAAGTTAACTTACACTTAGTTTGTTAAACTTAAGTTTGTTACGAGATCACGCCCACATACTTGGCGTGTAGAGAAGGAGAGATAATTGAATGAATCAGGAAGAATAACATATATATATTTAAATATAGGAGTTCCTATTTGTAGCAGACATGTCACAAGTCCACATTTACAGTTTAATCTGATACCTAGAAAATCAACAGGTACACCTAGAATCCTGAAAAATATAATATAGTGTAATCTAGTATACTAACTAATGCGATACCAGTTGTCAGCGATACCTATCCCCAAACAGGGGGTAGGGTGACACGTCTGATTCGTAGGGTCTCTGACATGGTGACCACCACCTTCTTCCAGTTTAAATCTCAGATTTCCCGAACGCAATTGAACCAACCCCCAAAACCCGAATCCTAATCCCAACTTGTAGCATCGTACTGTATGTCGGATTGCCAGACCACGCGCTTACTAATTTGATGTTAAGGTGGTTTGTTGTGGTGTTTGCGACGTAGTCATAGCCAAGCTCTTTTTAGCTACTAATAGCGAGTGCGAAGCAACTATATATGAATATGACTAATGAGTTCTTGAGGAAACAATTAGACTTTTAATTCAACATAAAATAGTGTCGATAATGGTTAGAACCGTCTTGGCTAGAAGCTGATATCGGAGCTCAACAACATATCAAAAGTAGCATGTTCAGGATCTCGATGTGAGGAAGTTATTCAAATTTTAGAATCCTCTAAAGACAAAATCGCGAAATCATCTGACTGAAAATTATGATTTGTTATCATTACATAGTTAAAATAGTGATCGATCTACAGCAAACTTTAAATAGACGAAATAATTTCAGAGCAATCGGTTTGCTACTGGTAAGTTATATTTCTGCCAAGTAAAACCGAACAAAGCCAAAATATTTTGGTGTTTCCTTCCTTTGTGTCACTTGCGCGATTATCTGTCAAAGAGTTCTCGAACTTGACTTTGGCTTGCTGTCGCTGGTTAGATACCTGTACGCCATGAAACAAACACGAGTCAGAAAATACACATGTAACGCAATAGCGAATGGTGTTTCAATACCTGCTGAAGGCGAGTGTATGTGTTTTGACACAGGAAATAAAGTCGCACGGCGGTTTGTATAAACGCAGCAGAAAGAATAAGACATTTTTGGCCATGTAGTTGTGCAACAACGTGTAAGTGGTTTCCGTCTCCTCTTCGTCGTAGTCTAAATACCAGCTCCCCGAGCTTATTGATTAAGGCCATGAAAAAGTTGGGGCGTTTAGGAACAGACACCAGCCATTTTAACAAGTCACGTTCCCCAAAAATTTTACCATCCACCTCGAACACCAATACATGCCGAATGAAGTCTTGAAGTAGCAAACTCACACGAGAGACTCCGTCATAAGCCCGAGATTGAGGATTGAAAGTAACTCGCTTACTGTTGGACATTGCGATATATCAGTACACCACCCACGTATTTAACTTGTGTGCGATGGCCACGTACATACCCTCTCGTCGTTTGGGTACGAAACCTTGGATGCACACGATCGGCAAGGTTACAGTCTTGCAATGCCGCGCGATACAGAACGATTCAACTTCAGCCCAGGAAGCAGGTTGCCTCTCTACCTCTATATCTGTGTATCGCAGTGAATTGGATTGCAAGGTTTGCGATGGTGGTGTGTGATCAGACAGTCATATGTGTGTGAGTGGGTGGGTGGTCGTGGGTGAGAGTGTCAGCCCAGCAGGGCCCAGCGATCAATCAATGCGAATATATATTTTTAAAATAAAATACAGATTGCGTGTTATATATTCACCAGGGATCCTGAACTTTTAAAAATATATATATTTATTTATTTTTTCAAACCATAGGAATTCCTATCGTTCGGTAGGAAGCAACGAAAAAAATACTTTATTTCTGACGAAACCTATAAATAAAAATACCTGTATAAAATATTTATTGGAACGACAATAAAAATACTTTATTTGACGACGAAAGTACTGTTCACCGAACCCTCAACCATGTCTGGAAATGTTCTATTCCGTTCGGTGCTACGAAGTGCGAAGCTCCAAAATACGTCGAACACAATGCGTGTATCGTTGTAATTGGCGACAGTACCCCAAATAATTCGAGTGGAACACAAGATCAATCTGCTTCAACTTCTTCTGCAAACCATGCTGTCCTCTTCTCCAACATTGTAATTGTTGCAACAGCTCTGATCCAAATGGTTTGGCGAACCATTTGTTATACAGTACATGTACTATACTTTAGGAAAAAGGAGTTGAAAGAAAAAACTAATTCAACGCATGGAAGGAACACTTGGAGCTGGCCGTTGCCAAACATAAGCCTACCTACCTAGGTGATTGACAATATACAAACATACACTCTTATGGCGACTATGCATACTGTATATGCACTCTTATCCAGCTATTATCCTCATCATCATCATCATCATCAACATCATAAAACTTATGATCTCAGAACCGAGCTTAAGTCAGTAGTATAATGCGACCCCCACGCTGCGTTTTTTATCTTTGTTTGCAACGCGGTGTTAGTATTGGGAGGGACAGGGCTTCAATCATTATGTTACAATTATGTTACAATTATGTTTTTTATCTATACAATATAATGTCTAAGAATGATGTATTGCACAATTTTGTTAAATTGTACCACGTGAACACCAGCATGATCGATTTTTGTATTCTGTAGTCAAGGACGGCCATGTAGAAGCTAACAAAGACACGACGCCGAACAACATGACACACAATAACAAAATCAACAGGTTGATATTCGCCGTCGCCAAAAAACTCCTACAACAAAATACAAATTTGGCGTAAATATGGACCATATTCCGAGGAATCAAGAAGGAACTCCAGGACAAAATAGCATTCAAAGCGAAGAACAATAGCAAAGCTAGGTTGCATTTCAGGCGTCAATGAGTTGCCGATACATACCCAGTGATGACAGGACCAACAGCCTTGGACACAGACTATCATGTACATAAAAATTGACTTTGTGAAAGGGGTGGCATATTTCAATGGTATTTGCTGTAGGAATCAATACCGACGAAATTGTTAGAAGAGATATCATAAGCCCAGTGTTTTTTTCCAGCTCGGGCCCCCCGCGACTTGATAGTATATGAACGTAAAGGCTAGGGACTGTCACAAAAGCTAGGGCGAACCCTCCCGCGATCAAAAGGCAGGAAATCGACTCAAGCAACAGACTTGTCTGCAAGGATACCGATAAACAACAGTGAAGATTGAAAAACACAACCGATGTGATTTTTCTCAAAATAATGTGACATGATCTCCTCATAAAGCCCAGCAAACTTACCACTTTCGAAACATACTTGAAGTCTTTATATGCGGTACTTGACGAGTTACTAATATTACTAGTATTGTGTATATCCTAATAATTGTTCAAACATGCAGATGAAAACGCTTGGTGCACAGGTGATGACAATTGGGAAGTGGAAATATTTGTAAGATATATTTTTCAAACCATTTCCCCATTACAATCACGACTGAGTAAGGAACAACCAGATATAATATAGTTCCAATCCAACGAGAAAATAGTGCCAATAGCAAACATGCTGACCCCCACAATAGTAATACACTGCATAATCGCGTTTTAGAGTAAAGTAAATCTCATACAGTGTGCACATTCAGCAAGAGAAAAAAACAGCACTTTTGCTTTGTCTTGTTACACCATCACAATATTTGATTGATACCTCCATTTTTATACTGAGTTTCATCAGCGCCCATTGTACACCCGTGCTGATCAGCACGATGATCCCAATCAAGATCTATAATAATATGATTGAAATACTGAAGAAAAATAATACAGTTGGATAAAAAAAACTATTGGAACCGAGAAAATGGGTCCAATTGTTGGACCAAAATCAAATCGTTGTTCAAGAAGGGGTATCACTGCTGTCTCAAAAGTGCTCACTGCCAGTACAACCTGAAAATGTTCATGAATGAAAGATAGCCAAAAAAGCCACTCTGCTATTTGTCCTTTAACAAGAGGTCCAGCAAGCTGCGAAGTCTACAATGATCTTACCGCAGCAGCTGCGAACAAAAGAACAAAATGTCCAGGAAGCGGACGGGGACACTTGCGCCTCACTTTTGCGATTGGTGCTGTTGTGTCTGTGAACAAAACTTCACTTGTAATTATCTTAGTGTTTGAAGTGTAACTCAGTATCGGTCTACTAACCTGCAGGTAGACCTGATTCAAGGGTCAGATCATTCACAGAAGAATTTACATCGATCGTCCGGAACGAGTCACATTCAGAAAAATGGTCTAGTATTGATGTGTATGCAAAATAAGAATATGCTTCGTGGACAAAAAAAGTCGCGACAATCAAATCTGTGGACCTATTTGGTCCAGTGCATCATTGAATTCTGAAACTTTAGACTGATTTAAAGCATCTGACTCAGAGGGTGTGATGTTGTCTCTTGTGTCCGAAATATGTTTCAAACTGCTTGACACATTATCTGTTTCTGAATCATTTGGTGAGTCAGTAATATTGCCTAATGAAACGTGAAGAGCTGGTACACCATTTGCTCTCCCAAGAACGTGACTTGATACACCAGAATTTCGAACAACACCCTCAGAGATCAAGGTCAATCTTGATGTTGTGTTTAATATAACTTCAGATAGTGTGCGTCGTCTTTTGAAGAAGTTACCCGTGGCTGCTTTATCAAGTCTCAGCCCTTCAAAGTCTTCATTTTTGATTCCAAGATATCCGTGGCCATGCTCGACATTTGTACTTTGCATTTTCTTCAGTGGTTTTACAAAGAAGCCAACAAGAAAGGCGAATATCAAGTCGAGGACAAATGATGTCAATGCAGGCGAATTAACTTTGGTAAAAGAAAATGCTGGGACAACAGGATTTATCACTGGATTTTGCAATATATTTGCAAATATTATTGCTACTATTGGCCCAATAATTAGCCCGAGAATACCAAAACCATAAAAAGTACTAATGTTTGAAGATCGGGATGAGTCACAACTGGATAATGAAATATATGTTACACAAGCAACACGGCAGGCGGAGCCAATCCCAGAAATCACGCGCCCCATGATCAGAAGCCAAATTTGCTTTAGATATAAAAAATATATAATGTTGCCTATCGCCATTAGAATACAGCCTACGATGATGGGTTCTCGACCACCTGCACATGTGATACCACCGAAACAATTTTACAAGAATGTTATGAACAATGTGCACAAAGAGTATCAGATACCACGACGATCTGTCCACGCTGCGAATATTGGTGTCGCAACAATTGTTCCTATTGCAAATCCGGACCCAACCCAGCCTATTTATAACACGTAGTTCAGGCATTTGAATCGATTTGGATTGAACTGCTGAAGTGATTTACATAAAAGTTAAGATCCAATCTGGCAGACTTACCATAAAGGAAGTCAGTTTGGGAGCTAGAACCCATGATCTCGACGCAGTAGTAGTAAGCAGTGGCAACAATCATAAAGTAGTCATAGTTGAATGTGAGCTGAAGCAAGCCTAAAATCAAGTATTCAACTTTCATACAGCGACATTTTTTCCCTTCCACAGCCTCTTGCAGGGGTGGACTTGGCGTACGAGGTCTCTGCAACCCATTTTCTTCCTCCTCCTTTCCGCCTTCATCTTCGATTGCGCCGTAGCTTCTCATCGCCACATTTTTTCTGTTTAAAAATACTACAAAATTTATTTGGAATTAGCAAACTTCCTCCCAAGGGTGGCACTTTCCCTTAAAAAATTAATTATATATGTGCATGTGTGGTATGTGTGGTTGTGTGTGGTGAACAAAGCGACTAGTCCAAACAACCTTGTTTGTTTTTTTTTTTTTTTTGGGCTGGTGAATTAAATGATGGAAT
>JACLAD010016593.1_pt1 | contig 14208 bp, 22 predicted proteins | sample 8027901 | NCBI WGS metagenome assembly JACLAD01 (sample SAMN15725071, study PRJNA655200) | protist metagenome | isolation source: fluorescence activated cell sorting (FACS) single amplified genomes of... | place: Spain: Blaines Bay Microbial Observatory, Mediterranean Sea | collected 2016-07-05 | reverse complement strand
GTTCGTCGAGCAATCCAAGGTAGTGAAGAGAGCGTAAGGCAGCTTGCCCGGCGCTACGGGATCAGCCCGACGACGGTGCAGAAATGGCGCAAGCGCGCCTCCACGGCCGACCTGCTGATGGGACCCTCGGATCCCCGCTCGACGGTGCTGAGCCCGGAGGAAGAAGCCATCATCGTAGCATTCAGGCGGTATTCTCTGCTGCCTCTCGACGATTGCCTCTATGCCCTGCAGCCCAACATTCCGCAGCTGACGCGCTCTTCGCTGCACCGCTGCTTGCAGCGCCACGGGATCAGCCGGCTACCCGACATGAAGGGTGACAAGCCAAAGCGACAGAAGTTCAAGCAATACCGGATCGGCTTCTTCCACATGGACATCGCTGAAGTCCGAACCGCCGAAGGAAAGCTGTATCTCTTTGTGGCCCTTGATCGAACCAGCAAGTTCGTGGTGGCCCGGCTCTTCCCTGAGGCCAGCAGAAAAACTGCTTGGGAGTTTCTGGAGCTGCTCCTGACGACGGTGCCCTACCGCATCCATACGATCCTCACTGATAACGGCATCCAATTCGCCGACCAGCCTCGCAACCGCAACACCGCCGCCTCACGGCTCATGCGGTTCGACATGATCTGTGAGGCCAACGGGATCGAGCATCGGCTGACCAAGCCGAACCACCCTTGGACCAACGGACAAGTCGAGCGGATGAACCGGACGATCAAAGACGCCACGGTGAAACGCTACCACTACGACGATCACGTGCAGCTCGAACGCCACCTCGCCCTGTTCATCGACGCCTATAATACGGCGCGGCGTTTGAAGACGCTCAAAGGGCTAACGCCGGCGCAATTCATCTGGCGAGAATGGCAGACCAACCCCGACCTATTCCATCGAGAGCCGTGCCACTTGACCTCGGGGCCATACACCTAGGCTCAGGACTCATAGCCAGTAGATGACGATAGCGGCGAGAGCGATGGCGGAGAGGAAGACCTTCGGGCATCGGTCGTATCGAGTGGCAACGCGCCGCCAGTCCTTGAGCCTGCCGAACATGACCTCGAACCGGTTTCGGCGTTTGTATCGGCGCTTGTCATACTTCACCCGCGCCTTCCGCTGTTTCCGTCCGGGGATGCAGGCACGTATCCCCTTGTCTTTCAAAACATCCCGGAACCAGTCGCCGTCATATCCGCGATCCCCGAGCAGCCAATCGACATCCGGAAGGCTGTCGCACAGCGCCCGCGAAACAATGTAGTCGCTCACCTGTCCTGCCGTGACGAACAGGTTCAGCGGCCGTCCTTGGCTGTCGCAGATGGCGTGCAGCTTGGTGTTCATGCCGCCCTTGGTCCGTCCGATCAGGCGGCCACGCCCCTCTTTTTGACGCCCAGACTGGACGCTGTTCGGTGAGCCGTCAGGTAGGTGGCGTCGATCATCACGGTCTTCTTCTCACCGTGTTCGGCAACCAGCCCCGCCATCTTCGCGAAGATGCCTTTGTCGCTCCAGCGGTTGTATTGCGTCTTGTGGGGGCCATAGTCCTTCGGCGCATCTCGCCAACGCAACCCATTGCGATTGATGAAGATAATCCCACTCAGAACACGCCGATCATCGACGCGGGGCTTGCCATGGGACTTCGGAAAATAGGGCTCCAAACGAGCCATCTGAGCATCGCTCAGCCAGAAGAGATCAGACATGTCACCGCTCAGTTTTCGCGCGGTGAATCATGCCATTCCGATGAGATCAATGGGTCGTGAGCCTAGGCAGATATGTACTAGTATTTTGGAAATTATGGCGTTAATGTGGCTAGGGTTCGGCAATTCAAGGCCCCGAATCGAAGGCTAGACGGTTATGGCCGTGGAGGCGGTAAGTGCGTCGACGTATCTTACGTTGAAACGCCGCGAGACATGGTGTTGGTTGCAGGAGTGAATTCTTATGGCTAATATTAGCGTGACTTCGCAAGGCAATAGTGTCCCCGTAAATGGAACTCCGGATGACGATGTGATTACGACGAATGCTAACCCAGCTTTCGAACAATCGTCGGATATCAATTTTGATGTTGTCAATGCGGGTGCTGGTGACGACATAGTACGAACTGGCGTAGGCAATGACGAGGTGTTTGGCGGTGAGGGCAACGATACTATCAGAGCTGGCGGCGGCTTAGACTTCGCTTTCGGCGGTGAGGGTAATGACAAGCTCATTGGTGAGGGCGGAAACGATCGTCTTTTTGGAGGCGAAGGTAATGACAAAGTTTATGGCGGTGTAGGTAACGACAGGCTTGACGGTGGGGAGGGTAATGACCGGATCGTCGGAGGCGTTGGCAGCGATTTGCTTCGCGGCGGTGACGGCGACGATGTGATGTTTGGTGATGTCGCAGGTGACAATAACAATGATAATGAAGGATCCGCTGACTTCTTCGTATTTGACGCCGATGATGGCACGGATAGGGTTCTCGATTTCGAGGAAGATCTAGACAAGATTGTTCTCGAAGGCGTGGGCACCGCGCACTTCAGTTTTGACGCAAATACTGGAAACACGGTCATGACGTACGGGGCTACAACCGTTACGTTCTTTGACTCTTTTGTTGATAGCGATGACATTTTTCTGGGTACCGTCGAGGACATCTTTCCACTATAATCGGCGTTGTTGCACATATCAGTGAGGGGGATTCACTGAGCGCGCCCTAACGGTTAGCTCGAGGGCATGCCGAAGCCTTCCCTAACCCGCTACCGCACGACGAACTGGTCCGACTTTAATGCGGCGCTGCGCAAGCGCGGCTCGCTGTCGGTCCGGTTCGATCCCGAGATGGCCTGGCACGCCGGCAAGACCGGCAAGCGCGGGCGGCCGGAGAACTTCTCGGACGCTGCCATCCAGACCTGCCTGGCCCTGAAGAGCACTGTCAGGTGGCATTGTTGCAGAACTCTGGCCCGAGCCGCAGTTTCCCCTTTCCCCAATGAGGTCATGCCACGCGAACGATCTCGGCGGTGCCGAGGGCTGAGAAGCGGTTCATGAGGGCGATACGGATGTGGACTTCGGCGGTCTGGCGGTCGGGGTCTCTTGCGGCGATGCGCTCTCCGAACGCCTTCAGGCAGCGCATCTTGGCTTCGACACGGCTGCGGAGGTGGTAGCCGGTCCAGCGTTTCCAAAAGGCGCGTCCGATGTGCCGTGTGGCCCGGAGGATGTCGTTGCGGGCGGCAGCCGCCGGCCCATCCTCTTTCCGGGGTCGTCCATTCTTGCAAATCGGGATGATCGCCGTAGCTTGGCGCTCGATGATCGCGGTGTGGCAGCGGCGCGTGTCGTAAGCGCCATCGGCGGTCACGCTGCTGATCGGCTCGTCGTCGGGAATCTGATCGAGCAGGTCCGGCAGGACCGGACTGTCGCCGTCGCGGCTAGGGCCTGTTAGATAACAGGTCGAGGGTGGCGGCTATGAGGAGGCCGCCCTCGAAGGAGGCGGCCGTTTTATCGTAGCGCGTGGCCACGGCCCGGCTTTCCTTCAATCTGGCCCAGAGGTTCTCGATCCGGTGTCTGCGGGCGTAGGCGGAGGCATCGTGACGCGGCGCACGGGGATGGGTGGGCTGCCTTGGAACGCAAGCTTCGGCTCCGACCGCCTGAATGGCCAGCCTCAAGGGCTGCGAGGAGTATCCGCGATCGCAAACTACGCATCCCAAAGGACCAAGGGCGCACAAGCTTTCCAGCAAGGCAGGGGCGAGCCGCACCTCGCTGGCCTGACCGGGTGCCAGCAGGAAGGCCAGCGCTCGGCCTGCCGCGTCGCAGGCCGCCACGACCTTGGTGCCATAGCCGCCCCTTGAGCGACCAAGGGCTTGGCTCATGGCCCCCCTTTATGGATGGCCCGCCCCTCCCGCCGGCGCTGTAGACTACCGGCCGTCAGAGGAAGGAGCGAACCATGAATATCGTGATCCTTGGAATTGATCTGGGCAAGACCACCTGCAGCGTCGTCGGTCTCGACGCGGACGGCAGGGTCGTCCTACGGCGACGGCTACGGCGCGATGGGGTGGTGGCATTCGCCGCCAATCTGGCTCCCTGCGCTATGGCCATGGAGGCGTGCTGTGGCGCCCATCACATGGGACGAGCGCTGGCAGCATTGGGCCACGACGTCCGTCTGATGTCGCCGGAATATGTGCGTCCCTACGTCAAGGCGCAGAAGAATGATGATCGCGACGCCGAGGCAATCGCAGAAGCGGCGACGCGGCCGACCATGCGTTTTGTCGAGCTCAAGAGCGAGGAGCAACTCGACGTCCAGACGCTGCATCGCGTGCGTGATCGTCTGGTGGGCGAACGCACCTCCCTTACCAACCAAATCAGAAGCTTGCTTTTGGAGCGCGGACACACCGTGGCGCAGGGCCATGCCCGGCTGCGCGGTCTGCTGCGCGAGCTTCTGGAAGCCGACACAGATGCACTGAGCCCGCGCATGGCGTTCCTGCTGAGGGACATGCGCACTCGATGGGAAGAGCTGGACCGCCGCATTGCCGCCTTCGACGCCGAGTTTGCAGCTATGGCCCGGACAGACGAGCGCGCTCGACGATTGACAGCCATCCCGGGCATCGGCGCGCTGAACGCTACAGCGCTGGTCGCCGCAGTAGGCAATGCAGCAACTTTCTCGAAGGGACGCGATCTGGCTGCGTGGCTGGGTCTTGTTCCTCGCCAGGTCACGACCGGCGGTAAGCCAAAGCTCCTTGGCATCACGAAGCGAGGGAGCCGCTATTTGCGAAAGATGCTCATCCAAGGGGCGCGAGCTGCCATGCCCGTGGTGTCGCGGGAAGATACCGCAATCGGGAAATGGCTGCGGGCGCTCCTGGTCCGCGCGCATCCCAACGTCGCCGTTGTCGCGTTGGCTGCGAAGATGGCGCGCATCGTCTGGGCGCTGCTCCATCATGGACGCAGCTTTCGGGTCGTCCTCTGATGGTGCGTTGAAAACATTGAACCGGTACTCGGCGTAAGCATTGCCGGGTGCCTCGAGCTGCGAGTGGTGAGAGGAAGATGGCCTGACAGTCGACAGGTGTCCCGAGAACCTCCGGCGCAAAATGGCCCGACGAGGCCGGCCCCTTTATGAGGATCGGGACGCGCGGATCTCCATCTTGGCAGCGGCCGACGAGCCGACATGCCGGATACGTTTGTGCAGACTGATCACACCATCACCCAATCGGCGCTTGCACCCGGGGCGGGCCATACGTTTGCGCCGGCGGCCTTGTGATGGGCCCGCACCGAGGTGCCGTCCAGAAACACCTCGCCGAGATCGGCCCGGCCCCGATCACGCAGATAAGCGAAGCTGCGCTGCCAAATCCCTCGCCGTGACCAGCGGATATGCAGCTGTGCCGCCCGCCACCACGGACCGAACCGGCGAGGCAGAGCCCGCCATTGGGCCCCGTTTGAACTGGCCCCCGTTTCGACCGGACACTCAGGCATAACCATGGAGGCTTGGGCATATGCCTAAGCACGTGCTTATGTCTGACTACGAGATCATCACCGATGGCGGCCGCAGGCGCCGCTGGTCCTCGGCTGAACCGCCCCGGGTTCGCCGGAGGCTGATTGGTTTCAGCTACGCGGCCATGCTCGATGTTTCCAGAGCCGCGTAGTAATTTGCCTCCGCCTCTGCGGGAGGGACGTTGCCGATAGGCTCGAGCAGGCGGCGGTTGTTGAACCAGTCCACCCATTCGAGGGTCGCGTATTCCACCGCCTCGAAGCTGCGCCACGGCCCCCTGCGATGAATGACTTCGGCCTTGAAGAGGCCATTGATGGTCTCGGCCAGCGCGTTGTCATAACTGTCGCCCACGCTGCCCACAGAAGGTTCGATCCCAGCCTCGCCGAGGCGCTCGGTGTAGCGAATGGCAAGGTATTGCGAGCCCCTGTCGGAATGGTGGACCAGCCCGGCGCCTTTCACCGGCCGGCGCTGTTGGACCGCCTGCTCCAAGGCATCGAGGACGAAGCTCGTATGGGCCGTGCGGCTCACGCGCCAGCCGACGATCCGCCTGGCATAGGCATCGATGACGAACGCCACATAAACGAAGCCCTGCCAGGTGGCGACATAGGTGAAGTCGCTCACCCATAGCCGGTTGGGCGCCGGTGCCCGGAACTGGCGGTTCACCTTGTCGAGCGGGCAAGGGGCGGCCTTGTCCGATCGGGTCGTCTTGATCGGCTTGCCGCGAATGACGCCCTGTAGTCCCATAGACCTCATCAGTCGCGCCACCGTGCAGCGCGCCACGTCGAAGCCCTCCCGCTCCAGCTGGCGCCACACCTTGCGAACGCCATAGACGCGGAAGTTGGCATCGAACACGCGTGCAATCTCGGGGCGCAGCTTTGCATCCCGCTTGGCACGCTCCGACCGCCGGGCCGGATCAGCCCGTTTCGCCAAGTGGTCATAGTAGGTAGACGGGGCGATCGGCAGCACCTTGCAGATCGGCTCGACCCCGTGCTCTTCGCGATGTTCGTCGATGAAGGCGACCATCATTTCGACCGGCGGTCGAGCTCCGCCTGCGCAAAATACGCTGACGCTTTCCGGAGGATATCGTTGGCTTGACGCAACTCGCGATTCTCGCGCTCGAGCGCCTTCATCTTCTCGGCCATCTCGGCCGGTATGCCCGCCCGCTGGCCGCTGTCGATTTCTGCCCTCTTGATCCACTCGTTCAGCGTCTGTGGTGCGCAGCCAATCTTGGCCGAGATCGACAGGATGGCCGCCCAGCGGGACTCATGCTGTCCTTCGTTGCCCAGAACCATGCGAACCGCACGCTCGCGCACTTCAGGCGCATACTTGTTCGTCGTCTTGCTCATGCTCCACCTTACTCAGGAGTTGGAGCCTCCGACAAACCCGGGGCGGTTCAGGCCGAAAAGCTTCGGATCGTCGAGGAGACGCTGGAAGATGGCGCCAGTATCTCGGTGGTCGCGCGCCGCAATGGCGTGGCGGCAAACCTGTTGTATCGTTGGCGGCGCCTGATGCTGGATGGGGGAGCCGTGGCCGTGTCTGGAGATGACGATGTTACCAGCAATCGCGCTGTCCGGCAGATGGAGGAGCGTATCCGCGAGTTGGAGCGGCAGCTCGGGCGCAAGACGCTCGAGGTCGAGATCCTCAAGGAAGCCCTGGACAAGTTGCGCTCAAAAAACCGACCTGGCTCGCGCAGTCGCAGCCGAAAGGAGGTTCCCGGTGAAGGCCGTGGCCGAGACGCTGGGCGTCTCCCGCTCGAACTTGAATGCCCGGCTGAACGGGAGCGCGAAGCCGCGTCGGCGCTATCACAAAGCGCAAGACGCGGTGGTGCTTCCGCTGATCTCGGCGCTCGTGGCGGCGCGGCCGACCTACGGCTACAGGCGCATCGCGGCTGTTCTGAACCGACGGCTCAGGGCCGAAGGCGCGGCACCAGTGAACCACAAACGGGTTTACCGCATCATGCAGGCGCACGACCTCCTGCTGGCGCGCAGATACACCGAGCGGCCGGAGCAGACGCATGAGGGCAAGGTCATCACCCTGCGCTCGAACCTACGCTGGTGCTCGGACGGTTTCGAGTTCACCCGGCTCGGAACGGCGATGTCGTCCGAGGAGCCTTCATCATCGACGCGCATGACCGGGAAATCATCGCCTGGCGGGCCGTGGTGAACGCCGGCATCAGCGGCTCGGACATCCGCGACATGATGCTGGAGGCCGTCGAGGCCCGCTTCGGAAGCTACCGGGCGCCGCATCCCGTCGAGATGCTCAGCGACAACGGCTCGCCCTACGTTGCCAAGGACACCCGCATCTTCGCCCGGCAGCTGGGACTGAAACCCTGCTACACGCCGGTGAAGAGCCCGCAGAGCAATGGCATCGCGGAGAGCTTTGTGAAGACGCTGAAGCGCGACTACGTCCACGTCACGCCACTGCCGGACGCCATTACCGTCCTCGAGTTGCTCGCCGACTGGTTTGAGGACTACAACATCCATCACCCACACTCAGGGCTAAAGATGCGCTCGCCTCGCGAATTCATCGCAGCTCAAACCGCAACCGCCTGAGTGTCCGGTGAAACGGGGGCAAGACCACCGTTGCGCAAGCGCCAGATCACTCCTTCTACGACAAGACGCTCATCCCGCAAGGGACGCCCCGTACCCGACCGCACCGCATCGAGCGCCGCCTTCAGCTCGCGCCATTCCTCATCCGTCAATTCCGACATGATCGCGATCCTCCCATGAACAGCATGGGAGAAACGCTCAACTGCTAAAACTAGTTGACTAACAGACCCTAGTCGAACTCGAAATTGACCTGGTCGATCAGGGACGCGGCGCTTTGCAGGACCGCGAAGGCCTGGCCCTGGTCGAAGAGGGTCACGTCCTGCGTCGCCGGGTCGATCGTCCAGCTTATGGTGCCGGAAAAATCGAGCAGCCGACGCGTTTCACCGGCCTCGATATCGGTTATCCGGTCGACGGCGTCCAACGTCGCACGGTCGAACAGGAAAGTGTCGAACCCGGCTCCGCCCGAAAGGATATCCAGGCCTGCGCCGCCATCGAGAGCATCGTCGCCGAGGCCACCGGAGACCGGCCATTGCCATTGTCGCCAAAAAGGGCGTCGTTGTCACGGCCACCATTGAGGGTGTCGTTGCCGTTTCCGCCGAAGATCAGGTCGTCCCCGGTGTTCCCGTTGAGAAAATCGCCACCGTCGCCACCATAGATCGAATCGTTCCCGGCGTTTCCTGCGAACGAGTCCGCACCAGAGGTGCCGTAGATCGTGTTGTCACCGCTGTCGCCTTGTGCGGTTCTGTTTAACGTTGCCATTCAGCGGCACTCCAAAAAGGCGCAATTACGCGTCGAACCTGATACCCGTATGTCGCTAGATCAGCGGATTTCGGGGCATAGGCAAACGAAATAATGTCTGTAACATGAATGTTGAAACAAGGCGTCTCGTTTGGTGGCGCCGGGCGTGTCGGGCACAACTCCTTTGGTCGACTCGTGTTGGATGCCACCGCGGGCCGCACGGCGCGGGCCAATGGTCGGGTGTCCGGTCGCCGGCCGGGATCGAACCGCCAGCCGACGAAGGTGAGCGGCCGGTTCACCGGCGGCGCACTGCGCTTCAGGTCCTGCTCTTGTCGCATAAGAAAGTCGCCATGTGCGGCAAAGTCCCATCACGGCATCTTTGCGGGGCGCGCCGCTGGTCGCAGAGTGTGACGAACTCTTGTGTCCAGACCCTCATGACGAGTAGATTATCCGGGGCCAATGACCGCTGAAGGACGATATCCGCGATGGAAAGAGAGGATCCGAAGATCACGGTGGTCATATGCTCTCTGGGACGGCCCGAAGTGGTTCGAAGCCTGTTGCCGCATCTTCTGAACCAAAGCCTGCCCGCGCGGCGTATTGTCTTGTCTGTCCCGAGTCCGAGTGACCTGCCCGATGACATCGACTGGTCTGCGCTGCCGGTGCCCGTGCAGGTCGTCATCGCGCCCAAGGGCTCGTGCGCGCAGCGCAATGCCGCGCTCGATGTCGTCGAAGACGAAAGCGACATCGTGGCGTTCTTCGATGATGACTACGTGCCCAGCCGATATGCGCTCGAGGGGATCGCCGGGGCCTTCGACGCCTTCCCGCATGTCGCGGGCATGACCGGTCGTTTGCTGGCCGACGGAATTCATGGCCGGGGGATCACGCCAGAGGAGGCCACTCGCCGGTTGCACGATTGGGACAAGAGCCAGAATGGGCCGGTCGCAAAGCCTCGGCTCATCGATCATGACCTCGTCGGGCTCTATGGCTGCAACATGGTGATACGCGCCGATCGCATCGCAGGCGCGCGCTTCGACGAACGCCTGCCGCTCTATGGCTGGCAGGAGGACATCGATTTCGCCCATGGTCTGGAGGGGGCCAAGGTGAAATGCGACGCGCTCGTCGGCATCCATTGCGGCGTCAAGTCCGGGCGCGAGAGCAATGGCGGTCTGCTCGGATACAGCCAGATCGCCAACCCCTATTACCTTGTCAGGAAGGGATCGATGCCGCCTGCCTTCGCACTGAAACTGAGCATCCGCAACATTCTCTCGAACCATGTTCGCGCGCTGCGGCCCGAGCCGTGGATCGATCGGCGTGGGCGGATGAAAGGAAACTGGATCGCCCTGTTCGACTTGCTGAGGGGCCGATCGGCGCCTGAGAGGATACTCGAATTGTCTTCGCCTGCCTCGAAGGGCCGTTAGGGCCGCGCGCCATTCGTGCTTCAGGCGGGGGTTGTTGCTGTTCGCTCCCGTGCCGGTGGCAAGACGCTGGGGCACCCGGAGCTATGGCTGAAAATGGGTGATGCGGTCTGAGAAGGCGGCGTATCGTGGCGGGTGCTGAAGCCTGCCAGAACCTCCCAAAGGAGCGATACGCCATGAAGAACGATACTGACATCATCCCGCTTCGTCAGCCCCATTCGCTGGACGACCCCCTGACCGAGGTTGCCCGCGAGGGGGCGCGCCGGATGCTGGCTGCGGGCGGAAGCGGATGCCTTCGTCGCAGAGCTTGCCGAAACTCGTTTGCCGGACGGGCGCCAGCGCGTGGTTCGGCATGGTTGCGGCCCCGAGCGTGAGATCCAGACCGGGATCGGCGGGCTCGCAGTCAGGCGGCCGAAGGTCCGGGATCGGTCAGCGGAGAACGAAGCGGATAAGATCCGGTTCACCTCTGCGATCCTGCCCCGGTGGGCACGGCGCTCCCGCAGCTTGGACGCGCTGCTGCCGGTTCTCTATCTCCGCGACATCTCGACCGGGGTCTTCCAAGGGGCCCTCGCAGCCCTGCTCGGCGAGAATGCCCCGAACCTGTCGCCTGGTGTGCTGTCACGCCTGGCCAGTGAATGGGAAACGGAGTATGGGCGCTGGCAGCACCGCGGTCTCGCCGCGCGCCGCTACGCCTATGTCTGGGCCGACGGGGTCTATCTCCAGGCCAGAATGGAGCCGTAGGCCGAATGCATGCTGGTTCTCATTGGCGCGACGCCGGAAGGAAAGAAAGAACTCGTGGGCTTTCAGGTCGGTATGCGCGAGAGCGCGCAATGCTGGCGCGAGCTGCTGGTCGACCTCAAGGCGCGCGGCTTGACCTGCGCTCCGGAAATCGCTGTCGGCGACGGCGCGCTCGGGTTTTGGAAGGCGCTCGACGAGGTATTTCCGAACACCAAGCACCAAAGGTGCTGGGTTCACAAGGCGTCGAACGTGCTGAACAAGGTCGGCTTTGTTGCAGAACTCCCTGCCTGACGGTTCACACAGCGGATCAGCCGCTTAGCAGGCCGCTGAAAAAGTCGGCTCTCGACCTGGTTTGAGGAACATGATTCACCTCTCTGAGCGACGAGGGCGGGGGTGGTGATGCGCGGCACGGACGAGACGAGCGGCTCGCTTTTCAGCTATGTTGATCTGGAGGCGCGCATCCCGGCACGTCACCCGCTGCGCAAGATCCGGCAAGTGGTAAACGACGCGCTTGTCAGCTTGGATACCGAGTTCGCAGCGCTCTATGCTGATTTCGGCCGTCCCTCGATCGCGCCGGAACGGCTGATCCGGGCCAGCCTGCTCCAGATCCTGTTCTCGGTTCGCTCTGAACGGCAGCTGATGGAGCAGATGCAGTATAACCTGCTGTTCCGCTGGTTCGTGGGGCTGGGCATCGACGACCAAGTCTGGGTCCCCACGGTGTTCACGAAGAACCGCGACCGACTGCTGACGACCGAGATGTCGCGCAAGGTGATGGCGGCGATCTTGGCGCACCGAGAGGTCGCGCCACTCTTGTCGGACGAGCATTTCTCGGTCGACGGCACGCTGGTGAAAGCTTGGGCTTCGATGAAGAGCTTTCAGCCGAAGCCAGACATCGCACCCCCTGATGACGGCGAGGGACCGAGCGACCCGCCCTCGCCAGACGCGACCGCCACCGACCAGCCTGAACAGACCCAAACAGAGACCGATCCGATGCCCCGCCCCACCCGCCAGCACCGCAACGCCGAGGTCGATTTCCGGGGCAAGAAGCGTTCGAACGCCACCCATGTCTCGACCACCGACCCGGACGCCCGGCTCTACAAGAAGTCGCCCGGCACCGGGGCGATGCTGTGCTTCATCGGCCATGCTCTGATGGAGAACCGCAGCGGCCTGATCGTCCAGGGTGATCTGACTGAAGCGGGCGGCCATGCCGAACGGCGTGCCGCACTCGGCATGGTTCATCGCCACTCCCCGGGATCGACCCGCAAGCTGACCCTCGGGGCGGACAAGGGATATGACGCCGCCGAGTTCGTTGCCGACCTACGCCAAGCCTGCGTGACACCGCATGTCGCACAGAAATCGCGTTATTCAGCGATTGATGGGCGCACCACCCGACACAAGGGCTACGACCTGTCCCTCAAGCACCGAAAGCGGATCGAAGAGGCATTCGGCTGGGCCAAGACCGTCGGCGGGATGGCCCAGACGGTCTATCGCGGCGTCGAACGGGTGCGCTCCCGCTTCGTTCTGACGATGGCAGCCAACAACCTTGCCAGGCTGCCCCGATTGTTGGCGGCATGAAGCCGGATAAGCTGCATCAGCAGCGCATACCGTTCACGACGACGGGCGGGAGCTCAAGGCAGCCGGACCAGTCAAAGGGAAACCGTTCTGCCCCAGCGACTTCTTCAGCGCCCTGCTAAGCATGCAGCACGAACCCGATGACCGGGCCCCTCTGGCGGAAGTGACGGCGCTTCCGTGATGTCGGCATCGAAATCGATCTGCCTTCATCAGGAGATTTCATTCATGTCTCATACTCGCACGCCTGCCTCCCACGGAGGGGCAGGCCCATCGCAGCGGGGCGTTCTCCGCCACTTTCGCTGGGCCTTCGCCGTTACCGCGATCGGTCTCGTCCTGGGGGCCGCCCTGGGCTGGCAATCGACCGGCACCCTGGGCGGAATGGCGACGGTCTTCATGATCTGCACGGTGCTCGCGGTTCTCGAGATCAGCCTGTCTTTCGACAATGCGATCGTGAATGCCAACAAGCTGAAGCAGATGACGCCGGAATGGCAGAACCGCTTTCTGACCTGGGGCATCCTCATTGCCGTATTCGGGATGCGGATCGTGTTCCCGCTGCTGATCGTCGTCATCGCAGCGCGGATCGGGCCCTAGGAAGCGGTCGTTCTCGCCGCGTCGGACCCCGATCGATACGCCCGCATCATGCAGGAGGCACACCTGCCCATCGCTGCTTTCGGCGGCACCTTCCTGATGATGGTCGGCCTGTCCTTCTTCTTCGACAAGGAGAAGGACGTGCACTGGGTGCGGTGGTTCGAGCGCAAGATGGCGCAGTATGCCACCATCCGCGGGGTGGAGGTGGCCGTCGTTCTGCTGCTCGTGCTCGCCTTCTCGAGCCAGCTGCAAGAGGCGCAGAGCGAGGTCTTCTTTCGCTCGGCCATCTGGGGGCTTCTGACGTTCCTGTGTGTCGAGGTCGTTGGAGGGCTTCTCGACCATTCCCGCGAAGCGGTGACGGCCGGAGCGAAGGGCGGGCTCGGCGCCTTTCTCTATCTCGAGGTTCTGGATGCGTCGTTCTCGTTCGACGGGGTGATCGGGGCCTTCGCCCTGAGCCAGAACCTGTTCGTGATCGCGATCGGGCTGGGCATAGGAGCGATGTTCGTCCGCTTGATGACCATCATGCTCGTCGAGAACGGCACCCTGACCCAGTATCGGTATCTCGAACACGGCGCGTTCTACGCGATCATCGCCCTGTCGGTCGTGATGTTCGCCCAGTCCCTGGTTCACATTCCGGAGGTCATCACCGGGCTGGCCGGGGCCGTGCTGATCGGCATCTCGCTCTGGTCCTCGATCGCCTGGAACCGGAAGAACTCGACGTAGCGGAAGGAAGCCTGCTCCGCGCAACTGCTCATACAATGAGGAGCGACAATAGCGCCGCGCGTGGTGAAGGCCCTGCTTGCGGTCGGTTCACTGGCCATCCCGACGATCCGTGGTCGCAACGCCTCGGTTGAGCACACCGAATATCATTCCGGAACCATCCCCGGTCGTGATGCGGCACTTGGGGGTCCAGCCCGGCTTGGAGGTGGTGGCCGTGACTTTCCCCTCTGATCAGCCAGCGCGGATCGGAGCTCATAGCGTGGCTTTGGAAACTTGAGGACGACCCACTCCGTTGAGTGCCGTAACCGAACCGGATTCTCCGAGGTCCCCATGGCAGACGAACGCAGGCGTGCTCTCAGTGAGGTTCTCGACCAGCTGGAAAGCTCGGTCCAGGGGAACAGTATCGCGATCTCTGACGTGATCGAGAAGCTCGGTCACAAGTCGTTCGCGTCCCTGATGCTGGTGTTTTCGC
>JACLAD010006381.1_pt1 | contig 14211 bp, 11 predicted proteins | sample 8027901 | NCBI WGS metagenome assembly JACLAD01 (sample SAMN15725071, study PRJNA655200) | protist metagenome | isolation source: fluorescence activated cell sorting (FACS) single amplified genomes of... | place: Spain: Blaines Bay Microbial Observatory, Mediterranean Sea | collected 2016-07-05 | reverse complement strand
TACAGTGGACAAGTGGACAGTGGAAATCTGCTCAGGAAACATGCGAGAAAATCGAAGAGAATCTTATGATTGAGCATAAACTTTGTTTGTTTCGAGAATTTTTCTTTTTGTTGACTCACAGTGGGCTGTGAAAATCTGTCCAGAACGAACGAGCAAGGAAATCGAAGAGCGCCTTGTGATTGACAATATGGTTCTCGATGCTCGGGAACAAGATGTTGCCCCTTGACAAGTTTGTTTCGCAAAGCCTGGAATGCCGACAGTGCGGAGATGCTCGAAGCGATTTTTGCAGACACGTAAACAAAGGTTAAAAGGGTTACAGTAACGGGGAACGGAAAAACTTGACAGACAAATTTCGTTCCATTGTGAAGAGCGAGTGTCGAGGAAACATCAAACGGCCGTTCAATGAGCAAGCCAGCTGCATCAACAAAGCAAACCGAGCCAAATTGGTCGGCTCAGTGCCATAGAGCCAGATCAGTACGAACGAGGCGGGCAGAGCCAGCTCAGCACCAACCAGTGCCAACTTCCAAATGAGGCACCACCACCAACCACCAAGACGCACTTTCTTTCTCTCCAGCACCACCAGAGTCAGCTCATGTGCAATCTGTTGAAAATACAGGTTTTGCGACATTAGTTATTTTTAAGTAAGAGCTCATCAGAACAACTAGGTATTCATTGACCTACCAGGCTAGTACCAGTGCTCACCAATCACCACTGGTCACCACCACCAGTAGCAGCAGCAGCAGCAGCAGCACAGCAAGAGTCAGTTCACAAGATCCACGACATCATCGAGGGAGGTGTTCAGGGACTTGACCCGAAAAACAAAAAAACAAAAACGAAACAAAAATTTAAATGTTGATGGAATTGTCTCCTGTGAATGGAGAGAATCCGTCGATGATGAATAATGATGTGAATCTTGATATGGATCATGTAAATACATTTGATTATCGTGGTGGGAAGAGTATTGAAGTGGGGCAAGTACATATGAGTATTAAAGAAAATGAGGAACATGAATCGAATGTTACACTACGACTGCGAAATAAAGGAGGAGGGGGAGGAGGAGGAGGAGGAGGAAATGGTGTAGAAAGGAATAAGGATCTTGGAGAAAAGAACAAGAGAGAAGAGTTTGGTACTATGTTTGGAGTGTTTATGCCGTGTTTACAAAACATCTTGGGCGTCATCTTGTTTGTCCGTTTGCCGTGGATTGTGGCACAAGCTGGCATGGTTTATGCGGTGCTTGTAGTATTGTTATGTGTATCGTCGACTGTTTTGACTGCACTTTCAATGAGTGCGCTTGTGACGAACGGCAAGGTTGGTGCTGGTGGTCCATATGCACTTTTGTTACACAACATGGGTCCAGAGGTTGGTTGTTCAGTAGGAATATTATTTTATCTTGGGACTGCAATAGGGGCTTCAATGTATACTCTGGGTGGCGTTGAGGCTCTTTACACGAACTTTGTTAGTGGTGGAGAAGGTCCTGTTTGGGAAAAGATGTTGATCTCGGTAGGCTGGACACTTGCATTGGGAGGCATTGTGTTTGCTGGAATGAAGTACGTCGCTAAAGTTTCCATGATATTTCTAATAGTTGTGTTGGGTGCAATTGTATTCATGACGTTAGGGGTGATTTTATTTGCGGCAGATGCTTGGGATCCTGCTGGGATATTGCCTAGAGAGGGTTCCGAGAATGTGTGGTCAGATTTTAGTGAGGACCCGGACACTGGGCAACTTCCAGATATAACGTTTATCATTGCCCTTTTTTACCCTAGTGTGACCGGAATCATGGCTGGGTGCAATCGATCAAGTGTCCTTCGTAGTCCTGGTCGATCAATTCCTGTGGGAACACTGAGCGCAATTGGTACAACAATGACCATTTACATTGTTGCAATATTGATGTTTGGCTTTGTTGTGGCCAATGAGACTCTCAAGACGAACAAGTTGGTGGCATCTTTCATAGCATGGCCACATCAATACGTAGTAGCAGTAGGAATAATCATGTCGACGGTGGGCGCTGGGCTTCAGAGTCTGACGGGAGCTCCGCAGCTGCTGCGCGGTATTGCCTGTGACGGGCACATGCCGTTCTTGCGATACTTTGCGACTTCATCGCCTTCAGAGGAGCCGCGTCGAGCAGTGGTTTTCACGACATGTCTTTCTGCGCTGGTGACATTGGCGGGTAATTTGGATTATATCACGCCTATCATTACGATGTTTTTCCTTTCCATGTACGCGTCGATCAATTTGGCGTGTTTTTTAAGCGGAGTTTGGAGGTCTCCCAACTTTCGCCCGACATGGCCTTATTTCCACTGGGGCACGGCTCTATGCGGTTTTTTGATATGCTTTACGCTCATGTTTGTGATATCGGTATTGTATGCCTTTATTGCTCTGTTTTTAGTTTGCTTCATTTTCTTTTACATTCGTAGTTCTCGCGAAAAAAAGGAGTGGGGAAACGCGCTGTTTGGCATCCGTTTAGACCAAGCAATTGGCGCACTGTTGGACATTTCTGATATAAGTTACCAGGAAAGTCGCGCTCGTCGAAAGAAGCGTGTGAGACGTAGGAAAGCGTCTTCTACGAATCCTTCCAATTCCATAGTGTCTTTTTTCGGTAGCAAGTCTCCCAAAGGTAAGGGGGGTGGCGACGATGATTTTCCAGACGTAGCAGCAGCCCTAGAGAGTGATGACAGTGATTCGGACATAGAGCTCGAAAAATTGGCCAAGGAATTCGAGGATAGCATGATGGACGACGAATCCCAAATGAACAGCAACTGGAGGCCGCAAATCCTGGTCTTGTGCAAATTAGAACAATACGAAAAAAGTTTCTCGAAAACAAGAATGCGCATAACTCAGCCAACTTTGCTTCGGCTCGCAGCGCAGCTAAAGAAGGGCCGGGGACTAACCATTGTGAACTCGATATTTCCTGGCGACGTACTTTGCGAAGAAAGCCGCCTATCGTGCCTCCAAGGAAAAAAGTTTTTGGCGCGTGAACTTGCGCGCAACGGCGTGCGAGGATTTTCCGATGTGGTCTTGGGATCAGGCCCCAACTTGTTAGAGCCGCTGCGGGTTTTGCTACAAACACGGGGCTTAGGGATGCTTTCGCCAAACACCGTGATGCTTTCATGGCCATCGCGATGGCGCAGCAGCGACGGATCACAAGACCATAAAGATTCATATGTGTTGCTTTTGAAAGACATAATCGCGTCTCGAAAAGCCGTTCTCGTCGTAAAGGACAAAGTGGGGTTTCCATGTGGTGAGGAGGATGTGTGTGACGGAACGATTGATGTGTGGTGGCTACTTCATGATGGAGACTTGCTTGTGCTTCTACCGTACTTGCTGCAACGTCATCGGGCGTGGTCCAATACCAAGTTGCGCATCTTTGCCATCGTGCATTCGCTCATCGATGTGTCTCGCTCACAGAGAAAATTGCAGCACCATCTTGAGGAACTCCGCATTAAAGCAGAAATAATCGTCATCAATGTCGGGGCATCACACGCAAGGGACGTAGACCAAAATCGCACACTCTATGTGCACCCAACATCAACCTCGGCGGGCGAACACAAAGGGGGAATATTGTCAACCAATTTGTTTCAGTCAATAGGACCGGAAGGCGCGATCGACCCGCCTCCTGCTGCTGCTCCTCCTCCTACTACTACTGCTACTGCTGCTGCTGCTGCAGGAACGAATGTACGCCCAGGATCTGTCCCAAGCTCAGGCTCGGCTAGCACGATGACAAAATCCGCACCACCGGCGTCAAAACGTGTGAGGCGCTCGCTTTCACGTCATAGAAAGAGTTCTGAAAGTGATACACCAGACCCTGTAAAAGAAGCACAGCACCAACAAGAGGTCCAGCAACTTGCAAAAACATTTGCAAAGGTTTTGCAAACTAGCAGTGGCGAGGACACTCAACGATGGATCAAGCAAAAGTATTCCACCAACGCAGGTGATACCCAAAAGCTGGGGGCTCTTTTTGAAGAGCTCGGGAGTACCACAGAGGAAGATTCTTCTTCTGCTGCTGCAGCCACTGCCCGAGACCAAGACGAAACAGCCTTGTCTCAAACGTCACAGATCACCGTATCTTGTTGCAATCTAGAAGACCCATTCGATCCGCGAAACCTCGCGTCGTACCAAGCCCGTATGCAAATTTTGTCCCACAAAGAGAATGATACGCAAAGAATGGATAAACGCCTCCGTACAGCCAGATATCTCAATTCAAAAATACTCGAAAACTCCCACGAGGCGTCGCTCATTATTCTCAACCTCCCGCTCTCGCGTGTCACACCTGGAAACGAGTTCATCGATTACACAGAAACACTCACGCATGGCATGAAACGTGTCATCATGCTACGCGGGCACGGGTCAGAGTTTGTGTCAAGTTTGGAATAGACTTTTTTTTTTGTATTAACATATTCATTGCTCTCTAATGATGATGACCTGCACCCAAAACAAGGGGTACTAGTGCCCCAAATGTTATCAACAGCAGTTGGTCAGTGCCTAGTGCACCATTTGGCTTTCTTGGAAGCTCCCCGAACGTGTGAACCAAAGCTACGTACAGAAAAGTGCCACCCGAAAAAAGCAATGCAAATGCAACGGCACGTTTCGATAAACTCGCCAGGCCCAAAAACCCCGGATGAATGAGAATAAAAATCAAAATCGCCGTTGCGGGGGCCGCAAGCGCAAACCAGAATAGGTTGCGTTGTATACCAAGCGTATCTAGCCCAGAATTCCGCAAATATATGGCCAAAGCAAACGCTGCAGGAATTTTGTGCATCATGATAGCAAAAAAAACTACCAGCTCGACCTTACTATAAGACTGTGACTCAGACGACGCCTTGGTTGCACCAAGCGCGATGCCATCAGCAGCTGCATGAATAAGCAGCCCGATGGTTAAAGTGCTACGCTTTTTTGCAGATATAGACGTGTTTTTCGCAGAGACTGCGTTCGCGTTCTGAGGCCTTGATTCTTCCAGCGTTTGCATCTCAAAAGACCCTTTGCCTTTCCCGTCATCATCTCCACCATCGTGGCTACTACTTGAGTCATATTGTAAACCAAGATCGGCAAGGCTATTGTGCGAAGAACTTGAAATTTTGTCATAATCACCACCACTACCACCACCATGGGCGTGCATATGACCATGGTTTCCGCATTGATCCAAATATAACATTAGCAAATATCCAAAAACAAGAGCCACACCCATTACACTCTCGTCAGTCAACATGCTCTTTTCTTCTTCATCTTGGCTGTCATGATCGTCATAATGATGATCTTCATATAAAGAATGAACCCCTTCCGGAATGATCACTGCAAGAGCTGTACCAAGTAACAGCCCGCACCCAAGAGTATTGCAAACATTCACCTGACGTTGGTTCATTCCAAAATACAAAGGAAAAACACCTGCTACGAATGCACCAAGCAACATAGCAATAGAGAGTACGTTGATTTGCTTAAATGATTTCCACTTCTCATCATCTGTCTCCTCTGAATTTTCCATGACACTCAATTCCCTAGCTTTCCTTTCCTCAAAATCAAATTCGAAAAATTCACCAAAGATTCAGTCAACGCATGCATACACCAATTTTTTTCTGAATCGATCATTCAAACCGTTCACACCAAGAAAACAATACAATACACCTTGTCCTTTCCTTCCTTCCTTCCTTCTTTCCCTTGAACCGAGACGATAAGACTCCACAACAGGAAAAGCAAGTGTTTCGTGTTTGATCGAGTCGATCATCCACCCACCACGTCAGGTGCCGTACGTACACACCCACGGCCTCTCTCTCTCTCTCATGAAGTCACTCGTGCACGCTAGCTAGCTAGTGCAAACCAGTGAAGCAAGCAAACCGGTGGTGGTGGTACGTGTACTGCGAGTGGAAATCCGGTAGTTAGTTTGACCAGTGGCGCTCTACCCGTGTGAAACCAGAGAGACGACCATGGGTCTTGACAACGCCTCTCATTTACCTTGCGTGTACGTACACAACCATCATGTTCAAAATAAGGTTACAGGTCTCAAGGCCTACACCCGTCGGCCACTGCAACAAACGTTGTGGAATCCTCAAGTTCACATCCTGCCCGACATGGCGAAAAGGCTCCACGGCAGTGGCCTGGCGACAGGCAGGCAGGCAGGCACAAAGGAGATCAAAGTGCTGCCAAAAGTCGGTCATCCATGAACTATGGACAAGGCCTTCACCTGGCGGCCCCGTGGCCAAAAGCAGCGTTCCAACGGCAGTGGCGCTGCCGGGCGCTGCCGGGCGCTGCCGCCTGGGCTACCCTTAGAAGCTGCTAGTCGCTGCGGTATGGTACGAAGGCAGGCAGGCAGGCAGGCAGGCAGGCAGGCAGGCACAAAAGAGAGAGATCAAAACGGGAACCATGCGTTTTCAAACTCCGCAAGCATTGCGTGATGGTACGATTGTACGAAGAGGAAGAGGACTTTTATCACAACAAGATGAAGATATTGATGTTGTTGATGATTTATTAAGGAGGGAAGGGGAGGGAAGAGGGAATGGTGGAAATATTCCTCGAATTGAATCAAGTGAACGGAGACTTGATGTACATAGTGTAGAAAATCAAGGGCAACTTGCGAGTACAATCGTGAGTACGTATAATCTTACCAGTACGATTCTTGGTGCAGGTATTCTTTCCATTCCATATGCACTTGCACAGAGTGGGATCGTGTGTGGGTTACTTTTGCTTGGATTCACTGCGGTAGCTTCGACGTTCAGTTCGAATCTGATTCTCTCGTCGTACTTGCGCACTGGTAGAGCGAGCTATGGAGACCTTGCGCTCGTTTTATTTGGGCCGAAAATGGCCTCGGCAGTGAGATGGATGATCATCATCCTCAATACTGGTGCCGCAGCGGGATATATGTTGGTCATCAAAAGTCTTGTAGCACCAAGTATTTGTGCTCTGTGGCCGACGTTTTGTCCAGATCCAGTGGTTACGACAGCTTGTGTAGTATATTTGATAGTTTTTCCATTAAGTTGTTTGAAAGACTTGTCATCTTTACGTGTGACTAGTATGTTGGCTTTCTTTTTTGCAATATTTTTGACTTGTGCAATCATGACGCGAAGCATACAGCACGGGCGCGCGTGCTTTAATTATGGACCCAAAAATGGTATCATGGGTATTTTCCGTGGACTTCCAGTGTTTTGCTTTTGTTTCATCTGCCACATCAATGTTGTTCCGGTGTATAAGCAACTAAAGGAACGATCACCCAGTCGGATGCGCATTGTGTTTCGTAACGCCATCTTTTTTTCACTTGTCCTGTACGTATTGTGCGGTAGTTTCGGGTTTGCTCGATTTAGCTGCGAGGGAAACATCCCGGACAATATTTTGTCATTCGGTTCTGGGAAATTCCGTGACAATGACCCCTTGATTGCCGCAGCAAGATTCGCAGAAGCTTTGACTTGTACGTTAGCGCTCCCGCTCATTCAACATCCGACAAGGGTGGCTCTGCACAGTTTGCTGTTTCCTAGCGCTAAGGAAGTTGACATTGACCTTGACGAAGACGATGAGAGGGATATAGACAACGAGCATGGCCCTAGACTAGGCAATGGTGATGTTTTAGAACGCGTTACAGAGCTAGACGATGAATCTGTCAACGCGGCAGAGGTGCCGCTTTTACCACCTACTGTTGCTTTATCTCATAACGCAGCCAAAAGACGAACAATCCGTGTGTGTGAATCTTTTCTTATAATCTCTATAGCTTTTGGTGCCGCTATGCTTGTTCCCAACGTGTCTACCGTCTTTGGGCTTCTTGGGAGTACTGGCTGCGCCATGGTATGTTTCATCCTTCCTGGACTATTTTACATCAAAGCCACTCAAGATATCGTGAAATTCATCCGCAGTCGAGACAGCGATCGCGGTATCTTGCAAGACCAGCAACAAGCTATCAATAGAATGTTGTTGCAACGAAGATTCGCGTTTGCTTTGACTATCTTCGGTTCACTGGTAGGAATCATAGGCACTGCCGCGGTAATCAAGGATCTATAGTAGTAGAGAGACGCTTAGCTATCTAGCTAGTCTAGATAGGGAGTTGTGCAAAGAATACTACATGTAATTGTATTAAGTGCGTAAAAAATTCTATACAGACGACGTTTTGGAACCGCTTTCGCTTGTTCGAGCCACAGGGCTGGCACACTTTGTAGATTTCGGGGTAGAGTTGCCACCAAAAAACCGAGCATAATCGGGATCTTGGAAATCCATCGAATTCAAAAAACTCACTCCATCTACGCTATTTTGTACGCGTGGCGTCAAGCTACCCAGCATTCCACCGCCCCTAGGCGACAGCATCATGCTCATGCTACCTGCGTCAAGAGAGTTCATCAGGCTTGAAGTATCAAACGCACCAGCGTTCTGGTCTAAAGCGCTTGATTCAAGCCAGGCACGTGGGGTCACAACAGCATTGTTAACATTCATATCCCCTAGTGCAAACATAAAATCATCGCTCATCATGGCGCCTTGCTCGAACGAACCGCCCATGTCAAAAGAATCCGTTTCGATCGGAGGAACAAAAGCAACCTGTTTTTGCGCCTTTTTCGATTTTGTGGGAGTCTGTTTACCAGCGCGCGACTTGCCTTTACCCACAGGCGATCGCGTAGAAGCCAGGCCAGCTTTCTTACCCTTGGGTTCCTTCTTCACCGTACTTTTTTTCACTCCCTTGGATCCTTTCAACCCATACGTGCTATCATGTTTTTGACCCGCCTTGTCGCCACCAATACTCACTGCGCTAATACCCGCATTTACGGCACTCAGCGGAGATGAAGCCGAATCCTGTTGTATTTTGTTTACAGGAGAGGATTTGTATTTCGGGCACCGCTTGTTCATGAGAGAATTCCAACGATTCTTGACTGCATTTTCAGGTCGACCCGGTAACATTTTCGCAATCTCACACCACCGATTCCCCACACGTTCTTGTGCTTGTAGTAGTGTCTCATCTTCCTTGTCCGTCCATGGCGACTTGGTAACACTAGAGTCTAAGTGATTCAGCCAGCGCTCACGACATTGCTTGCCGATGCGACCTGGCACATTCGACGCGATTACACTCCATTTTTTAGGACCGTACTCCTGCACAAGTTTCGCAAGGAGCTCATCCTCTTCCCGTGTCCATGGGCCTTTAATTCGGTCTTGAGTCGGCCGAGCCTGTTGCTGCTGCTGCTGCTGCACTTGTTGCGCTGTCTGCTGACCCTGCGCAGGTTGAACCTGCGAACGCTGTTGCAAAGGAACTGTTATCGTTCCGTCCACACCTTTAACCGCCGTCTTCACAACAGGCGGAGGAGCTAGAGGCACATCAGCGACCTTGTGCTCGAATGAGTCCACGCGCTCAGATTTCACGGCAGCAGGGGGGGGCATGCTTTCCTTCTCAGGTTTAGTTGTTTTGAAAATATTCGCAGGAGTCTGTGCTCTATTGTGCCACTCTGTACTAGTCAGCAAAATCCCCTTTTTCGTTGAATCAGACTGCTCGATTGAAGCCTTTCCATTTTGAATAGGCGAGTTCGCTCGTTTTCTCGAAACGTCCATCGTGTTTCGTATCTTTTTGTCAATTTCGTTACACTGAATCAATTCACTCTCTAAACAAACTACACACTCAAGAAACGAAAACAACAAAGAACACAATCAACAATAATAAGATGTGCGTATAGATGAACCGTAACTATAAACAAACTAATTAATAAATAAATAAAAAAAAAGGAATCTACACAACAACAACACACTTCCAAAAAAAAAACAAAAAGTTGATTCTTTTTGTGTTTTTGTTTTGTTTTTCTTTTTTTTCGTAAAATTATTCCGTTAATAGAAAATCACCATAAATGCTGACTTTTTTTGCCAATGTTTCTATGTAAGAATTGCTGGGGGTCGTACTTTTTTATTCTTATCAGAATTGAAATTTGTCCCATCTCCGCGAAAAGAAAATGTTTGGGACGCTTGCCAGTGATGAATAATACCCTAGATGATGTCTTGGCAAGTAGCTTCGGGATTGACGGATTGACCGGAGCCAGCCCGCCCGCCGTTGGCAATTTTAAGAGCTCGGCTTTTGCAGTCGCTTCCCGGGAGGGATCATATTACACTCCCGAGAAAAAGTCCCTCTCCTTGGCAGGTGCACGCGCGATCTCACTGAATTCACGAGTTCACTCGGATGAACAGTATCATTCGCAGTGATTCCTTGTAAACACTTCTGGACTGAAAAGTTGTTACTTGAGGGACTTCTGGACTGAACATGAGAAAGAGGACCCTTGGGCCCGTCAGCCAGGCCTCTACTAGGAGGACAAGCCAAGTCGCGACGGGAACTTTTATATTTTTTATTTTTTTTTCTCCAGCTTGCACAGCTTGCGAAAAAAAAGCTCTAAACTTGTCGGTAAAATAAAAAAACCGTTCTCTTTCTTTTCTACCCTCTTTTTCAGCTTATATCAGTTTTGTCCGATCCTAAAAGGGTATACAAAAAGAGAACTAAAATTTCAAAGGGAATATGTATAATTTCGAAACTACCCTTACTTGATGCTGCTACTAATTAAGTCCAATAGGTGTATTATGGGAGTATTTTTAGTGTACAAAAGATCCCGTGCATTGTAAAACTTTCTTTGGGCAAACGCACACGCGATCAAGTTTTCAGAGTCAGGGACGGAAGAAGAAGAAGAGAGAAAAGTAAAAAGTAAAAAAGAAAGATGGATCCGCAGCATTATTCTGATGCTGCTTTACAATTTGTTGCTGGTGACCAAAATCAAACGCATCCAATGAGTGGTGCGGAGAGTGATTTGGCGTCATGGGTTCTTATGAGTGGGGATTTGTTAGGGTCGTCTCGACTTGACCCCACCGCGCTGGAAGCATTTGCTAATGAAGGCGAAGAAGTAGCAACAGGGTTAAAACAAGAACAACAGGGAGCGCCACAACGAATAAACTCGACAGCGTCTGCTGCGTCGGATACAAACAGCACGCTGAGCAAAGACCAAGCGAAACGTCAAAGGCGACTGGAGAAAAATCGCGAAATAGCACGTAACTGCCGTAAGCGTAAACGCGAGAAAGAGAAACAGCTGAACGAAGAGTTGACAAGACTTCGCGAATGGAACAAACAATTGCAGCTGCAGCTGAACCAAAACAAAGATGGATGTAGTAAAGAAGCAGCACGCAAGAAATCGATGAGTAATATCGAAAAACTTGAGAGAAAGGACTGTTCTGAAAATGATATGAAGTCCGCTCTCTTGCAGTACAAAGAGATGTATTCCGATTTCGGTCGTGAACGCAGTGCGGCAATTGCGTTCCACATGAGTCAGCTAAAGTCGCTGCTTATTCCGACTACGGTGAGCAAGATGACAATGTGGTCGCTGCAGCAAGAAGACGAGTTTTACGACGAAAAGAAGAACCAGCTGCTATTTGGGGGGGGGGATATGGAACACGCTTTGCTCCGAACTGCGTCTTACCAACGATCAAAAGCGCGCGTTTATGGACATGCGTGCTGGGATTCGTTCTCAAAGAAAGAACGTCGCAGAGTGTCTACGCATATTGGGTGAGCTAGAAGGCCGCGTCAAAAATAATTTTGATTCCATGAGCAACCAGATGGATCTGGTTTACAATATTATTACACCAAAGCAGCAAGCTAGGTTTTTATTATGGATTGAGCGCAACAAAAATTGCTCTTTTATGCTGAACAACATGTGGAACCACAATGATGGCAAGTCAGTGGATGAAGGGGACTCTGCTTCCACGATGGCCTTTAGCGATGACGGGTCCAAGCGTAGTGCCAGCCCTGCACCCTCGAAAGGGGCTGTATCATCCTCGTCTCCCGCAAAGAGGCTCAAAATAGAGCAGCAAAAGTAAATTGATATATTTTATTTTCAAGTTGTTTTTTTGGGAGGTGGGGTTTTAGTCCTCCCGCCGTTGAACTTTCTATTTGGGGAGTTTCGCCCATATGCTTTCCCTGGGGAGTTTCGCCCATATGCTTTTCCTGGGGAGTTTCTCCCATACGCTTTCCCTGGCGAAGGGCCGCGTCCATGCTTGCCTGGTGAAGGCCCACGTCCTCCATAATTCTGTCGTGTTCTAGAGTTGGACCTAGAATTTGAGTTGGATCTAGAGTTTGGTGTCGATTTACCTACATAGTCTTTAAAGTCGCCGATAGCGTCTTTTTCGTAATTCTGTCCTTTATTTCGAATTGTTGCTTGAAGACGTTCAATTAATCGATCTTCTCCAAGTTTTTCGTCTTCAAATGGGTCCTCTATTAAGCATGCTTCTCCTGAAGTCATTGTCACCCCTCTTTCTGGCCCAACTGCTCCTTGAGCTTGTCCAAACCGTGTCCAGCCTTTCCGATTTTGTAGAAGCATTTGATTCTCACGCAACAGCTTTATACGTTCAACAGTGCGGGTATAACTATCATCACCATTGTCCTTATAAGAGATCTGTACAACAAAATCATTTACATCCGGTGCAGATCTTCGGATTATTGGTTCACCCATTGCTTTTAGTAGACTTTCGTCGACTACTTCGCTATCGCCGTTATTGTTTTGCCGTCTAATACGTCATAGACACACTCTCCTTGCTACTTTGCTGATGTCCCGGAAAGCCAAAAGGCAGATAGATACCATGGTACCACAGATAGATAGACAGGTCTGTCTGTCTGAAGACCTACAGGTAGGTATGGTCAGGTCGCTCTCCAGTATGGTAGACCTCGCAGACACCAGGGAGAAGCCGAGACCGGCGATAAAATACGGTCTCGCCTTGTTTTGCCTTTCTTCTCTGGAGATTCGAGAACTTACCATGGGCACGGTCAGGTCGATCTAGATCGTCAGTCAGCTCTCCACCCTAATCTGCGTCAACGAACATGAGAATAGGTAAAGTTTCGAGTAACACAATAAAGAGAGAGAGAGAGAGAGAGAGAGAGAGAGAGAGAGGACTTCCACGTCACGGGGAAAAGACATTCTCCTTTTTGATGGAGATCGGACGAAAAAAATAAACAAAAAAAAAAGATCAAAAAAAAAATAAAAAAAATGAGTTCAAAAAGTTTGGCGGAACAATTGAATGATGAGTCTACTGTTAAGCGTTTTACGAAATGGATCCATGCGAATCTTGCTTTACGTGAAGCTGTTCAATTGAATAAACGTGTGAACTATTTTCGTGGTAAAAGGTTTATTGAATTGTTGACATCGGATCCTGAGAAAACAGAACTTAACCGTCCTGTCGTGAAAAACGAAGCGGAAGCGAAAATGGTAGGTATCGCGTTGTTGAAATTTGGCATGATTCATGCATCTGAAGTTGCAAATAAGAAAAAGAAGGAACTGAGGCCAGTGCGTGCAAATGACTTTTCAGCGGAAGGATATTATACCTGGATTTATGAAGGAAGTAAAACCATGCGAAACTTGTTACTTGTTTTGTTAGTAGGTTCTATCACAGCCATGTGCTTGTTTCCTATTTGGCCTGCGTCAATCAAGGTAGGTGTTTGGTATGTTTCAGTAACGTTGCTGCTCATACTATTTGGCATGTTATTTGTACGACTAGTGTTGTATGTTGTTTGTTGGACAGTTGGTTTTGAAGTATGGATCTTGCCAAACTTCTTTGACGACGATCTTGGGGTTGTCGATTCGTTCAGGCCTTTATTTTCTGCAAGTAGGGGAACCGACTTGGTTGAAACTGGATTGTTTCGAGCTGCAGGTCTAGCAATGGTTATATCTTTCGGATATTGGTGCTACCAACAACCAACAGAATTTGATGAATTATATGCCCAACAAATGGACTTTTTATCAGAGCTTTACGACGGCAAGTTATTAGCGGACCCTGCTTTAGAAGAAGAAGAACTCAAGAAAAAGGCTATTCCAAATGTCGAAGAGTTAGAAAAGGCTTTGGAAGAGGAAGAAAATGAACAAATACAAGATCTGGACGAAGAAGACAATATACTAGAGAAAAATCTTGACGACGAAGAGCACCATGTTGACGAGCAAGCGCAAGCTGAAGAAGAAGGTGAACAAATTGATGAGCCAGAAATACCCGCTGTAGAAGAAGAAGAAGACGAAGACGAAGACGAAGAAGACGAGGATGAAATGGAAATCTAAATAAGTAAATTGTGCATTATTTATCTACAACCCCACTCCAGACCCCACCGTAAAAAGAAGAAAATAAAGAGTCCAAACCTGAAGCATCAACAAGACATTCTCAACCCTCCAGAGCCTCCACCAACAAGAAAAACGCTATCCCCCACTTAGGTGGAGGTCAAAAAACAAACCTGAACCCCGCTGACCTCACAACTAT
>JACLAD010011429.1_pt1 | contig 14217 bp, 10 predicted proteins | sample 8027901 | NCBI WGS metagenome assembly JACLAD01 (sample SAMN15725071, study PRJNA655200) | protist metagenome | isolation source: fluorescence activated cell sorting (FACS) single amplified genomes of... | place: Spain: Blaines Bay Microbial Observatory, Mediterranean Sea | collected 2016-07-05 | reverse complement strand
TCAAGTAGCGTAAGAAGCAGCAGCATCTTGTCATCATCAGACGGATAGAAGAGCTCCTGAGAAACGCGTGTGGCAGTTGTTTGCTCGGGGGCTACCTGAACGTGGGTTGGATTATTCATGTGCTCATAGGCCAGTTCCTGAACGCGATAGCTCAGGGTTGCAGAGAACAACATGCTCAAACGCTCACCGGCAGGTGGCATACGGCGGAATAAAAAACGGATATCTTTAATAAAGCCTAAGTCGAACATACGATCAGCTTCATCAAGTACGGCAACCTGAATGTTTTTCAGGCTAAACACGTTCTGTTTGTAATAGTCCAGAATGCGCCCCGTCGTACCAATTATAATATCCACCCCTTCTTCCAAAGTTTCACGTTGACTTTGGTATCCTTCGCCCCCATAAATCAAACCAAGCGACAATCCGGTATGCTCACTGAGCAGTTTGGCGTCGTTGTAAATTTGAACGGCGAGTTCTCTGGTTGGCGCCATAATAATAGCGCGTGGGCCATTTGATTTGCTGTTATCTGCATTTTCTGCTTTGCTTAGCAAATAGTGAAATGTAGCCACCAAAAAGGCAATGGTTTTACCGGTTCCAGTTTGAGCCTGACCTGCAATGTCGTGACCTTCCAATAAAGGAGGCAGTGCAAGTGCTTGAATTGGTGTACAATGTGAAAAATTAGCTGCCGCTAACGCGTCAACAACCTTGCCGTTAATCGGCAGGTCGGAAAAATGAGTATCAGTTAAGTGAGTAGGCATAGCTTATAGCTTATCAGTGCTTGCATTAAAAAACAGTTTCTATATAACACTTATGGTCGGGCTGAGACAAATCAGCGACAGACCAATAATGGAGAAAAGAATGAGCGACAAAATTATCCAGTTATCTGACGATAAATTCGAAGCAGATGTTATCAATGCTGAAGGTCCTGTACTGGTTGACTTCTGGGCCGAATGGTGTGGCCCGTGTAAAATGATCGCACCAATCTTAGAAGAAGTTGCGACCGAGTTTGATGGCAAGTTAACAGTTGGCAAGTTGAATGTCGATGAAAATAACGAAACTCCACCTAAATATGGTATTCGTGGTATTCCTACATTGCTACTTTTCAAAAACGGTAACGTTGCTGCAACAAAAGTTGGCGCGCTATCAAAAGCACAATTAACAGAGTTTCTTAACGAAAACCTTTAATTGATAGCAAATTGAAAGCCGGTGCTAATTATGCGCCGGTTTTTATTAACGCCACAGGTACTTGCGTTTCATTCAAGAAGAGTAAGCAACAAATTATTTAACATTTCGGTGGTAAAACGCTGGACGTTGGTTAAATATAGTGCTAACTTTTCCTCAGCGCTCATCCGAGCAGCATTCTGCTTACACCCATATCCGGGTGATATCAAATCTAAACTAGAACAGAGTGACAATAAGTCCTGTAAGCGAAGTTCAAGCACAAAGACCCACCAGTATGAATTTAACTGAATTAAAGAACAAACCAATTAGCGAGTTGGTTAACCTGGCCGAGGAAATGGGCCTGGAAAACATGGCACGCGCCAGAAAACAAGACATCATTTTCTCGATCCTTAAGACGCACGCAAAAAGCGGTGAAGATATCTTTGGGGATGGGGTATTAGAAATTTTACAGGACGGTTTCGGCTTTTTACGCTCAGCTGATTCATCGTATCTAGCAGGCCCTGACGATATTTACGTATCGCCAAGCCAAATCCGACGCTTTAACCTGCGCACCGGTGATACGATTGCTGGAAAGATTCGTCCACCGAAAGACAGCGAACGTTATTTTGCGCTTCTAAAAATCCGCGAAGTTAACTTCGACAAGCCTGAAAACTCACGTAACAAAATCCTCTTTGAAAACCTTACACCGCTACACGCAGCAGATCGCTTGCGCATGGAGCGTGGTAACGGTTCGACCGAAGACATTACAGCACGTGTACTAGATTTGGCGTCACCTATCGGTAAAGGCCAACGTGGTCTTATCGTAGCGCCACCTAAAGCCGGTAAAACACTGCTTCTTCAAAATATTGCTCAGTCAATTGCTGCTAACCACCCCGATTGTGAGTTAATGGTATTGCTTATCGACGAGCGCCCGGAAGAAGTAACGGAGATGCACCGCCTTGTTCAAGGTGAAGTGGTTGCATCAACCTTCGATGAGCCAGCTAGCCGTCACGTACAAGTGGCAGAAATGGTTATCGAAAAAGCCAAACGTCTTGTTGAACACAAAAAAGACGTGGTTATTTTGCTCGACTCAATCACCCGTCTTGCGCGCGCATACAACACGGTTATTCCTTCATCGGGTAAAGTACTTACTGGTGGTGTTGACGCTAACGCGCTTCATAAACCAAAGCGCTTCTTCGGTGCTGCCCGTAACGTAGAAGAGGGCGGAAGTTTAACGATTATCGCCACTGCGCTTATCGATACCGGCTCTAAAATGGATGAAGTTATCTACGAAGAGTTTAAAGGTACAGGTAACATGGAACTACACCTTAACCGTAAGATTGCGGAAAAACGTGTATTCCCAGCTATCGACTTTAACCGCTCAGGTACCCGTCGTGAAGAGTTACTCACCGCGCAAGATGAACTACAAAAAATGTGGATCCTTCGCAAGATTGTTCACGAAATGTCTGAGATTGACGCGATGGACTTCCTTATTAGTAAGTTGTCGATGACCAAGACGAACAACGAGTTCTTCGACGCAATGCGCCGACAAAAGAGCTAGCTAATAAATTGATATACATTGAAAAGGCGCCTGTTGGCGCCTTTTTCGTTTCTTCTGTTTGTTATATGAGGCTCTTATACTTCCGTCTAATATCCACAGGCTGATTAATGGGGTACTTTCTGAGCGTATTAACCCATTAATTTATTCTCGCATTCGCTAGTACGGTGGTGTGTTCTTCCTCGAGATGATTTACTCTAACTAAAAAGCATCAAAGGAAATATTTGTTATGTACCGGAAGTTACTATCGTTTGCATTTTCAGGCCTTGTCTCTGTATCTGCTGCATGTGCTGCTCAAATCAATGTCGATAAGCTCGCGAATGACGTCGAACCCGACGTAATTAAATGGCGTCATCATTTCCATGAGTTTCCTGAACTGTCTAACCGAGAGTTCAAAACTGCTGAGTATGTTGCGGACTATCTCACTAGCTTGGGGTTAGACGTGCAAACTGGTGTTGCCAAAACCGGTGTAGTGGCTATCTTGGATTCTGGTAATCCTGGGCCCGTGGTAGCGTTACGTGCTGATATGGATGGGCTTCCCGTTAAAGAGCAAAATGATTTAGCCTACCGCTCACAGCAAATGGGTGAGTATAACGGCAAAGAAGTACCTGTAATGCATGCCTGTGGTCACGATACGCATATGGCTATGCTAATGGGGGCGGCGAAAATCCTTACCGGTATTAAAAGTGAGCTAAAAGGCAAAGTGAAATTCATTTTCCAGCCTGCTGAAGAAGGTGCGCCAGCTGGTGAAAAAGGCGGTGCTGAAGTGATGGTAGCGGAAGGAGTATTAAAGAACCCTGATGTTGATGCCATTTTCGGCCTTCACATTAACGCCAATACCGATGTGGGTAAAGTACGCTATAACGCGGGTGGTACTATGGCTGCTGTAGACCCGTTTAAAATTGTTATTCATGGTAAACAGGCGCATGGTGCTTATCCATGGAAAAGCGTAGATCCTGTCGTAACCGCTGCGCAAATGATCATGTCTATTCAAACCATAGTTAGTCGCGAATTAAAACTAATTGATGACGCCGCGGTGGTATCTATTGGTTCTATTCACGGTGGTAACCGCTCTAATATCATTCCAAATGAAGTGGAAATGGTAGGGACTATCCGCACGCTCAATAAAGCGGCCCGCGAGCATATATATGAGTCGCTGCCCCGCAAAGTAAACGCTATCGCTGAAAGCATGGGAGCGGAAGCTGAGCTTACGTTACCTTTAGATTACTCTTACCCAATTACCTATAACGACCCGGCGCTTACAAAGGCCATGCTGCCCACCATGCAGCGTACAGCAGGGGTGGAAAATACGCTGCTTTCTAAGCCGGTGACAGGCGCGGAAGACTTTTCATTCTTCCAAGAGCAAGTACCGGGTTTATATGTGTGGGTAGGAGGTAAACCATTAGATGTGTCTGAAGAAGCGAGTCCAGCACATCACACCCCTGAATTTTATGTTGATGATGAAGGTATGAAGTTAGGCGTAAAACTACTGACAAACTTCACGCTTGACTATATGGCTCAACACTAAGTGAAGCCGCCGGAGACATGCGTTGAAATTAGATAGTCTTTCGTTTTCCTTCTCATGGTCTCTGGCATTTCAAGTCGTTATAGCGTGCTTGCTGGGTGTTGGCCTCAACGCGCTTCAAGCACCTTTTGACAGTACAGGTATAGCGATTTTCGGGGTAGGTGTTGCGGTTTATTCTTCACTCCGATTTTCTCCATTTATCTCGGTACCTTTGGCACTGATTATTAGTGTTCCTCTGTGGCTTAATCACGGCAGCATTGTAGGTAAGGAAAGCCTAACGCTGTTGCCAATAGTGCTTAGCTTATTCGGTTACAATAAGTCCTTAAAGCAAGTGATAAGGGTAGGGGCCGGGTTCTGGTCGGTCGTTTTTTTACCTATTTTGCTTTTAGAGCATTCGCTCTACAACGGCGACAACATCAATATGTTGTTCTCTGGTGTCTTAGTGACTTGGGTGAGTGGGGTATTTGGTTTAATATCGGGCCACTTTGCATACTTGGCCATACACGGTCTTAGACGCCAAACTTCAAATAAATCAGAACGGGTTACTCTTCACTTTCTTTTTGGCTACTTTTTTTCTGGGTGTTTCTTTGTAGCATCTATGGCAGTGATCTATCTGTCAGTAACCTTATTTCAGCACCAGCAAGAACGACAAATTCACAGTTACATGGCACAGCGTGTTGATGTGTTGGAGTTCCAACTTTCGAATTTTATCCGTCAGCATCAAAACGCGGTAACCAGCGCTGCGCAATTACTCTCTGGTGATGGTGGCGCGGTAAGTTTTGATAATGCGGCCACGACTAACCTAGCGGTATTAGCTTCACATAATCCCGAGTTTCTCACTTTTCTAATTGCCGATGAGAAGGGTGATATTACCCATGCTTATCCACCAAGTATGCTGGAAAAGGCCCGTGAAAGTGGCGTTCCGAATGTCGCTTATAGGCCATACTTTTATGAAGCCATGCAGTCAGGCAGCCCCTTTATCTCTAATGTGTTTCAAGGTAGAGGGTTTGGCAACGACCCAATTATTGCCTTATCTGCCCCCATTTTAGATAGCAAGGGAGTGCCTAAAGGAATCATTGAAGGGTCATTATCTTTAAAGAGTTTTTCTGCCATTGACAGTTTGAGCATAAATGGTTTTTTGATGCTAATAGAGGATCAAAAAGGTGAAGTTATTTATGCCTCTGAAGCGCTTGAAATAAAGCCATTAACAAAGGCGCCATTTTACCATTGTGAGCCCAATTGCGCCGTCGAAGTGGAAAATGGCCCTCAGAATAAGAATTGGCTAAGGTTCGCTGAAAACGTGTCCTTTGCCAATTGGAAGGTTAGCTATTACTTCGATAAGCGCCCGTTGCTGATGTCTATGAGCGGCTACTTGCTCAAAGACTTATTACTGCTGTTAGCACTATCTGCATTTGGTACGTTTACTGGCTATGTGGTGGCAAAAATGGTGGGCGCCCCCATTCGTCGGCTTATTCGCTATATTGCTGCCTTTAACCCAGAGAAAAGAGAGGGTGAAAAAGCACCGCAACGTGCCCTGCATATACAAGAGTTATCTTCATTAAGCGATGAGTTTATGCATTTAGAATCTCGCTTACTCAATGCTTTTGAAGAGCTAAAAAGTGCCAAGGAAGTAGAGCAAGCACTCAATGTTGAGCTTGGCGAATTGAACCAGTCTTTAGAAGCCCGTATTGCCGAAAAAACCGATCATTTGGCAAAGGCGCTTAAAGAAGCCGAAGCAGCAAATGTGGCGAAAACACAGTTTTTAGCGAATATGAGCCACGAAATTAGAACGCCCATGAACGGCATTATCGGTTCTTGCGAATTAATGTTAGACAGCGAGTTGCCAGAGCATGTCGCAGCAAGAGCTAAAGTCATCTCCCGTTCGGCCGCCAACCTATTGATGATCCTCGATAGCATTTTAGATTATTCCAAAATCGAGTCGGGGAAAATGCGCATTGATATACAAAGCTGCGCCATTCGCGAGTTGCTTGAATCATCATGCGAACTTTATCGGCATTCTGCAAAGGCTAAAGAATATGACATTCATTTGAATGTGGATAGCGGTGTGCCAAAAGTCTTAGATATCGACGCAGGAAAGATTAGCCAGATAATTAATAACCTATTGAGCAACGCGGTGAAATTCACGAGCGAAGGAAGCGTTTCGGTTAACGTAAGCTATGCGCATCACGCCCTTAAGGTAGTGGTTTCCGATACGGGGGTAGGTATTGCGCCAGAAAAATTAGATCTAATCTTTGAACAGTTTGAGCAAGCCGACTCGACCACAACGCGACACTTTGGTGGTACCGGATTGGGCTTACCCATTTCAAAGGGCTTAATCGAATTGCTCGACGGACAACTTTTTGTGGAAAGCGAATTGGGTAAAGGTACGCGCTTTACGTTTCACATTCCTGCCGCTGTGGGCAAAGAAGAAGAGCATGAGCCGGACGTTGACATCGTTGACGTAAAGCCTAGTCTGCCAACTAACCTAAAAGTGCTGTTAGCTGAAGACAATGATATTAATGCAGAGATTGCCATGGATATGTTAAAGACGGCCAATATCAAGTGCATTAGAACGAAGAATGGGCTTGATACGATTAACGCGGAAAAGAAGTATGACTTTGATGTTATTTTAATGGATTGTCAGATGCCGGTAATGGACGGTTATGCAGCAACAACGCTTATTCGTAAAGAAGGGAAAAATAAAGATGCGATTATCATCGCACTTACTGCCAACGTGTTTGCAGAAGACAAAAATGCCTGCTTAGCAGCAGGCATGAATGCACATTTAAGTAAGCCTCTTAGTAAGCAGGCTTTATTTGACTGTATTGCCGGTGAGCTTGCTCGCGTTTGATGCTACATCGGTATCGTCAACAGGCGCGTCACTTACAAGTCGAAGCACTATGTAGCCGAGCAGTGCCGATACTAACGAACCTGATAATATACCCACTCGCTCATCGAATATCTGATTGATGCCTGTTTGCGCAAATGCGAGGCCGCCAATAAATAAACTCATCGTAAAGCCCACGCCGCACAGAAGTGCACAGCCATAGATGTGTTTAAAGTTGAGGTCTTTTGGTAATTTTGCCAGCTTGAGCTTAACCATGAGGTAGCAAAACCCAAAGACACCGATTTGTTTACCCACTACTAGGCCTAAAAATATGCCGAAAGTCACGGGGTGAAAAATACCTTCCGGGCTAATATTCCCAAAGCTAATACCTGCATTTGCAAACGCAAACAAGGGAAGGATTGCAAAGCTTACTAAGCCATTAAGCCCGTGCTCTAAGCGCGTAACCGGCGAATAAGATTCATCTTTTTCATCGCGCATGGGGATAAAGCCCGCAAGCACTACACCGGCTAGTGTCGCGTGCACGCCAGACTTAAGCATGGCGACCCACAATATCACGCCCACAAAGACGTAAGCAGGTATATCTACCACATTGCGTTTATTCATTTGCCACAGTAATAACAAACAACCAGCGGCAATGGCCAGCGCACCTGTGGTAATGTTTTCGGTGTAAAACAGGGCAATTATCACAATGGCGCCAATGTCATCGATAATGGCAAGCGTGACCAAAAATACTTTAAGGCTTGTGGGTACGCGACTGCCTAACAGCGCTAAAATCCCCAAAGCAAACGCAATATCTGTGGCTGCAGGAATCGCCCACCCAGCAATAGCAACTGGGTTCTCCCAGTTAATGCCCACATAGATTAAAGCGGGTAATGCCATACCACCTATTGCGCCAGCGGCTGGCAGTATAATATCTTTGGGGTTGGCGAGCTCACCCTCGCACACTTCCCGTTTCAGCTCTAAGCCAACGTGAAAAAAGAACACAGCCATAAGGCCGTCATTAATCCACAGCAACAAGGGCTTATCGATTGCCCACGTACCCGCTGATATTTGAACGGGCATGCTTATCAGCTGGTCATAAATCACATCTAAGGGCGAGTTGGCAATGATAAGTGCCAACAGAGTGGCCCCCATAAGCAGTATGCCGGGAGCTGCCTCACGATTTAGGAAGTCAGATACCACATCTTGTACCTCTTCTATTACCTCGTCGAGTACGTCAGGTTCATGTTTATCTGTCATCAATAACCTCTTACGCCTTGCTATTTAATTGCAAAATTTTAAACGCGCCTCGTGCAACGCAAAACATGCAATTTAGGCCAACTTTTTATGTAAATTAATTATCGTTAATACGGGCATTATTAACGGGATAGATCACCTCAAAGTGGTGTGGCGAAAATCAAAAGCTTAGCGATGGGTACTGTATTTGGCGGCATTTACGGTGGGATTTTGAACGGTTTTACGCTACAATCGCGGCCTTTCCAAAGTTGACCATTTTACCTACCCCGAGGATCTCTAGATGGCAAAAGTCGCGATTGTTATGGGTTCAACTTCAGACTGGCCTACTATGCAGCAGGCCGCAAAAATGCTGAAGTCGTTTGGTGTTGAATTTGAAGCGAAGGTGGTGTCGGCACATCGTACACCCAACTTGCTAGTAGAGTTTGCAGAGCATGCCGCTGATGAAGGTTTCAGCGCTATTATTGCTGGCGCAGGTGGTGCAGCGCATTTACCCGGTATGATTGCCGCGCATACACACTTACCTGTGTTCGGCTGCCCGGTTAAATCAAAAGCGTTAAACGGTTTAGATTCATTGCTTTCTATCGTTCAAATGCCTAAGGGCGTGGCGGTTGGAACATTGGCCATTGGTGAGGCCGGCGCGGCAAATGCGGGTCTTCTAGCTGCGCAGGTTGTTGCATTGCAAGATGAAAATGTTCGAGATGCAGTTATCGCCTTTAGAAAATCTCAAACCGATACAGTGCTGGCATCAAGTAACACATTGGAGCTAGATGAATGAGAGTAGTCGTTTACGGCGCAGGCCAACTTGCTCAAATGATGTACCTGGCGGGAAGCCCCTTAGGTATTGAGGTTCAAGCTGTGGACGTAAACAGCGATTCCGTTGTACATCCAGTCAGCAAATCAACGTTAGACACTACGCTTGCACAAGCCATCGAAGACGCAGACGCGTTGACAGTAGAATTTGAACACGTTCCTGAAAGGTTACTTGAAGAGGCGGCGAAGACGAATAAGTTGATGCCTAATATCGACAGTATCTTAGTAGGCGCTGACCGGGTTCGTGAGAAAAAACTGCTTGAAAGTATGCAGGTGGCTAACTGCGAGCACAAGATAGTGACGGATCTTTCACAGCTTGACGATTGCGTAAAGCAACTTGGCAGCAAGTTGATCTTAAAAGCAAGCCGCGATGGATACGATGGATACGGTCAGTGGCGTTTAACCGATGAGGCTGAATTACCGGCGCTTAAGCATTCACTTCAGGGTCTAGACCTTGTAACCGTGCCTTTAGTGGTCGAAAAAATGGTAGCTTTTGACAGAGAGCTTTCTCTTATCGGTGTGCGCAATGCCGATGGCGACGTACGAACCTATCCGCTAGCAGAAAATTTACACCATCAAGGTCAACTGCATGTATCCGTTGCGCCAGCTACAAATGTCGACGACGCGTTGCAAGCTCAGGCTCACGATATTTTTGTGAAACTTGCCGACGGCATGGATTATGTTGGCGTATTAGCGGTAGAGCTGTTTCAAGTGGGAAACAAGCTATTAGTGAATGAACTTGCACCTCGGGTGCACAACTCTGGGCACTGGAGCCAGTCAGGCGCCGTAACCAGCCAGTTTGAAAATCACTTACGAGCCGTGTGTGGTTTACCCCTTGGCGATACATCAGCCATTGGCCCAAGCGCGATGGTTAACATCATAGGTTGCAGTAGCTTCTCACGCGACTTACTCAGCATTGATGGTAGTCATCTTCACTGGTACGGGAAATCTGTACGAGAGAAGCGCAAAATGGGACACATTAACGTCACCACAAATAGTTATGAAAGTTTAGGTGAAAAGCTCATGGCATTGAGTAATTATTTGCCGCTTGAGTACTTCCCGAAATTAGTTGGCGAGGCAACGCGATTAAAAGGTTGACACCCACGCGTTTATCGCTAGAATACGCATCCGCTGCTTAAGGCAGCGGGTTTTTAGTGTGCCGACTTAGCTCAGTTGGTAGAGCAACTGACTTGTAATCAGTAGGTCGCCAGTTCGATTCCGGCAGTCGGCACCATTTCCCTTTTTTCCCATGCCATTCCCACGTACACTAGTTCTGAACATTCATTCGGAGCGCACTGTATGTCATTTTTTTTCAAATCGCTAAAACCGTTATTTATCGTCACAGGCTTATTATCTTTAAGCTTATCTGCGCTTTTTAGTGCTCACGCTAATGAGCACGAAAACAAACATCAACATGACAAGCAGCATGCACACAATGAGCGCGCTGACGTAATGGTAATGAACGGTTACGCCAGAGCAACATTTGCCTTAGCAAAAACCGGTGCGGTGTACTTTACTTTGCATAACCAAAGCGACAGCGACAAAACCCTTGTTTCAGTGTCGGTGGCTAAAGAGGTCGCAGACGAAGCGCAAATTCACACGACCGTTATGGAAGGCGACATGATGAAAATGCGCGAGCTAACGGAAGGTGTAAAAATCAAGCCCGGTGAAATGGTGGCGTTTAAATCAGGCGGAAACCACATAATGCTACTAGGGTTAACAAAGGGATTGGCAGAAGGAAGTAATATTCCCATCACGTTATCGTTTGATAATGGGAGTGAACTCAAGCTGGTATTACCCGTCAAAAAAGACGAAGCAAAAGGGCATCACCACCATCATTAATAAAGCTGTCGATATAGAGGGCGAGTTACTCATCGATAATTGCGATGAGCACAATTAACTAAACCGTTAATCTAAATCAAAATTTCTGTAGTACTATTAAGTTATATTGTTTAGGTTCAAATATTGTACGGTCAACGAACTGGCCAATTCAAAACCTAAAAAGGTTTTAACGAAAAGGAGTGTGACATGAGCAAGATTGATATTGGTATTTCTGAGAGCGATCGTAACGCAGTAGCAGAAGGCCTTAAGAAGTTATTGGCTGATTCTTACACCTTATACTTGCAAACGCATAACTTTCACTGGAACGTAGAAGGTCCTCAGTTCCGTGAATTACACCTAATGTTTGAAGAGCATTATACTGAGCTTGCTGAAGCCGTGGATGAAATTGCAGAGCGTATTCGTACTTTAGGTGTTTCTGCACCAGGTACGTATAAGTCTTTTTCAGAGCTTAGCTCAATTGAAGAAGTAGAAGGTGTACCAGAAGCAACTGAAATGGTTCGCTTACTTACACATGGCCACGAGCAAGTTGTAAAAACCTGTCGCGAGTCATTAAAGCTAGCACAGGACGCAGACGATGAGTCATCAGCTGCTTTAATTGGCGACCGTATGCGAGTGCATGAAAAAACAGCTTGGATGCTTCGCGCGACACTGCCGAAATAACGTAAAAAGTAATTTTCGATCGTAGTTAATCGGGTTTATACGCTTATTTCTTGCTTAATCGCATGAAAGCGTGGATATAACACAAAGGGTACAGCAGCGCTGTGCCCTTTTTTGTATACTAGGCCGCTAAACAGAAACGCACGCTAAAAATAAAAACCGAATAAACACCGAGGCCCCAGCGATGAAATTATCAATTAGCGCGGTATTAAAGCGCAATCTAACGAGCACGTTAACCCGCTCTATTACCTGTGCATTAGCACTATCTGCAAGCCAGTCTCTTTTTGCTCACGAAGGCCATGAGCACGGTATTACCGACGAAAATATTACGGTAACCACCCTTGCTGAAGGGCTAGAACACCCCTGGGGGATGACCTTTCTGCCTAATGGCGACATGTTGGTTACAGAGCGCGCAGGGGGTATTCAGCGACTGACAAAAGACGGCAAATTGTCAGGACGGTTAGCGAACGTGCCCAGGGTAGTAGCGCAAAATCAAGGCGGCATGCTTGATATCACTATCGACCCTGATTTTGCTAGCAACAACACCATTTACTTTTGTTTCAGCAAAGCCAGTGATGTAGAAGGTAAAACAGGTAGCAGCAGTAGTGTGGCAAAAGCCACGTTAACGAATACGGGGCTAGAAGATGTCAACGTGATATTTAGCGCCGATTCTATTGTTGATAACGGATTTCACTTTGGTTGTCGCCTAGAATTTGATGCCAATAAGTACCTATACGTTGCTATGGGCGATCGCTACAAATACATGAAGGAAGCGCAGAATACGGATAACCACTTTGGCAAAGTCGTGCGCATTAATCGCGATGGCAGCGCGGTAAAGGATAACCCGTTCACCGACGGCAACGCACCAGAAGTATTTAGCTATGGTCACCGCAATATCCAAGGCGTAACAATTCACCCTGACACCGGTGCTGTATGGGCAATGGAGCACGGTCCGAAAGGCGGCGACGAAATTAACATATTGGAAAATGGCGCGAACTACGGCTGGCCTGAAATTACCTATGGCATTGACTACAGCGGTGACATCATTAGTGATAAAACGCATATGGACGGCATGAAGCAGCCTTGGGTATATTGGGACCCATCCATAGCGCCAAGTGGATTAACTTTCTACCAAGGCGATATGTTTAAAGAGTGGAATGGTGATGTGCTGGTTGGTTCTTTGAAGTTCACTCACCTTCGCCGCATTCACGTAGCAGACGGTAAGCCGGGCGAGCAGTTTGAATATCTGCGCGACAACGGCGCACGTATTCGCGATGTGGAAGTTGGCCCTGAAGGTGCTATTTACCTGTTAACCGACGCACCAAATGGCAAAGTGTTGAAGCTCACTAAGTAGCTTTATACCGAAACCAATAAAGGCGCCCTTAGGCGCCTTTAAATGGTGAATGCACTATTTACCACCCTCATCTTTTTTATAGCGTTCAAACCACGCCATTATATTTCCTACTTTTTGTATTAAACGAGACGGACGGCTAGCAATACCGTGGGATGCACCAGGTATACGTACCATTGCCGCATCTATACCCTGCAGTCTCAACGCCTGATAATACTGTTCCGACTCACTTATCGGCGTTCGATAATCGGCTTCGCCGGTCAGTAGCATAGTTGGGGTAGTGACATTACCCACTAAGCTTAATGGGCTGCGTTTCCAAAGTTTATCAGCGATATTCCACGGCATATCCGCCATCCAGTATTGACTGAAAAACGGGTACGCGTCAGCGGTGAGTGCAAAGCTCACCCAATTGATAACGGGTTTAGCCACTACGGCAGCGCTGAAACGGTCGGTTTTACCAATAGACCAGGCTGTTAGCACACCGCCACCAGAGCCACCGGTAATAAATAGATTGTTAGCATCCACAAAGCCTTTATCAACGACTGCATCGACGACGTCCATAAGGTCGTTAAAGTCTTCCGAGGGATAGTTATGGTGAATAAGGTTCCCAAAGTCTTCACCGTAAGAGCTGCTGCCCCTTGGGTTCGACCAAACAACCACGTAACCCTGCGCTGCCATAAGCTGGATTTCCATCGCAAAATGAGGGCCATATGCGGCATGCGGTCCGCCGTGAATTTCTAAAATAAGCGGATACTTTTTACTACTATCAAAGCCGGGGGGTAAGGCCATCCATGCGTCAATAGGGCGCTCATCAACACTTGAAGCTACGGTGAGGTCTTGCACCTGCGCAAGCGCCTTATGACCCAAGGCGTCACTGTTCAAGTCGGTAAGTTTTGAGGCGCTTTTCCCTTTTCGATAAAGTGCTAAGTCGCCAGGCATGGTACGCGCTGCTGTGGTAAATACGATATCGCCTTTTTCGCTTAGGGCGAAGTCGCCAGAGGTATAAGGGCGGCCAAACGCTTGCCCACCAAGGGTAACCTCTAGCTTCTTAACCTTTCCTGTTAAGTTCACCGTTGCCAGCTTGGTTTCGCCATGATCAAGGTATGAAAACATCAGCCCTCGGCTGTCTTTACGCCACACAAACTTGCCCAAGCTTCTATCTAAAGATGAAGTAAGGCGCGTTATTTCACCGCTTTCTAGTTCAAGTACCATAAGGTCACCGTTTTGATAAG
>JACLAD010006380.1_pt1 | contig 14218 bp, 7 predicted proteins | sample 8027901 | NCBI WGS metagenome assembly JACLAD01 (sample SAMN15725071, study PRJNA655200) | protist metagenome | isolation source: fluorescence activated cell sorting (FACS) single amplified genomes of... | place: Spain: Blaines Bay Microbial Observatory, Mediterranean Sea | collected 2016-07-05 | reverse complement strand
AAGGAAGGAAGAGAGGTTTAGGGTTTAAAATTTTGTTTTAGGTGAATGGGTGATCCAAATTTTGAAGCGCTTGATGCGCTTCAGGAATGTGTGTCTTCAGGGAAGGAATGGAAAGAATCTGATGATGGGTTTGATTTTGGGAACGGGAAAACGTTTGCAAAAGATACAGTGACGCCGTTCAAAAATTCTGGGGAAGATGGGAAGTTCTATACGTTGCATTCAATTGTTCATCTTGCGGAAAATGAAAAGATGAAGCTGAGTGAATTCAACCGTCTTGCTCGAAACAAAGGAATATCTGCTGTCAAGTTTAACGATCGTCAAAAGTTGCTCAACGTTTTGAAAGGAAAAGAAAAGTTGTCGAAACCAAGCGAAGATACTGTGACCTCTAGTAGTCAACAAGAAGAAAAGGATGACGAATCAGGTGAAAGAGCGAGCAAAAAGGCAAAGCATGACGATGCACAATCTGCGGCAGCAGCCAGAGCGACCATGTCCCCAACTGAGCTTTTGATTCGTAAATTGAAAAAGCACGAGGGTTCTCACCGGGATCGAAGTTCTATCTTGATGAGTTCTCATCGATTTGTGGAGGTGTTGCGTATTGAAGATGAAAGTAAACGATCTAAGCAGGAAGAGCGGAAACGGCAGGCGCTGCAGGGAACGAATGTGGTAGCAGGCGGTAGTGGGCAAACGCGAGACCTGGCGCGCGCAGCGCAGCGTGTCGGTGTCCCAATAATAGTGGTGCCAGCGGCACTTAGCGCACCTATAAATTTGTACAACGTGAAAAATTTTTTAGAAAAAGGAATATATGTACATACAAGCGATGCGCGCAAGCTTATGCCAAGGAAGCCCGAGTTTGTTGTCGTGGAAAAGGAGATTCCAGGGCACGGGTTTATTCGTTTCAAAGTAGTTGATTCTGTGAAAAAGTTCCAGCCGCAGCATTGGGATAGATTGGCAGCGGTGTTTACAATTGGGCAAATGTGGCAGTTCAAGGATTGGGTATGGAAGGATCCTGCACAAGTTTTCGACAATTGTCGTGGCATGCACGTGTATTTTGATGATCATAAGTTAGATCAACACATCAAAGACTGGAATGTAGAAACGCACCCAATTAAGAAACAAAGTCGTCATCATGATTCTGTAGCTGTACATCGAATTTGGGATGAGTTGGACAAGTTTCTAAAAAACCGCAAACCCATCTTGTTGGAGTCTGGCAAAATCAAACAAAAAAAAGTAAATTAGTTAGTTAGTTTTTTGTTCATACACTGTTGATGGCGTCCATGGCACGTTCTAGTGCCTGCCTTGACTTTGTGAGGGCATTCTTGAAACGTGGCGACTGTAGTAATTCCTGTTCCGCGTCTTGGTCGCCGAGGCCCATTTGTCCGCTTCGATCTAGGTCAAGCAGGGTTTCGTAGAGCTGTCGCTCTTGAACGATGTGTCGATCAAGCTCAGCAAAGCGGGTTTCTGCAGAGTCGAGGCGGTTTGCCATCTCCTTGATGAGTTCAGCTTGCCGCTGATTCGTATCTTCAAGTCGTGCGATTTTCTCTGTTGCGTCTTGTATTTCCGAGTCTCGCAGACTTGTTGCATCTTGTAGGTGAGCATTTGCCTGTTCTAACATCTCGAGGCGTGTTTTCAGGCCACAATTTTCGGCGTCAAGCGCTACGGAAGTTTTAAGCTGTCGATCTAGTTGGCTTTGAAGGTCTGCTTCTGCGAGCTTGGACGTTTCAAGTTGTCGATCTAATTGGTTTCGAAGGTCCGTTTCTACGCGCTTGGACGCTTCAAGTTGGCGATCTAATTGGTTTTGCAAGTCCATTTCTGCGAGCTTGGACGCTTCAAGCAGGCGATCTAATTGGTTTTGCAAGTCCGTTTCTGCGACTTTGGACGCTTCTAGCTGGCGTTCTAATTGGTTCTGAAGCTCCGATTGTGCGAGTTTGGACGCTTCGAGCTCTTGTTCCGATACCTGGAGCTGTTTTATTAGGGATTCTGTCTGCTCTTTATTAATGGCGACGGCCTCTTGTTGACCTCGCTTATTTGCTGACGACAATCCGTTCTCCTTCATAAGCTGCCGCTCGAGGCTCGTAATTCGCTCCTCCTCTTGCATTTCCTTGGATACCTGTAGCTCTAGTAAGCGCTGCTCGGTGTCTGCGAGCTTCAACGCCTGTTCGTGGCGTTCCTGCCAGAGTCGCGCTATTTCTGCGTCCCTCATCATACCAACTTGCGCATACTTGTTGCGCTCTTCGCCCAGCTGGGTTTTCAGGCTGTCACTCAAATTCATTTGCTCCAACAGGGCATCTTCTAGCACGCTGTGACTGTCCTGAATTTTATCGTAGTGTTGCTTATGAATAACCGCAGCGTCTTCTAGTTGTTGCACCCGAGCAAGCAACTCGGCAACACGATTTTCGCATTCCATGTCAAGATGAGAATTCTTTTTCCATTTTTCTAACTCGTTCGTTTTACGCAATAGCATGTTTTGTAATTCATTTACACGAAGTTGATACCTACTGGACGCTTGGTCCAAGGCATCTTGCAGATGTTGCGCTAAGTGCTCGTTCTCAATACGCAAATTAACCACCGGGTTTACGTTGACGCACATTGATCGTCGCCCGAAAAGCAATGAATTCACACTTTCCTTTACGTTGTCAACACCGGGACCGACATTGATGACCAAAGACACTCTTGCGTCTCCTGACAAGCAGTCCTGTAAAACTCGAGTCAATTTCGAGTCTCTCCACGGAACAAATTCAGAATCGTTTCCGCTGGAACCCTCGCCCCCCAGGGCAGCGATCACATTCCCCAACGCCGAAAGTGAACGATTGATGCTCTTTGCTTCCTCAAGTTGAATACCTTCAGGCTGTGTACGAGAAGCTCTTTCTGATCCAGCCAAATCTACACAGGTCAACACCGCTTTCAGTGTGTGCGAAGTATTCCCTGACGCGTATTCGCCTTCTTCACTAACTACGTGCTGCGACACTTGAACCGTAAAAATTGAGTGTGATCGCGAAGATGACGCATTCATTCCAGTATGTGCAACAATTTTATTTCTGCCGCCTTGCTCCAACAGTGCCAAAACATCACCAACGCTCGTTACACGATGCGTAGAGAGGCCCTCTACTTTGTGCAGCTTGTCGTCTACCCTTCGAATCTGGAGCTCTGTGTTATTCGGATTAATCAAATCTTGGATATATGAATCCAAGTAAATTTGATAATAGGAAACATGAATCGAATAGGAATACCTTGACCTGGAACCACCGCTAACCCCACGGTTTTGATTCACTTTACGATTCAACCGTTCGAATAAAGCATGGACTGCACGAGGGATTAAACCTAGCTTGGAAATCTCATCTTCATTATCACTATAAAAGCAACTTGGCCCAAACGTTGTGTACGTTTTACCTGCGCCAGTTTGACCGTATGCAATCAAACAACCATTTATTCCCTTCAGTACTGCATCAACAAGTGGCGCACCAACACCATTAAATACAACTTCTTGCGACGACGATCGTGAGAATACAGTATCAAAGCTAAACACTTTTTGCTTCGTCTTGTCGGGCGTTTTGGGTCTTCCTCTACCTTCTGGGGGCAAGTTCACCGTTACACTTTTCCCTTTCGTATCAACTTGGACAGATTGCTGAAACCCTGAAGAGTAGCGCGTTTTTTCTCCCTGTAGACTCGGTCTAACCCGTACACAAACAAGCACTCGATTAGGGCCTGCCCAATTCTGAAATGCAGTTGGTGACGTTTTACTATCAAACGCATTAAAAACAGGCGAGTGTTTCATCATCAATTCCTCGTTCAACACGAGATTTTCATTATTACTATTTCTACTTTTTCGTTCAAAATCTTCCCCTTCCTCGTCATCATCTTCAACCTCATTCCCATTACATGCATTCAATTTATCATCATCATCATTTATACATTCTCTTTTCATCATTGCTCTCACGTTCTCATCATCCAACTCGTTCACGTTTTAACGTTTTCACCCTAATAAACTCCACCATGGTGGAGAAAGAAGAAAAGAAAAGAGAGAGGGAGAGAGGAGAGAGAGAATCCATGGGGGAGAAGAGATCTATAGAGAGCTCTAGTGACAGAGTGAGATTGAGAGAGAAAGAGGAGAGACACGGAGAGTGAGAGAGAGAGAGAGAAAGAGAGAGAGTGTGTGTGTGTGTGTGAGAGAGAGAGAGAGCTCTAGCTAGAGAGAGCGAAAGAGAGAGAGTATAAAATTTGGTACATGTCGGTTCTTAAATTAAGGATAGAGCTGACATGTTCCAAAAAAAACAAGGACTTCACGACTTGCCGGGCGCCATAAATATTTATGCAAATGATAACTAGTAATTCGTAGTTCTTGCTAGAGTCATAAGGAATCTATTCATCGAAATAATTCATATCAATTGTCTTTCCAAGGGAGGGTTTTCAAGAACATTTCATGGTTCCAAAGCAGAGAGACTGGACGGTCGAACTTGGGAAAAGAGCCGACCTAAATCTAGCCGTTATGGCCCAATTTTTCAAGTTCAAGTTCAAGTTCATCCATTCTTTCTTTCATTCATGACTTGGTCGATTTGTTTGTTTTTGTGAAAATAAACGACTGATTAGGTGTAATCGTATTATCAAGTGAAAGGAAGGGGTGTAGGTTGATTTTGACTCTTTTTTTGTCCGTTTCGAATTTTGGAAAGATTCAAGTTTTCGATTGGCTTGGGTTTAAGCTGATCTGGTGAGCATTTACTGAATAAAGTAATAAGTAGGGAGGTTTTTTAGAGGTGAACCGTAAATTTTGATTCAAGAAAGACGAGATTTTGTCCTCTCGAACACGTTAGTATCGAGAGGAGAATGGGGGTTCTTCGAAGGAAGAAGAATAAAATAAAGAACTATGAACAAGCTGTGGATGCTAGTGATAAGATCCCTGAAAGTGAAGATTTGATCGCGAGATTAGAAGAAAGAGATTTGTTAGAAGATGATGAAAAGCTGTCCAAGAATTTTCTAAACAGAAAGGATAAGAAGGGTAAATTTGATAAGGATTTGAATAACGCCAATCAACTTTTTGATGAACGTGAAGCTGAAGAACACTTGCAAGAGAAAATCCAGCAAGTGAAACCGAGTGATTTGGTTCGTAAAAATCCTGGAGAATTATTTGCGGAAACTGATATTGATGGGTCTGGTTTTATTGAGCTTGATGAATTTATAGAATTACTACCTAAATTGGGAGTGGTAATGACGCAAGCAAAAGCTTCGAGATATTTCAATACGTTAGATACTGATGGATCAGGTGCTTTAGGCCTTGATGAGTTCAAGGCAGCGCTTCATGCTTGTGATCCGGATTCCGGAAATTCAATTGGTTTCAAACCGTCTTCGTCGTTGCTTCCGAAAGATGCTTTCAAGTTTTTCGACGAGGACAACTCGGGGCGACTTGACGAAGATGAGTTTGCTAACGTGCTAGAATACTTGGGTTTCAAGGTCTCGGAAACGAAACAAGAAAAAATGTTTCAAAAATATGATAAAGACAAGAGTGGATATATTGAATACAACGAATTTAGAAAGATTTATTTGGTGCTTTCTGACGTGCGCGGGGAGCTTGAAAAACGAGGCGTAGTGTATGGCAAACGCACACCAAAAGCAGTAATGGTGCGTCGACTTGAAGAATTATTAGAAGACGAGGAACAGCACGAGGAGCACGCCCTTGCCCAGGCGAAGCTGTTTCGGGATTGGCAGGTGGAAATGAATGGTCGCAATACTGCGATTGCAGATGCCAAGAGGAGGGCTAAGGAGGAACTTATTCAAGCATTGGATGTAGGAGGCCAGGTGTACGTATTCGGTGTTGGTGCGCATGGCCAATTTTCGGCTGCAGCCTGTCGTCCAAATAGCACATTCAAGTATTTCGATTATATCAAGGATTTATGGGAGGCACGTGTTATGCCTGAGGGCCCGGTGGAATTGGAATTTCGTAATATAGGTCAGGTGGAGCAGTCATACAAGAAGCGCACGGAATACCCTACCAAGTTCACGTCTCGTTCAAAACAAGGGGATATTCTCAAGGCGAGCACGCAAAAAAAGGGTGGGAAAAGTGTGCAGGGCAATGCATATGATAGTGAACACGTAAATGACCAGCCCGGAAGGGATGAAATTCATGCGCTGGCGCTTGAGAAAGAGTTTGATGAAGACTTTCGGTATCCTCGCAAAAGCAAGTCACTTTTGAACAAGATTTTACGAGGTGCCGAATTTGGTATTCCTGATGAGACTCATAGTGATGACGACAGTGACGGGGGGCTGGATGAAGATTCCAGTTCTAGATTGTCCAAATCGACCAAGAGCCGGACAAGTGTATCAAATAGAAGCAGAGACAGCAACAATAGCCAAAATGGAAAAGGGCAGGAGGAAGGAGATGAAGATGACGACGAAGAGGTGGAAGACGATGGGGGCGATGGGGAAAGGCAAGACCGAAGAATTAAAAACCCTTTTGCAAGCGTTATCTGTGCACCAAACACGTGCGCGTTGTGGGGACATCGCGTAGTCCACGTTAGTGTGGGGGTGAATACTGCGTTTGCACTTACCGATAACGGGCAATTATTTGGATGGGGAGGTCGCGATGAATGGTGGACAGCTGTAAATCCGGGTAAAATGCAGAAGCGGGGACACTTGACAAATCGTAGTACGTTGATGCTTTCAATGGACAGAACGAAATCGCCATGGCCAGATGTGGAAGAACCTGACCTTGACTTGGAAACTTCAGAAGAAGAGTCATATCGGCGCTTGCGCATGGTGACGGAAGAATATTACAATGTATGGGAACCGTCTCCGATTCGCGACATGAGAATGAGCCACATGGAAAATATTATTATTCCCCGCCTTGAATTTGAGGATGTAGCCCTTACTCTTTCGATGCGAGGCTTCGAAATGGATGGCATGAACAAGCGTACGATGGTTGACGTCGTGTACGAAGTCATGGTTATCGAAATGGAAAACTGTGGAAAGGGTCTCAGTGAAAAGTTTCGCGCTGCTGAACAAGAAATCAAACAACTTCGGGTTGACGGCAAGAAGGAAATGGGTGATGTCATTATACAGACAGTATCGTCGCTGTGGCGCCCTTTGCACAAAAAATTAAATGAGTGGCGAGAAGCTAATACGAGACAGCGTGAAGAGATAAAGGTCAAGAGAGAAGAGCTTCACAATGCCCAATATGATAAATGGCGATCGGGCGTTGAACCCGTTGACCTTAAGAAGAAAAAGCCTATGCTCAGCCCGACTGTGGTGACGGAGCGCGCGAGTGATGCGCCCAAATCATTTCCCGAGAAAAGCCAAGGTTTTACCACTGTTGAAGCCGGGTCGTTTCACGTGGCCGGCGTTTCCGAGGGACAAGTTTATACCTGGGGCGATGGCAACTATGGAAGGCTTGGTCAAGGCCAAGGACCTGTGGGTGGGGAGTTGCTTCTCGACAAGGAGGCGCAGAAAAAGGAGATCGTGAAACAAACCCAGCTTGTTGACACGTATGGAGGATATAGAGGGACAACAGGAAATAGTAACAGCCAGGCCAATATAATTGCGGTTGTTGAAGCAGCAGCTAAGGCTGCTGCAAACAGTGCTACCCGTTACGACTCAAACAAGCCGCTCCCGGTGAGAGATTTGCGATCTTACTCGGTCGCTTCGCTATCTTGCGGTTATTCTCACACCGCGGTGGCCGCAAAATCGGGGGAAATGTTCATTTGGGGTGGAGGCAATGACGGTAAGCTAGGCCTGGGACCCATAACGGAACAGTACGAATGCTACTGCCCTTTTCCTGTCCAGGTGCACCTTTTAGCCCAGCAGCGTATCACGCAGGTCTCGTGCGGAAATGCTCACACAGCTGCCGTAACGGACGCTGGTCATTTGTTCATGTGGGGCTGTGCTGACGGCGGGCGCCTGGGCATTGGCTCAACAACGGAGCGAACAGTGGACGAGCCGAGACTTGTACGGACACTTCAGGTTTCGAACGTTCGCATCAAGCAGGTCTCGTGCGGGTGTACACATACTGTTGCGTGTACCGTGTCTGAAAAACAAGTCACGGGAAAAGGTCTCAACAAGGTCACCGTTGTGAAGGGTGGCGATGTTTATGTGGCAGGACCAAGTGCCGTCCTTGGCAAAAATCGCCCGAGGTTCCATCTTGTGCGTGAACTGGTAGGCAAGCCCGTGAAGCAGGTTAGCGCGGGGTATAGTATCACTGCGTGTGTTACCATGGAGGGGGAAATGTATTCATGGGGAGTTAACAAAAGTGGATGTATTGGCCATCCCGTGAGCGAAAAATTTGTTCGAAAACCAAAGCTCGTTAAATGCTTATATATGCTGCCCAAGAACCTCGCGCAAAGTCGCAAAGCGCGAGCCAAGCAAAGCTCTGTTTACAACAGCCGTACAGCTGATATTGCAATAAATGGTGAATGTTCCGGAGACGGAGAGAGCATGTGCGTGCACACGCAAGTAGACGCACAGCCTTATTGGGAAGTCGACCTTGGCCGCTTGTGCCGAATCGAGGAGGTGCGTCTGTGGAACCGAGAGGACTCTCCTCCAGACGAATCGATTCCCCGCGACCAATTCACCAAACGGCTTTTCCCTTGTTGGATCATGGTCAGCCCTTCCCCGTTTGAACGCAACCTCGTAGATGCTCACGGGCAGTGCTCGGCGAAGAAAAAGTTTTCACACAACCTGCGGCGTACCGTATGGAACCTGCCACCAAACACCGTCGGCCGGTATGTGCGTGTGCAGTTAGAAAGGTCGAGCTACCTACACTTTGCAGAATTGCAAGTGTTTGGCACAAAGGGCACCTCACAATGCGTCGGAAGGATTTCGCAAGTCTCCTGTTCCAAAGAGGTGACCATGGCCGTGTCGGAACCGTCACGCAAACAATCTGACCTAAACCTTGCCTACCTTCGTGCTGTCAAAGCAGACCCCGGGAACGCTTTCATTCTGAGACAATATCCAACCTATTTAAAATCTTGGGATGCAATGCAATTTGGCGCTGAGGAGCAAAAATGCCCTCTCGACAGGGGCTCGCAGCGGTGTGAAATGTGCACCTTGAGGCTAGGGTGGCAACGAGATTGGCCCGCTGGACCAAACGGGCGTTTACGAAGACTTGATTCAATGGCGAATCTTTTGCAACAAGAGGATCCTCCTCCCCTGGATTGGCAAATTATAAAAGCCAAAAACGATAGTGCCATGGCCAACATTCTGGCAGCCGCTGACAAGCTCAAAGCAGTTTTTAAAAAGGGTGGAAAGAAACTTCTCCAAAGACACATCGCAAATGATAGATTTGGTATAACTCTCCAAGAAACGGATGCCTCCACGGGCTATCTCCTTAGACAATTTCATCAAGCCAGAGACGAAGAGATACGGCAGCAGCAAGCGGATGCTACCGCGAACCATGACCAGAACAATTCTGCAAGTAATCAATCATCTATGCGACTAGCGTGCAATGCCTGTGACATTTGCACCAAGTTTGAGCCCTTGCGATTCAATACGGAAATATGTAAAGTCTGCACCCATCTTCGCAATGCGCACGTCAACTATGTGCCCTCGGCTGCACAAATCGTGCACAAAATGGATGTCAATACCAAAGGCGTACAAGGGGCTGCACTGGATGCGGCAACAGAGGCACAAGCCGCAGCCAAAGATCTTGCCCAAAAAGGTCTCGCTGCCCTCAAAGGCTTGCAAAACCCATTCGCCGCATCAAAAAGAGAGCTAGACACAAAGGGAGAGATAGTTGGCACTGCACCACAAGCGCAAAAGACTAACTAACGCGGAGCTTGGTATATGAAAAAAAAATAAGCATCTTGTTTTTACACGTACAGACTTTACGAGTTGAACTGGGCCACCGCCGTCACAGTTGACAAAATGCTTGATCCAATGCCAAATAGTAACAAAAACATCGCGGCGATCTTGGTACATTGCTTGGCCGGGGCACCACTCTGTAGGAAAAACAAACTAGGATACACTGTTGCTAATGGAGTGCAAAACATTCCACCAATTACTGCAACCAACTTGTCTACCTTTTCACCAGCAGCAACACTTACAAATACACAAAACAAAACAATTCCGGTACGGATGAAATTCTTTTGCCATTTATACCCTGATCTCCGAAGCTTTTTGAACAAACGCTTTTCGATAATTCGGGCAGCAGGAAAACTCATCAAGGGAAACATCAAAATTGCAACAATGTCAAACATAATGGTACACGCTAGTCGTGGCGCATGCGGCAAGTTGTTGAGGATGATCGGGTTCGTCTGCGAAGCGTAGGCGTAAAAGTTGAGAGCGCCAAACAAACCAAACAGCAACGTCACACTCCCAACAACACCAGTAACCATCCTTGGCAAGCGTTCTGGCGATTTCATCGAGTTTTGCACAGGAATGATCATTGTGATCCCCTCAAAGACGTACACCGATGAACCTAAAAACGTAGCGTACTCATGCCTGTTCAACCAAAGACACGCAGAATCTTTTTCACCGGAGCAAGTCCAATCTGCATGCTTACCGCCTTTACCATGAGAAAGAAGCAATGCTGCTTGCAGTAAAATATACATAATACATATCAGAACGAACACGTTTGCAACCAAGTTTGGAATGGCAAAGTGCTTTAGATGCCGTATCAGAGTCAAAGGCGCGATTATTGGAATCGTTGCAACCATATATGCCCATAAAGGCCATGGACCGTCATAGTCATCGTCCGGGTCGTCAATGTAAGGCGCTAGTGCCGTGGATAACGAGTTACCAATAAATGAGATATAAACGCAGCAAAATCCTACTTGGGCAAACATGATACTCGACTCCACTGCACGCTTACCAACTTTTCCACAAACCAAATATCCAACATGTGAGTACGTATCAATGTTTTTTATTCGAGATCTCCGTGGAAGCCCAATGTCGTTTGTTAAAAGCGGAGTGCTTTGATTTACCGTAGCATTACGCGCAGCCTGCAAGTGCGCAAGTGTTCGCAAAAGCAACCTCATACCAAACACGCTAATAACACCGACAAACAAAATCGTTATCACACCCGCAAAAAGTCCCGCACTACGGAAACCCTTGGGGAGAAACAAAACCCCAGTTGCGACGAAGCACTTAAAAAGAGTCAACAACGTCCGTTTGGTTCCCGTCTTCACGGCGAGATCATTTTCAAAGTCCGAATTTCTCCTTCCAAAAGAAGCCCTTGAGTAGCTACTAAACACCATTTGATACCTTCTTCTCCTAGCTTCCGACATCCCGTTCATTTGTTCATCTTGTAAACTGTCGTCCTCGTCCTCATCCGTAGAATCTTCGTCATCATTCTCAACAGAGCTTTCATCATTATCATCTTCCACCCAAGCAAACAAACGATTATGTCCAGCAACAGCCTCTACTAAAGATTCACTATTACTCGTACAATTTCGTAAAATACGTTCATCGATATCACTCATCTTTCAAACCAGTTCCTGTTCTGCTCGCTTGCTCCTCGCTTGCTTGCGGTCCAACTGAACTCGAACTGCCTGGTTCGCAAAGCTTGCAAACCTACCTTTTGTGTCGTTGTCGTCGTCATGATGGAGGTGACTAGTTGTCACGGTCGTTGTGGTGGTGGTGGTGGAGGTGGTGGCACCAGATTGGAGAGAGAGAGAGAGAGAGAGAGAGAGTGTGTGTTTGATGTCAGTCAACGTCGATGTTGTCTGTTTTTTTTTTTGTGCCAGCAGCTAGTCGCAACTACAACTAGCGATCTCAGTTTTTGTGAATGTGAATGGGAACGAACAAATTTATGTATGTCCTGTCTCTGAATAGATATCCCATGCTCCTACCCGTGGCCATTTGTTCCAAATTTACGCTTGGATGAACTAGTTACACTGCCATAGGGAAGGACTTTGGAAAGACAAAGGTGTGGGGAACCAACATGCAATCAATCGTCCATCCGGCTTATCTCCAGTCAAATATAGACCAACGTCCATCCGGCTTATCTCCAGATAAACAGAAAGAAAGGTACCTGGTAGAGCAAGAGAAAAAAACGCCAGGAGTCAGAACTCCTTACTTGTAAACAGGGATCCGTAGACCTTGAACATTTATATGTAGTGTGTTAATAATAAGGCAGGGTAGGGTACCTACAGATCCATTCCATTGAGACAGAGAGAGGCGGCCACTATGAACCTTGGGCAAGCAAGCAAGCATAATCGTCCATCCGCCTCATAAAATGATTGGAAAACAGAACAAGAACCAAGACAGGAAGAAAGAACGGAAGATGTCTCTTGCTAAGGGAAAGGATGGTCAAAGACGAAGCCGAGGACAGGCTCATCAAAATCGTTTTGCTTTTAAACATAATCCACATTCTAAAAAAACAGATCGTATTGCCAAAATTCATCATGCTTCATTATGTAGGAAATGTGACGAAAAGATTGAATGGAGGAAAAAGTTTCGAAAATATAAACCGAGAAAAGTTCCTGGGAAATGTAGACTATGTGAACAGAAAAATGTCGCAAGGGCATATGAAATTATTTGCAAGGGGTGTGCAGGATCGAAAAGGCTTTGCGCAATATGCATCAAGCCGAGAGATGACGAGGAGTCGGAAGTGGACGAAGGGCTCGCTGGTGCTCGTCACGCGACACAAAAGGATGTTGATGCATATATGTCAAGTTTGGCTCTTCGGGAGCAAAAGAAAATCGAACGCCAGCTGGACAGAGGCCTCATTACGTTTTTTAAATTAGAAGACGGTAGTTTGGCCATGAGAGAAAACTCGTTGGAAGAAGAAGAAGAAGAAGAAGAAGAAGTAGATACCACCATGGATGGTGACAACGACGACGCAAAAACCAGTGAAACGCTAACAGAATAAGATCAACAGCTATTTAACATGTAAATAAAAACCCTCTATCTTGTGCTTTTTTGAAACAAAAACACCTTCATTTTTTCATATATAGCAAACGTAAGCGCACTCAACGGCACAATAGATAAAACACGAGCAGCAGAGCCAGACCAAAGACCACGCATACCCTCTTGACGAGCCACTCTTCGAAGACAATCCATTGTCCCTTCGTACTTACCATCCCGTTGCGTCATCAGTCTTGCTGCTGCAACGTCAAGCGGATTACTTAGGAAAGCCGCAAAGCCACCAGAACACGCACCAATAGCAAAGTCTTCCGCAGTGTCTTCGACAATATCAAAGGAATTGTCATCATCGTGCCCAGCGCTTTTGACCATCATGAGACTATTTCCGGCACTGATACTGCTATTAAACTGCCCACTGAAACTTTCATAGTGGTCGGGGCACACCGCACGCTGGTTGCTTCGGCGATCTTTCACGAGTCGTCGTAGACGTTCATAAAAAAAGAATTGAAGACCTGAAAACACACAGTCACACATTAAACAAGCACGGTATCCAGCATAAAGACCGGCCATTCCTTCATTGGTTGTTATCATCGATAAGCCATGAATAGCACCCCGGTATTCGCTACCCCCGATTTGTAATCTAGACTTGACCACCTCGAACGGTACAACCACCACAGAGGATGCTAACTCAGAACACGCACCAGCCGATAAGTGCACAATATCTGCCTGTAAATCATCTTCATCAGTACAAGAATCTAAACCACGCGCTTTAACCCATTCATAAACCCCAAAATAGATTGCACTTGAAGGCAAAGCGCACAACGCCGTAGCACTTACTCCGTTGAACAGACTTTTCACCCCTTCTTCTCTGACCATTGTTTTGCCTGTGCCGATTAGACCATGATATTTTACTCTTTGACTACTACTGTCTTGAACTTTTAGCCTAGTGCTAATCGTATCAAATGGGTGCATCAGAGACTCGGCGATCAGACCTGCAACGGCACCCGACCAAGCATGATTACCTACTGTTTCTAAGCTGTTGGGATCCCGTTCTTTCTCTCTTACTTTTCTGTTTACATATTTTTGGTTATTTTCATTATTAGGCACACGTGCAATTGATGACGGCCTTGGTAAATACTTTATGGCACTAGGTTGTCTTTTTAATTTATCACCGTGCACTTGTTGGTGCTGTTCCAGCCCCCCCTGGTCTTCGTGTTGTACTTTACTTTTACTCGAAATCCCACTCATTCCTAACCTCACGCTTTCTCCTTCTTCAAACTCGTATACATACATAAAGTCATACATAAAGTCATACATAAACCAAAGAAACAAATCAATTAACAACTTATTTCAACCTCCCTTCCTTAAACATCCATCACACATGTCGTGTTGTTTTTTCAACCTTTTTCTCGTGTTTGCCTCGAGAAGCTAGCCT
>JACLAD010001183.1_pt1 | contig 14226 bp, 13 predicted proteins | sample 8027901 | NCBI WGS metagenome assembly JACLAD01 (sample SAMN15725071, study PRJNA655200) | protist metagenome | isolation source: fluorescence activated cell sorting (FACS) single amplified genomes of... | place: Spain: Blaines Bay Microbial Observatory, Mediterranean Sea | collected 2016-07-05 | reverse complement strand
CGATCTTCGCCATCTGATCGTCGGTCAGCTCGAAATCGAGCGCCTTGAAATTGGCTTCGATATGCGGGCGGCTCGATGCCTTGGGAATCGTGCACAGGCCGTGCTGCAGGTGCCAGCGCAAGATCACCGCGCTTGCCGGCTGGCCGGTTTCGTCGGCGATCGCGGTGATCGTGTCGCGCGACAGGCCCTTGCCCTGGCCGAGCGGCGACCAGCTTTGCGTCACGATGCCCATTTCCTGATGCACCTTTCGCAGATGGCGCTGCTGGAAGCTGGGATGCAGTTCGATCTGGTTGAGCGCGGGCGTCACGCCCGTCTCGTCCACGATCCGCTTCAGGTCTTCCTCGCGGAAATTGGATACGCCGATGCTTTTCGCCTTGCCGGAATCGCGCAGTTCGATCAGCGCCTTCCACGTCTCCACGAACAGGCCCTTGTCCGGGCATGGCCAGTGGATCAGCAGCATGTCGACATGGTCGCGGCCCAGCCGTTCGAGGCACTTGTCCGCTGCTTTCAGGGTGCGGTCGTAACCCTGGCTCTCGTTCCAGATCTTCGTCTGCAGGAAAATGTCCGACCAGTCGCCGATTCCTTCGCCCACGCCGCGCTCGTTCTGGTAGATCGCGGCCGTGTCGATCATCCAGTAGCCGACATCGATGGCGGTGCGCACCGCTTCGGGCGCCTTGTCATCCTCGATCTGCCAGGTGCCGAAGCCGAGCTGCGGAAGCTGGCGGCCATCGTTGAGGGTGAGGGTGGGGTAGTCTTTGCGCATGAATTCTCCTTTTGCACTCTCAACACACGCGGCCCCTGAAATGTCCCGGTTTCCGGCAATAAAGCGTTTCCTACCCGTGGCGCGCGTGCCATAGGCCCGCGCTTGTGCGCGGTGAGTTTTTCCGGGCCGGGGATTTCATGCTTAAGACACTGTGTCAGGTGTGTCAGGCCCTCTCGCTTTCGCCTCTGTCGGGGCGGGGCGCGGCAAGATTTTCGAAGGAGTGTGAGCTTTGGCCAACGTAACCGTGATCGGCGCCCAGTGGGGCGACGAGGGCAAGGGCAAGATCGTCGACTGGCTGGCGAGCCGTGCCGATGCCGTCGTGCGTTTCCAGGGCGGACACAATGCGGGCCACACGCTGGTGGTCGATGGCACGACCTACAAGATTTCGCTGGTCCCGTCGGGCATCGTTACTGGCACGCTGTCGCTGATCGGCAATGGCGTGGTGCTCGACCCGTGGGCGCTGAAATCCGAGATCGAGAAGCTTGAAGGGCAGGGCGTGACGATCACGCCGGACAATTTCGCCGTGGCCGACAATTGCCCGCTGATCCTGCCGCTCCATCGCGATCTTGATGGCCTGCGCGAAACGGCGGCCGGCAGCGGCAAGATCGGGACCACCGGGCGCGGGATCGGCCCCGCCTATGAAGACAAGGTGGGCCGCCGCGCGATCCGCGTGTGCGATCTTGCGCATCTGGACGAAATCGAACCGCAGCTGGACCGGCTGTGTGCGCACCACGACGCGCTGCGCGCCGGTTTCGACGAGCCGCCGATCGACCGCGAAGCACTGATTGCAGAGCTCAAGGAGATCGCGCCCTTCGTGCTGCAATTCGCGCAGCCGGTGTGGAAGCGGCTCAAGAAGGTCCGCAAGGCGGGCGCGCGCGTGCTGTTCGAAGGGGCGCAGGGCGTGCTGCTCGATGTCGATCACGGCACCTATCCCTTCGTCACCAGCTCCAACACGGTGAGCGGCACGGCGGCGAGCGGTTCGGGCCTCGGCCCCAATGCCACCGGCTTCGTTCTCGGCATCGTCAAGGCCTATACCACGCGGGTGGGCTCCGGCCCGTTCCCGACCGAACTGGAAGACGAGATCGGGCAGGGGCTGGGCGAGCGCGGCCACGAGTTCGGCGTCGTCACCGGGCGCAAGCGGCGTGTGGGCTGGTTCGATGCGGTGCTGGTGCGCCAGACCTGCTCGATAGCGGGCGTGACCGGCATTGCGCTCACCAAGATCGACGTGCTCGACGGGATGGACACGGTGAAGATCTGCACCGGCTATCGCCTCGATGGGCGCATCTTCGATTACCTTCCCAGCCATGCGGCAAGCCAGGCGCGCTGCGAACCGATCTACGAAGAGATGGAAGGCTGGAGCGAAAGCACGGCGGGAGCACGCAGCTGGGCCGATCTGCCCGCCAACGCGATCAAGTATATCAGCCGCATCCAGGAACTGATCGAATGCCCGGTGGCGCTGGTTTCGACCAGCCCGGAGCGTGAGGATACGATCCTGGTGCGTGATCCGTTCGAGGATTAGGCCTTTCGAGGACAGATCCCGCAGACTTCCGGGCAAAGTTCCTCCGGATCGGAGGCAGTTGACACATTCCCGATTTGTTCTCATGAATGCAGTGAGAACAAACGGGGAATACGAATCATGTTGCAGGCAGAATGCGCAGTCGACCGACCAAGCTATGAGCCTGTGAGCGATGCGGCCGGCTTGCCGGTGGCGATTTCGCTGTTTGCCGATCGCACCTACCTGCGCAACCAGATGCTCGACGATGCCGGGTTGGCAGGTTTCCGGGTGGTGCAGGCAGAGCCGCTCGCCGCGATGGAACAGGGCGAGGCGAGGGTGCTGGGCGATATCGTGATGGTGGATGCGCCTGCCGCCGATGCGCCCACGCTGGCCATGCTGGAGCGGCTGGCGCAGCGGATTGCGCGTTCGGGCGGACAGCTGATCGTCTCGACCCGGATCGGCGCGCTCGAGCCTGTGATGGTGGCGGCGAGTGCGTGCGAGCCTGCCCTTCTGGTCGAGCCGGGTCGCTCGGAACGGCTGGTGGCTTTCGGTGAAGCCCTCGCGACGATTGCGGGGCGCCGGGTGCGCGAACTGTCCGAGGATGATCGGGTCATGGTGTTGCGGCTGGTCGAACGGGTGAGCGCCCTGGCCGAGAGGCTGGACGGGTTGACGGGTGACAGCGTGCCGACAGACGGGGCCAGCGCCTTTGCCTTCGGTACGGGCACCCCTGCGAGCGGTAGCCTGCGCGAACACCTGCCCGACCGGTCGGGTGACGAGCACTCGCATGAAGATCATCGCCATGATGAGGACTCGTCAGCTCTGCCCGATCCGCGCCGCGTGCGTGCGGTGATCCGCAAACGGCAATTGCGTGGGCGGTTCTTCGACGCGAGCCTGTTTGCCGATCCGGCATGGGACATCCTGCTCGACCTGACTGCCGCCCATGCGGAGGGGCGCCGGGTGTCCGTTACCTCGCTATGCATCGCGAGCGGGGTTCCGCCGACCACGGCGCTGCGATGGATTTCGCAGATGACCGAGCAGGGCCTGCTGCGCCGCGAGGACGACCAGGTAGACAGGCGCCGCGCGTTCGTGGCGCTGAGCGATACGGCGCTGTCTGCGATGTCCCGCTATTTCGAGGCGGCGGGTTCGCCCATCGGGGCGGGTGTCTGAACCAGCCCTACGAAAGCCAGTCCGGTACCCGCTCTGCGTCCATGATCGCGCCCGCGTCGATCCGGTCCGCCACCACCGCGAACCGATCCCCGCTGACCAGCACTTCGGGCACGAAGCCGCGCGAATTGTAGGAAGACGCCATCGTCGCGCCATAGGCCCCGGCGGTGCGGAACACGGCCAGGTCGCCAGCCGCAAGCTTCGGGCAGTCCCGGTCCCGGGCGAAGGTGTCTCCCGTTTCGCAAATGGGCCCGACGATGTTGGCAACCTGCCGTTCGGAAGTTTCGGCTACGGGTTCGAAATCGTGCCATGCACCATACAATGCGGGTCGAGCGAGGTCGTTCATCGCCGCATCGACGATCACGAACGGGGCCGAGAGTCCGTCTTTCACGCGGATCACCCGGGTCAGCAGCACGCCTGCATTGCCCGCGATCACGCGTCCGGGTTCGAACACCAGCTGTACATCCCAACCGGCGGTGACGCGCGCAACCATCGCGCCGTAGTCTGCGGGGCTGGGGAAGGCCTCGCCCGCCTTGTAAGGGACGCCTAGCCCGCCGCCCAGATCGACGCGGGAGATGGTGTGGCCCTGCTCGCGAAGCATGCGCAGGAGCTCGCCGATCTTGGTGAACGCGGTCTCAAGCGGTTCCAGCGTGCCCAACTGGCTGCCTATATGAAGGGCCAGCCCTTCAAGCGCGAGGCCCGGCAGTCCCGCGAGGTCTGCGAACACGTCGGCGGCGTGATGCAGCGGTACACCGAACTTGTTGTCCGCCTTGCCGGTACTGATCTTCTCGTGCGTGCCGGCATCGACGTCGGGATTGATCCGCAGGGCGGCGCGGGCGCGTTCACCTCGTGCATGCGCCAGCGCCGCCAGCTCGATGCCTTCTTCGCGCGATTCGATGTTGAACTGGGCTATTCCCGTATCGAGCCCCAATTCCAGCTCGGCCCGCGTCTTGCCGACGCCCGAGAACACGATTTTGTCCGGCGCCATTCCTGCGGCGAGCGCGCGTCGCAGTTCGCCGCCCGAGACGACATCCGCGCCAAACCCTTCGCCTTCCAACACGCGCAAGACAGCAAGGTTGGGGTTAGCCTTCACCGCAAAGACGATGAGGGGGTTATAGAGGGCGCTCAGCCCTTCGCGAAACACACGAGCATGCCGCTGCAAGGTGGCATGCGAATAGACGTAGACCGGAGTCCCCACCGCATCGGCAATCGCGGGCAAAGGTACATCTTCGGCATGCAGGACGCCGCTCTTGTGCGTGAAATGATCCATGTTTGCAGGTGCCTATTCGGGCGGGAGGTCGAACGGATCGTCTTCGCGTTCTTCCGATTCCGTACGCAATTCGGTGTCGCGCTCGGGCACCGCGATGACATCGGGCTTCAGCAGGTCTGCCGCCGTGGGCTGGGCAGGGCTGCCGTAAGGCGCGGGCGGCAAGCTGACGCCGGGCGGCGGCTCGAGATCGGATCGCTGGCCGCAGGCGCACAGCGCGAGCGGCAGCAGGCAGGCAATCGGGATGAGGCGGATGCGCATTGTCTCTCGAACGGTCTTTCGCAGCGTCAATCGATGCCGAGCGCGGTCTTGGCGGCGGCTACCTGCTCGCGTACCCGATCGGGCGCGGTTCCGCCATAGCTGCGGCGCGACGCGACCGAACCTTCCAGCGACAGGTGGGTGAGTGCCTCGGTCGTCACGCGCGGGTCGATCGCGGCGAGATCGTCCGCCGTCAGTTCGGCCAGCGCGCAGCCCTTCGCATCGGCCCGCGCAACCGCCGCGCCGGTGATGTGATGCGCTTCCCGGAAAGGCACGCCCGCTTCGCGCACCAGCCAGTCGGCCAGGTCGGTTGCGGTCGCATGGCCACTGCCCGCCAGCGCGAGCATCCGCTCGGTATTGAACTGCGCCCCGGCAATCATGCCCTCGCACGCGGCGAGCGACAGGGTGAGCAGGCCGTGCGCCTCGAACACGGGCGGCTTGTCGTCCTGCATGTCCTTTGCATAGGCGAGGGGCAGGCCCTTCATCGTGATCGAAAGCGCGGTCGCGCAGCCAATGATCCGCCCCGCATGGCCGCGAACCAGCTCTGCCGCGTCGGGGTTCTTTTTCTGCGGCATGATCGAACTGCCGGTCGAAAGACTGTCGGGCAGGCGGATGAAGCCGAAGGGTTGGCTGGCCCAGATGATGATCTCTTCCGCCAGCCGCGAGAGGTGGATGCTGACGAGGCTCGCCGCGTGCAGGTAATCCATCGCGAAATCGCGGTCCGACACGGTATCGAGGCTGTTGGACGTAGGCTGCGCAAAGCCCAGAGCCTTGGCAGTCGCTTCACGGTCGAGATCGAACCCGGTCCCGGCCAGCGCGGCGGCGCCCAGCGGACACTCGTCCAGCCGTTCGCGCGCAGCAGAAAACCGCATCCGGTCACGCCGCAGCATTTCGTAATAGGCCATCAGGTGATGGCCGAGGGTGACGGGCTGTGCGGCCTGCAAATGGGTGAAGCCGGGCATGATATCGCCCGCATGTTCCTCGGCGCGTAGGACAAACGCGTGCTGCACCGCTGCCAGCCCGGCGTCGATCTGGTCGATGGCCTCGCGCACCCACAGCTTGAAGTCGGTCGCCACCTGGTCATTGCGGCTGCGCGCCGTGTGGAGGCGCCCCGCGACCGGCCCGATCAGTTCGGTCAGCCGTGCCTCGACCGTCATGTGAATGTCTTCGAGATCCCAGTCCTCGGGCACTCCGTCTCGCTCGTATTCGGTGGCGATCGCCTGCAAGCCGTCGTCGATGGTCTTCGCATCGTCTTGCGAAAGGATCCCTTGCGCGGCCAGCATGCTCACATGCGCGCGGCTGCCCGCGATATCCTGGCGCCACAGCGCCTTGTCGAACGGGATAGAAGCGTTGATTTCGCGCATGATCGCGCTAGGCCCACCTTCGAAGCGGCCGCCCCACATGGCGTTGCTGCCTGCTTTACCGGAGTTGCCCGTGTCCCGTTCCGCCATAGTGCCAGTGCTCTTCGCCATCATGATATTGAGCGGTTGCGATAGGGAGCCGCAGGAAACCCCGCAAGAGAGCGAAATCGGCAAGGGCTCGGGCGAAGACGCGCCTGTTGGCGAGATCGACCGGCGCTTTGCGGGCGAACTGATGCCTGCCGCCAGTCTGGCAGACCCGCAGGGCGGCGAACTGAACCTGGGCGCATTGCAGGGCCGACCGGTGCTGGTGAACCTGTGGGCGACCTGGTGCGTGCCGTGCATCAAGGAAATGCCGCTGCTGGACGAGCTGGCGGTCGACTATGAGGGCGAGCTGGCGGTCGTCACGATCAGCCAGGAAATGGGCGATCCTGCCAAGGTGGCGACGTTCTTTGCCGATAACGAGCTCGCCAACCTGCCACAATGGATCGACCCGGACTTGGCGCTGGGCGATGCGATGGGTGCGCAGACATTGCCCACTACCGTACTTTACGATGCGACCGGGCAGGAAGTCTGGCGCGTAACCGGCGATTTCGACTGGTCCAGCGAGGAGGCGCGCGCAGCCATCGACGCGGCATTGCAGTCCGAAGGATAGAGTGCTCCACTCGTATCGGGAACGTACGGGGAGTTGGATGATGCGAAGGTTGATTGGCCGAGTATTCCAAGCGGCTTTTGCGACAGTGGCGTCGGCCATCGTCCTTGGCAGCCTCTCTGCTTCGCCGGGCGCCGCGCAAAAGATCGAAGGGCTGGCACCGACCCCGCCGATGGGGTGGAACAGCTGGAACCATTACGGCTGCAACATCGACGAGGCGCTGATCCGCGAAACCGCCGACGCGCTGGTCTCCTCGGGCCTGCGAGATGCAGGCTACGTCAACGTAAACCTCGACGATTGCTGGCATGGAGAGAGGGACGAAAACGGCAATATCCAGGCCGATCCCGAACGCTTCCCGTCCGGGATGAAGGCGTTGGGCGACTACCTGCATGCGCGCGGGCTCAAGTTCGGCATCTATAGCGATGCGGGGACGCAGACCTGCGCCGGGCGACCGGGAAGCCAGGGCTACGAATTCCAGGATGCGCGGCGCTACGCCGAATGGGGTGTCGACTATATCAAGTACGACTGGTGCAACACGGGCGAGGGTGCCGAACAGCGCAACCCGCGTGAGGCCTATCGCACAATGAGCCGCGCGATCGCTGCCTCGGGCCGCCCGATGGTGCTGTCCGTGTGCGAGTGGGGCGACAACGAACCGTGGCTGTGGGCCGGACAATACGGCCATTTGTGGCGCACGACGGGCGACATCATCAATTGCTGGGATTGCACCGTGGGGCACGGAGCATGGTCGAGTTCCGGGATCCTCCCGATCCTCGACCAGCAGGACAAGCTGCGCAGCTTTGGCGGCCGGGATGGCTGGAATGACCCAGACATGATGGAGGTCGGCAACCTGCCGACACTTGCCGAAAACCGCTCTCACTTCGCAATGTGGGCGATGCTCGCCGCGCCCCTGATTATCGGGAGCGACGTGCCCGGCATGACGCCGGAAATTACGGCGATCCTGGCCAATAAGCGGCTCATCGCGATCAATCAGGACCCGCTCGGACGCGGGGCGATGAAATGGATCGCAACGCCCGATTGGGAAATCTGGGCGAAGCCGCTGACCGATGGAGAGTGGGCGATTGCTATGCTCAACCGCGGGGATGAAGCGCAATCGATCTCGATCGACTGGGCCGCGGTCGAGCTGAAGGACGATACGTTCGGCCATCGCGCCGAGTTTGCGCAGCGATCCTATACGCTGACCGACGCGTGGTCGGGAAAAGCCGCGGGAGACACTCGAACCGCGCTTACCAGCAAGGTGGCCCCACGCGATACTGCCGTGTTCCGGCTGCGGCCAATCTAGGAATGGTGGGCGATGACAGGCTCGAACTGCCGACATCTTCGGTGTAAACGAAGCGCTCTACCAACTGAGCTAATCGCCCTATCCAGTCATGGGGTATCATGGCGGGAGGGCACGCTATCTAGCGTGGGAAAGTTCAAAATCAATTGAAAGCGTGCAGGTAAGCGTTAGGTCGCGGCCCATGACCACCCCACGCATCCTCGTCCTCGCCACCGGAGGTACCATCGCCGGGCAGGCTGGCGACGCGATGCGGGCGGATTATCGCCCCGGCCAGATCGGGATCGAGACCTATCTTGAACAGGCCAGCGTGCTGGGCATCGCGGCCGAATTCACCGGACGGCAGATCGCCAATATCGGGTCCGAGGATATCGATGCCTCCATCTGGTCACGCCTGCATGCGGAAATCGACCTCGCGATGCGCGACGACAGCGTGGATGCCGTGATTGTCACACATGGGACCGATACGGCGGAGGAAACCGCGTTCCTGCTAGACCTGACATTGCCGAGCAACAAGCCGGTCGTGCTGGTCGGCGCGATGCGGCCCGCCGATGCGGTAGGTTATGACGGGATGCGCAACTTCGCCAATGCGGCGCGCGTGGCAGGCAATGCCGAAGCGGCGGGGCGCGGCGTTCTGGTGGTGATGGGCGACCGGGTCCATTCGGCGCGTGACGTGCGCAAGGCGGAGACCCGCGCGACCGAGGCGTTTCGCGGTTTTCCGAGGGAATCGGTCGGGATCGTGACGCCGTCGCGGCTCGACTGGTTCGGTGCGCCGTGGCGGCTGGATGACGCCGCCTCGCTGCGTTTCCTGCCGCTACCCGAAGTGCCGATCCTGGCGATCTATGCCGGGATGAGTGCCGCCGCGGCATCCAGGCAGCTTTCGGACGACTCGGCCGGGATCGTCGTGTCCGGGGTAGGGGAAGGAAACATGCCGGATCCCGTCCGGCAGGTGCTGGTCCAGCATGCGCGGCGCGGTGCGCTGGTCGTGCGCGCAAGCCGTACGGATCAGGGGCTGGTCGATCCCGTGCCCGACGATGTCGAGGACGGCTTCGTCGCCGCACGTGCGCTCGGCCCGCCCAAGGCGCGGGTACTGACTGCGCTGCTAGTGGCCAACGGCATTTCAGATCCCGCAAAGGCCCAGCGCTACTTCGATGAGCGCTGAGCCTGCGCCTCGTCACGCGTGCGGGGTTACGAGATACTTCTCGCCCGTGCGCATCTGGCGATATTGCAGCACCGCGTCCTTCTCCAGCATGCCTTCCAGCGTCACTTCCTTTGTGTAGTTGCTCTTGAACGTGGTGGTCAGGTTGTCGAGCACCCGCTGGCGCATCCGCAGCACGGTCTCCATCCCGGCGTTCTGGAGGAACGGCGTGAGCAGCCAGCCGCTTAGAGTCCAGCCGAACCCGTATGCGGGGGTGAGCATCGTCGGGCCGAGGTCCAGCCGCCCGTATATGTACATCTTCTTCTGCTGGTTAGAGCCGTAGCGGCTGTATTCGCTCATCTTCTTCACCGCGACCTGTTCCATCGCCTTGAAGCAGGTGTCGACCATCTGCCCGCCGCCGATCGGATCGAACCCGAAGAACGCATCGGTCGCGTCGATGGCGCCGCGCAGCTGGTTCATGAAGTCGTCGTCGGACGAATTGACGATATTTTCCGCGCCCATGCCCTTCAGGATATCGGCCTGCTCCTGCCTGCGAACGATATTGACCAGCGGCACGCCGTCTTCCTGGCAGATGCGCACCAGCATCTGGCCGAGGTTGGACGCGGCGGCGGTGTGGAGGATCGATGGTGCGCCTTCCGCCTTGGCGGTTTCAACGAAGCCCAGCGCAGTCATCGGGTTGACGAAGGCGCTCGCACCATCCTTGGCCGAGATATCGCCCAGCGGCAGGCACATGGTCGCATCGGCAATGGCATACTGGCTGAACGCGGTTCCGGGGACGCAGGCGACGCGCTTGCCCAGCAGCGCCTTGGCCATGTCGCTGTCACCCGTCGCGATCACTTCGCCCGCGCCCTCGTTGCCAACCGGCAGGCGCTGCCCGTGGCGGCCCTTGGCGCCGGAATTGAACGGCTCGGGCATTTTGGCGACGATCTTGCCCGGAGAATACTGCGCGTTTTCGAGGTCCGACGGGCCGGTCAGCAGCGCAAGGTCGCTCGGGTTGATCGGCGCGGCTTCCATCTTGACCAACACTTGGTTGCCGGTGGGATCGGGGAACTGCCTTTCCGCGATTTCGACGGTCAGTGTGCCGTCGGATTCCAGCGTCGTGAAGATCTGCTTGCCGGTGGTGGTCATTCCTCATCCCTTTCGTTGCGATTAGAAACTTATTTGTTCGCGACTTAGGCGACCATCGAACCACATACAACCGTCGAACACCCCACCCCTAACCCCTCCCTCAAGGGAGGGGCAGCGAGACTTGCGAGCTTGTCTCGCTAGTCGCAGCGGGGTGGGTTTACGGCGCTTCGGGATAGATCGCTTCGACGAAATAGAGCCCGTGAGCCGGGGCGTTGAGGCCGAGTTCCTGCCGGTCGCGCGCGGCGAGCGCCTGCGCGACACGCTCCTCTGGCCAGCGGCCCATGCCAACCAGCGCGAGGCAACCGACCATGCTGCGCACCTGATGATGGAGGAAGCTGCGCGCGGCGACGTGCACGCGGATTTCCTCGCCGTCTCGCTCCACATCCAGCCGGTCGAGCGTCTTGACCGGGCTGGCCGACTGGCAATGGGCCGAGCGGAAGGTGGTAAAGTCATGGTGGCCGACCAGCGCCTGCGCCGCGCGATGCATCGCCTGCGCATCGCACGCTGGCGAGACAAGCCAGGCGCGATCCTTCTCCAGCGTCAGCGGGGCGCGGCGGTTGATGATGCGGTAGAGATAGCGCCGCCCGACGCAGCTGAACCGCGCGTGCCAGTCTTCCGGGACGATTTCGCAATGCGTCACGGCGACGGGGGCAGGGCGCAGGTGCGCGTTGATCGCCTCGCCCATGCGGAATGGCGTCAGGTCGCTCTCGACATCGAAATGGCTGCGCATGGCGAGCGCGTGAACGCCTGTGTCGGTCCGCCCCGCGCTGTGCAGCGTCACGACCTCGCCGGTGACGCCGTGCACTGCCTCCTCGACCGCCTGCTGCACGCTGGGCCCGTCTTTCTGCCGTTGCAGGCCGAAGAACGGGGTGCCGTCGAATTCGAGGGTGAGCGCATAGCGGTGCGTCATGGCATTGCCCTAGCCGTTCGTGTCGAGCGCAGTCGAGACACATATCTCGACTTTGGCCTTTCAGGCCGCCGCTCGATACGAACGGAGAGGAAAGGCTACTTGCGCAGCCCAAGGCAAGCCGTCACTTGACGGTCAGACCCCCCGGCAAGGGTTCGCGCACGCATTTCGCGCCCTCGTCGAAGGTCATAACTTCTTCCGCTTCGCCCGGCTGGGTCTTGCGCGCGACGATCTCCATGCTTGCCAGATCGACATCGTAGCGCGAGCGAACGCCTTCCTCGTTCAGGTGGTCCATCTTGATGGTCCCGCCCTCGAGGCCGAGCGAACAGTTTTCCTGTCCCGGCTCGCACAGGTCGAACGCCTCGTTGGTGAACTGGAGGTAGCGTTTGACTTCCCCATCCATCAGGATGAAGCGCTCGGTCAACGTCAGGCCCTGCATATTGTCGAAGTTGGGCATGTCGCAGGTGATCAGGCCATCGGATGTGTCGGCCGTTGCAGCGATGTCCTCACCATCGCCAGCAGGATTGTCGCTGGCGGGGCCGCCACACGCGCTCAGGGCTGTGCAGGCCACCAGTCCGGTAAAAATCGCGTACTTCATCTCTTTCCCTTCGGGTAACCGCTTGCCGAAGAGATTTCTCACTGCGCGATGCGAAGTCAATCTTGCGCCAGCAGGCTAACGGCGATTGTCATTCTCGCGGTGGCCGCATGGGGTTTCAAGTGAGCCTTGCGCCATGCTCGATCCCTCTTCCGCGCTGGAAATCGGCCATATCCATCGCGGGTTTGCCCGCACGCTGGACGCGTGTGAGACGAAGCGCGCCGGACCCGCATGCTACCGTCAGCTGGTCGTCGAGCACCGTGCCCGGCTCGCCCGAGCCTTCGGCCGCTCCGGCGGCGAGCACCTTCACGCGCTCTCCTTCATATTCGAAGAAGGCTCCCGGCCAGGGCGTGAATGCGCGCACCTGTCGTTCGACCTGCACCGCATCCTGCGTCCAGTCGATCCGCGCTTCGGCCTTGTCGATCTTGGGCGCATGGGTCGCCTCTGCATCGTCCTGCACGACCGGGATATGGATCGCGAGGTCGCGCAAGGTGCCGACCATCAGCTGTGCGCCCTTTTGTGCCAACTCGTCGGTCAGCTCGCCTGCGGTCTTGCCCGCGATGGGTGTGCGCACGGTCGCCAGCATCGGCCCGGTATCGAGACCCGCTTCCATCTGCATGATGGTCACGCCGGTGCCGGTATCGCCTGCCAGGATGGCGCGCTGGATCGGTGCCGCACCGCGCCAGCGCGGCAGGATACTGGCATGGACGTTGAGGCAGCCGTGCTCCGGCGCATCGAGCACGGCTTGCGGCAGGATCAGCCCATAGGCCGCGACCACGCCGGCATCGGCTTCCAGCGCGGCGAAAGCGTCTTTCTCTTCCTGCGGTTTCAGCGAGACGGGATGCCGCACCTCGATCCCCAGCCGCTCGGCTGCCTGTTGCACCGGGCTCGGTTGCAGCTTCTTCCCGCGCCCCGCCTTGCGCGGTGGCTGGGTGTAAACGCACACCACCTCGTGCGCGGCGTGGACCAGCGCTTTCAGCGTCGGCACCGCGAAATCGGGCGTTCCCATAAAGACGATGCGCATAATTGTGTCGGAGGCCTTTGCTGCGGAAGGGCGCTCGCCCTATCTGTCACCCCATGGCATCGCAAGAGATCGAGACACTGAGTTCCGCGCTGGCCCGGCTGCCCGGGCTTGGCCCGCGTTCGGCGCGGCGCGCGGTGCTGTACCTCGTCAAGAAACGCGAGAGCGCGCTGCCCGCGTTACTCGATGCGCTGCTGGCGGTGCAGGACACGCTGGAAGAATGCCGGATCTGCGGCAATGTCGACACGCGCGACCCTTGCGGCATCTGCTCCGATCCCAAGCGCGATACGAAATCGATCTGCGTGGTCGAGGATGTGGCGGACCTGTGGGCGCTCGACCGGGCGAAGCTGTTTTCGGGCACCTACCATGTGCTGGGCGGGCGGCTTTCGGCGCTGGATGGTGTGCGGCCAGAGGATCTTGCGATCGACAGCCTGCTCGCGCGGGTCGAGGCGGGCCCGGAGTCGGCGGGTGTCGACGAGATCGTGCTGGCGATGAACGCCACGCTGGAGGGGCAGACCACCGCGCATTACCTCGCCGAAAGGCTGGAGCAGTTCCCCGTCCGTATCACGCAGCTGGCGCACGGCCTGCCTGTGGGCGGCGAGCTGGATTATCTCGACGAGGGGACGCTGGCGCAGGCCTTGCGAGCAAGGCGACCGCTTGGCTAGCCGCTTGATAGAGCGACAATCCCTGCTTATCTGGGCGCAATGGCTATCCGTGAAATCCTTGAAGTGCCGGACCCCCGGCTGAAAACCGTGTCGCAGCCCGTCGAGAAGGGCGAGTTCAACGACGATTTGCGCGCGCTTGTCGATGATATGTTCGACACGATGTACGCCGCGCATGGCATCGCCGCGCTTTTCCTCCAGCGCCGCGACCTGATCCTCGTATTTCTTGAGTCGCTCGCCCACCGGCGCGAGCAATGCGCGGATCTTCTCTTCCGAGGATTTCTCCGAATGGCCGAACCGCTCGCTGGCGCGCTCAAGGAATTTTTCCTGAGCAGCGCCAAGTACTTTTGCCCCGGTGTTCTCGAATTCCTTGAGGAGTTTCTCGCGGCTTTCCTCGAGGAGCTTCTTCTGCTCCTCGAACCCCGCACGCTCGGCATTGAGCGTCGCCAGCTCGTGACGCGCCTTGTCGAGACTTTCCGCCAGCGCATCGGCGCGGCCCGCGC
>JACLAD010008974.1_pt1 | contig 14230 bp, 16 predicted proteins | sample 8027901 | NCBI WGS metagenome assembly JACLAD01 (sample SAMN15725071, study PRJNA655200) | protist metagenome | isolation source: fluorescence activated cell sorting (FACS) single amplified genomes of... | place: Spain: Blaines Bay Microbial Observatory, Mediterranean Sea | collected 2016-07-05 | reverse complement strand
GCAATACTAGCAAAGCAGGGCGTTGCGTTCCTTACTGCACATCCCCAAAAGAAACGAAAGGTACAAACAAACAAATAAACAAACAAACAAACAAACAAACTAGCAAAAAAAAAATTAGAGAGGAGAAATCTACTGTACGCATCTAAGTGCATCTGGTACTCTTTCGATGGAAAAAAAAAAAAAAAGAAGAAGACATCATCAAAATAAACTCGTATTAATTAAGAAATATATTACTAGTAACTAAAAATCCGATTTCTCCAAAAGATGAAAAAAATTTAAGTAGATTTTAGTAGAAAAAAGACTGACTAAAAAAAAAAAACAAAAAAAAATGTGGTCCAATTTTATTTTTGTGAGTTTTCTTTATGAGAGTGAAACCGAGACGAAAGGGCTCGACGATGATGGTTGATGATCCATATTGCATAATATGATATGCATATTACAATCATATATTATATGATCATTGAATGGTCTATGTGTTTTTTTGTGTTTTGAAGCAGCCAGGTGAAATTCCGAAAGTCATGGTGAAATTCGACGCAGCAATATCGGTGAAATTTGGAAAAACCTCTCCGGAAAACGTGTCATTTGGCATTATTATTATTGGGTGTTGGGAAAGCAGAAACGTCCAATGTCTTGTTATTGTCCACAACGTGTTGTGCCGACAGTAAAACACAGCAATTTCTTCCGCGCATTTCAACAAGCGAAAACTCTTAAGTATCATGCTCGACAAGACAAAGAACTAGAAAAATTTGTATCCCTCGATATACCACACGATGAATGTGTACGAGCTTGTTAGGTTTTTTGCAGGGCTGTTCACCATTCATTGGATCATCCAGCCCTGCACGATATCTTTAAAATCGTGTTCAAAGATACAACCGCGGAGACCTTTTGTATCATTCCAACACTGTACAGCTGTCACACTGTCACAGGATTAATTTCCCCAAAGACATGCGGCCCTCTCATCTCGTGCCTCGGCATGTAAATACGCAGTAGGAAAAACAAAACCAAAAAAAAAAAGCTTGCTCGAAAGTTATACACATCATTATATCTAGAATGCCGACACTTAGAATCGAGTGGCGAATGCCCCTTGACTATCACGTGAAAAGAGAACTCAAGACTAAAGACTTCAGGAAAGCAAAACGGAAGGGATTGGAAATTTGTAAATGGTCAAAAGGCTATCTCTGTGTCAGTGGTGCAATAGAGACGATGGATGCCGCCATACCCTCGATTGTTCGTGCATGTAATCCTTTTTCCAGAAAGATGGCAAAGTTTAAGCGGACGATAGTGGGCAATTATGGCGAGGAGATTCTTATAATTGAAGGTTTGCAGGGACCACCTCGTCATAGTATGTTCAACCTGTGGCCATTTGAGTCGCAATATCCACGAATGCAAGAGAATTATCACTTTCAGCTGATGCATCCTACTTGTTGGAATGCACTATTAGCCGCTGTGACCGATGAGCTATCGAAGGTTGGATATAGTTTAAGAACTGAATATGGCAACAAAGTAAACTTCAACCCTGGTGAGTACAATGTGAGAAGCCAAGACGCTGAAGTTGGCGTCATGACATTCGAAAGCAGGACAGAGCCTATTTCTCAGACAATGAATACCTCACGAGCCACAGGCAGAGAACTCTTCCAACAGTCCATCCCTTACGCAAAAAGTCTCGGGGTGTAAAAAAAAAGAGCGAAATATGGACATATTTGTGATTGTGCATATGAAATATATGATATTTTTATTTCGTTTACTGTCGTGGTCTATGCTATGTTGGTGATACATTTTTACAGTGACATATAACTATTTGTTAGCAAAATTCTCTTCTTTCATCCCATAGGATGTAACTTTTTGGATTGCCTTTTTTGGGTTCGCACAAAATTTTTGCTGCTTCATAATTTGGTATGATCACACGCACTTATGCCATACTTGCCTCGCTGGTTCAAACAGCACCTTGCCCTTCTCCTGTATGTGTGCTGCACTCCAATAATATTCGTTCGCTCCAGGCATACCAACAGCAACAACACAATTGTATGCCGTGTTACCCACCATTTACTTTCAGAAAATACTAAATGAAGTTCATGTGTCGGCATCACTCATGTCAGGGTTAACCAACATAGGGGGATTAGAGGGGGATTGTCCCCCTGCTTTTTGCCATTTGGACTATTCGAATAGTAGTAAATTGAGATAATCTGATTCAATCTGAGATATTTTCCCCTTGCCAGTTTGTTATGTTCGTTTTGGTTAGCCCTGCTGCATGCCTGTCTATCTGGAGCATTGACGCTGTCAAAAAAATTTTGGGGGGAGACAGATAACATTTAGTTATTACTAGAATAGAATAGTAGCTATCATAATACTCCAGTAAGCTTATATGTATTCGAATAATTACTTACTAGTAACAACGCTACTTGTCCTCCTCACACGTTTTAAATATAGTCTTCAACCTTTTTTCTAGTAATTATTCGAATAGTAGCTAATTAACATTATCACAAACAATTTTGATTTTGAAAATTCGATTTTTTTTTTCTTCTTCTTCTTCTTCTTCTTCCAGCGCGGATGCAAGACTTTTTTCGTTTTGATTGCTTGTGCCTTTTTCCTCTTCTTCTTTCGATTTTTTGCTTGACGACGAACGTAAAATGTGCTGAGATATTACCTTGATCAGAATTTTATCAAAGACAGCGCCGCAGATCCATAGAGCCATTTATTTGACAAATGATAGCGTTTACCTTCAACCGAGTGTTCGACGAAGTTTGACCGGATATTTTGCTGGCGTAGTCTGCTTTGTGTTTGTACTAAAATATGGACTCTGTCGTCTTTCGGCAGGTATTGAGTGTGAAAAGTGCACAAACATTTTTCAGACGATCACGAAAGTTCTTTTTCTCTCTGGTAATCAATTTCGCCTCGAAAAAATCTGACTTCATACGATATGCCGTGCTATTCTGGTCTAACAATGAAGGAGATGTGCCAATAGCCCAAATACCTTTGACGACCAAAACTCAGTGTACCTTCTCTGAGAACGGTCAGTTTATGACAGTTATAAACGAAGGCGGGAACGGAGGCATCATGGACGGCACGGTCACCGTCGCTACTATGGAAGGCGAGCTCCACGAAGCAATTTGCAGAGTCCAGAGCAAAATGAAAGAGCAAGCTGACATGCAAAAAACTGTTGACAAAATAAGTGTTAAGGAAAATATTGAACGAGGATTTGCTAAAGTGAAAAGTGGGAAATTGTTGCTTCAACAAAAAGATTATAAATTTGCGTACGCAGAATTTGCCGGCGCTATCGGCTATTTTCTTGCAGCGATGCAGAGGATGGTGGACAAACAATCGAAGCAGTACATATTAATTGCGACAGAGACACAGAGTTTGATGACAGAAGCTGAAGAAATAAAAAAAATAGCCAGCAACGTGTTTGATATTACAAAAACTGGACACGAAAAGAGTGCGTATCGTTATTCATTCACCCCATTTCAGCATCTATGGAGAAGCCAGTCAAACAATAGAACAATAGGCGATGATGGATCTCTATTCAAATTAGAAGAAGATGATTTTAAATTGCGATTTCAAAGTAGCAATGGAAGGGTGCACGTTGTCCAAGAAATTTTGTTAACCGAGCAAGATTATGTGGAAGATTTACAGACTCTTTACAATGACTTTTTTGTTCCCTTGTCCAAAGCATCTTACATAAACTTTTGGGGCTCCGAAACCAAAGTAATCACGCCAGACGATAAGATTGTGATCAACGATGCGACGAAGCTGTCGAACATTTTGAATTTGCATGAAGAGATGCTACCAAGGATTGAGGCAAGGTTACGAAACTGGACCCGCCTACAATGCATAGCCGATATTTTTGTGGAATATGCTCCCCGTTTCAAGGTGTATGCAGATTACGGAATGAATTTCAAAGGGCTCAGGGACAAAATTGCAGACCTTAGAAAGCAGAACTCTGCTTTCTGCAAGTGGCTAGCCGATAGAAAGGATGCTGGTGATATAGAAAGTCTCATGATAAAGCCAATACAAAGGATTCCCCGGTATATTTTACTACTCAAAGAGCTAATCAAGCAAACCCAGAGAAGTAAAGATGGAGAAAACCACCCAGATTTTCAGAATATTGAGTTTGCAATTACGAAAGTGAAGGAGTCTGCTGAGTACTTAAATACTAAAATCAAGCATCATGAACTCCAACAAAAGCTCTTGCAACTTCAAAAGAATTTGCGTCCGTCACACTACCCCTCTCTCCTCCTGCCGCATAGAATATTTGTGATGGAGGGTGATTTAATATTTGGGATGGTTCTAAAACGCAACAAATTACAGACGCCAGATTTGCGGTCCAAAGGTAAGAATGTTAATGAAGAAACTTTGATCTTTCAAAAGACTGCATTTCTTTTGTCAGATATGCTAATACTCGCAGAGAGGGATAGCGAAAATAATTATAAACAGTTCCAGCATGACATGAAAGTTGTCAATGTATGCATTGAAAGTATTTTTGATGTTCCCACTCTTATGATCAAGCGCGTCATAGATGCAATGTTTTCCAGGTCACTTTTCGGAACAACTGAGTGCACGATATCCTTTGGAATATGCGATATATCCACGATTGATTGCAACGCAGATATATCATCGCTCCTTGAGCTTGCTGAACCAATGCATTCGAAACATAAAAATAAAGCGTCAAGTAAACAAAAATTAAAACAAAATACTGACGACGGATTATGCGAAGGAAAAGTGACACTATCACCATTCAGAAAAATCAGAGCGGATGACAATAAGTTCGTTTACATATCTGTGACAGGTTGTATCAGCACAAGATTGCTTCCTGCAAACGCTCGCTTTCGATTTCAAATTCTAGATTCGGCTCTACTGCTGGAATATAATGAAAAACGAAATGATATTATTTGCCATGTAGAAGTTGTAACGCGGAAGGTGTTTCGATTAATTATTCAAAGCGCGCGCGCGTACTCTTTTGTAAGCCTCGAAAGTGTGGATGCCGCATGGATAGCCCATAAAGCCCCAAAAAATGCAACGAAAGCATCCAAATCTTCTGTGTACCCTTTCCAAATCGAGACACAGAGCATGACAACGCATGAGAATGGTACGAAAGAGCATTTGAGTTCTCAAAAAATTTTTTGCTTCTGCGAATGCGAGGAGAAACGATCAAAATGGCTTCAAAACTTCTACAAGACAGTGTATGATATGCACATCAACGATAAGATGTTACAGTAGGTGGTGCATCAATGCCTGCTCCTACGATGTGCATTTTAAAGTCTTTATCATTTAAGATATGCATGCATGGTATATTAATAAACAGTATTTATACAGTAGATCAATAGTAACTCATTGCACGTGCTTATAATTTAGACTGAGGGAATGCGATATTATGGGCAACCTCTTTCTCCTCCAGCAGCTGCGCCGATGTTCTTTTGAGCATATTTTTTGCGTGAGTTGTTAAATTCAGATTTTGTACAATAGACCACTTTCCATTCCTGCATCTGCACGGGAAAGAAAAGATAAGATCTTCAGGAATTCCATAAGAATTTCCATCCGAAATAACGCCCATCGAAACATAGTCGTCGTGAGGTGTCCCTAGAGTGCACAAGGTGCGAATACAAATAATGAATGTACATACCCTAACACGCACAACAGAAACACACATGGACATACATAAAAATCCATACCATAAATCCAATCGTGCAAATGATTTCCAATAGCTTTGGCTGCAGACATTGCGCTTGACAATTTTCTGGCATCAATCACCGCTTTGCCTCTATTTTGTATTGTCTTCGTGAATGTATCCCTTATCCAGGTTTCATCATTGATAACTTGTGAAACCGGAGAACTACATGGTCACAATAACAAATCAGCTCTCCCGCATGTTCCCTCGAGGGCAAAACAAAACATACTCACCAATTTCCTTGCGAAAATCTGACTGACGATTGACTGATATCCGGATACTGAGTGTTTGAGTGATTACCCCATATGATAACCTTGTTAATTTGAGAAGATTTCAAATATCCTCTCCCGTCCTTTTTCATTTTCGCAAGGATTTGTCCATGAGCTCGGTTATGGTCTATTCGAGAATAATGTAGATATGTCCAATTTTACAGCGAATATCGATGAAACACGAAATGTGTAGCACAAACCTAGCCTTGTTAGACAAGTGAAATTTTCTTTGGGGATTCTGGGACAGTGGATACGGAGTGTGTTACAGTTTGTGTTTGCTGGATTCGCGACAACAAGAACCTTAACATTATCTTTTCCTACTTTCTGAAGTGCTTTTCCCGCTGTTGCAAATATTGTCGTATTCTTTCCGATCAGGTCAGCCCTAAGCATGCCTTTGCGTCGGGGAAACCCACCGACAAAAACGATTATATCTGATCCTTTGAAGGCATCTTCATTCTGTGTGTGAATCGAGACACCTTCCAAAGAGTCAAATGCGCAGTCTTCAAGCTCCATCTTGACACCTCTCATTTTTTCTTTCATCACTGGTAAATCTAAGAGTTTCAAGAAAACAGCGCCCTACAGCAAAGCCAAGAAAGTTGCTTGAGTATATCTTTAAGGTAGCAGAGTAGTACAAATTATCATACCGATTTTTTATTTGTGCTGTTCCAGTTGTTGCTTGCAAGTATGGGAAGGAGCGCATAAGCTATTTGCCCTGCTGCGCCTGTGACGCATATAGTTGTTGTATTAGTAGTAGCCATTTTTAAAATCGTCACGAAGTTTGTATGGGAAGGACGTTTCAGTATTTAGTTTTTGGTCTGCAAGTGAGCGAGATTGATGCTTTTCGAGGAGGAAGACACTCCTTTGACCTCTCTATCAATATGTGCAAGCACGAGCAAACAGCGGTCGTCGCAACCTTACAAATCATGATTTCTGTTGCCATGAATCGTTGGCTAGCTTTGTGATGCGCGAATGTGGCATTGTTGAACGAACAACACGCATCGTGCATCATGATATCATGGTCGCGGGTCGCGGGTCTTGGCTTCCTTTAGTTTACCAAGGATGTGCTGAACCGTTAACCCTTGCCATGGGATATGTGTGTGACACATGCGAGCACGTGCGAACGTCTGCATTCCATGGATCCATATTATTCCTGCTATTTTAGATTGCGTATGTTGATGATCATCTGATGTGAACGAATCCTGCTCATATGAGATTCTCAAGTCTATATTCGAATACTAGCTGCTATTCTATCTTTAGAAATGTCTCTCTTTTTTTTTTTAAGCAAGAATATTTCATGTGAATGTTTCCTCACTATAGCTATTAGTACTACCGTATCGTCCGATGGGAGTAATTGCTATTCATTCGAATATAATGTAGTATAGCTAAGCTTACGTATGATTTCACTCTCGATCGAATCTCGGACTCTCTCTCTTTCGACAAGTCAAATGCTTCTTCTTTTTGCAAAACATCAAAATCTGAAAGATGAAATCGAGAATATCGCGATTCGCGACAGAAATTACGTAAATTGATTCCAAATATCATGAAAAACTTAAAAATAACAAAACACGAATTCATTATTGTTGCCTCGCGTTTTCTTTTTGTCCTCTAAAATAAATGTGGTTAGATGGGAACGCGTACGCTCCCTTACCGCACCCACGCGCGCCTTTCCAATAATGGATCCTTGAAATAAGAATAACCCAATACTGGTTATATTGAATTGTGCAGGATATACCAGATGCAAACTCAAGCGGCGTTTGCTTTTATCTTTGCATCGAGCGCCGCCCTTGCCCTGAAGCTCTGTCGTAGAAAATCTAAGAATGCGCAGAGAAAGGAGAAAAAATCCAAACACATAATATTGTTCAAAGATTTTAGCCCTGCATATGAAGAGGCCTTTTGCTTGAAAGGGATAAAAGTGAAGTTTGAGCGCATTCTGGACTTCAAACGAACTAACTCAAAGTGCTTGCGCTTTGCATTGCAAAAGCCTAACAACTACAGCGGGATCATCTTGACGAGCCCACGCGCAGCAAGTTGCCTAGTTGACGCAACGAACAAAAACTCTAAGCAATCTGTTGATGATCGATTTTGTGATGACTGGAAAAGCAAAAAAATATATCTTGTTGGAGAAGTATCCTGGTCTATGCTCTCCAAGAATGGCTTCCTGTCTTTGCACGGAGGGAGCAACGCACCCAAATCAGCTGATTTGTGCAAGATAATCGAAGACACACAGAGTGGCAGTATTGCGTTTCCATTGCTATATCTCTGCGGAAATACGAGGCGCAACACAGTATCTCAGCATCTAAAAGATAAAGGCATTGGATTTCGAGAGCTTGTAGTATATGAATCTGCTCGAACATGTAGAAAAATTGACATACAGTTTTGCGGAGTTACTTATCTTGTGTTTTTTAGTCCACTTGGTGTCAAAATCATAGGGAAGTCGGGATTGCGTATAGAGCGCTTGCTTAACGGGCATGATGTTTCAAATTCCAAGGTTGTATTCGCTGCGATTGGCCCCACGACTGCAAAGGCGATTCATGATCGGTGGGGGAATAATGTTCATGTGATCGTTCCAAAGTCGCCAAATCCATCTGGCCTTGCCCATGCAATATATTCCCATCTACATGCTAGCTAGGCATCAATAGCATCGCGTATTACAAATTTACACAAGACGAACAAATGGGGCTCAGTACGACATCGATTCGCTTCAATAACTCATACTATATAATCACTACATTATTATACTGGCAGGGCTAGACTGACAGGCAAGGCAAGCATCAACGTTTCTTGCCATGTACTTGAAGGTCCCGATTTTCTCAAAATGTTCATCCTTTTTCACCAAAATGACAGGCAATTGCACATACTATTTATACTCTAATACTGAAAGCATTCATTTTTCGGCCGCGCCTGCGGCGGGCTCCAAATCCTGCAACTCTACTACGGTAGCTGCCGGTAGGGCTAGCCCTCGCTATAGCGCTAGCTAGACTTTCTTCGGGCGGCTGATGTTCCACTTTTTTCAATTTTGAAATTCCCTTTTTAGACTGTCCCCCACCGTCTGTAAGAAGCATTTGCATCGATCTCAAGCTTTTGTGGTCGCTCGTATTTTTTTATACTCAATTCAAGAAATATGTTGTGTCATGCGAAGGCGAGAGGAGGTGTGGCTTAACTTAACTTAGGCGAGGAGAAACTTTAGTTTGAATCGAAGCACTTTGCACAAGGCCTGGGATATTTACCTCATCTGTTGTCCTAGGCCGACACAGGATCCTTATCATCTGAGTTGTAACCAGGTTCGACCGCGTTGGAAGAGTCACGTTGCACTCCCTTTTGCTAAAAGTTGCATCTATCACTTGAAGTCGACTTTTCGCGAGCAAGTTTTCCTGGGTGATATTTGTGTACCATACACAAAAAAAATACGCGTGCAGGGAACTTTGAGCTACAAATGGAAAGTGCTAACAAGATATGTGAACAGAAGGTCAACCACAAGAGGCGGTCAACTCGAGTCTCTTCACGCCAGAGTACAAACAAGGAACCTGATCGGAGCAGGGAGAATAAAAGATGCAAGATAGTCAAGCAGGTGAATTCATCGGATTGCTTTGAAAAGAATATGATGGAGCAAATGGACGGCTTATCTTCCTTTGGGACCCTTCAACAAGGTCCAACAATACCAGGCCGAATAGAGGACAAGTAATTCATTTTCTTTTGCGACGTAGAAACACTTGCCCCTCTTTACATATTGTTTTCAACCTATGTTTCCCACCAAGGTGCACGTACGATGAGAAGAATCGTATCTTGCGCTTCAACCTGCTGAATAAACATGGTGAGCTTGATCGTTCTTTTCTTGAAAATAACAAGAACTTCCTATTTCAGGTACGGCAGCATTTCCATCATTGCCGCTCTTTCAATAAACCAAAATATGAAGCTAATAACACATATCACTTTAACGGCACAGTGTATGGATCGGGATGATATAACAGTAGTGCTGAAAGGCCTCACAGCAAATTTAGACAGGAGCATCTGGAATTGGAACTACATAAAAGAGGTGCACGGGGACCTCGTGCATGCATCATATAGAGTATTTGGAAATAGCGAAAGTAACCCTGACATTTATAGTGAACGAAGTGAGAGCACGAGCATGAAAATAAGTGACTACGATACATATCTTAATCTTCGAAACAGTTGTGTCAAATCTAAGAAAGATCAAATGTTTTCATATGTCGATGGAATGCAAGTGAAGCAAACAATTAGTGTATTGAACACGGTCATTTATCTTACAGATTTTAATATCGAGGTCCTCTTGCCTGACCTATTTCAAGATCTTTACAAGAATTATGCTCTGCCTGAGATTTTACCTGGAGGTTCAAAATGCCATTTGCGCTGGCTGACTAGATCATCACGGCCAGGGATGGGCCCAAACATATATATAACACCGCCTGGAAGTTATACAATATTTCACACGGATGGGCATGGTACCGTTGACTCAGGTAGATGTACTTTATCATTAAGAAGCCATGTTTGCTGCAGTTTGAATGGAAACATGAAACTCTTTTATCTGAATCAATTATCACATTTTATGAAAATTACCATATAGGGCACCAAAGCCTGGATGGCGTTAATGAGATCATTATGTTGCGAAGGATGAATAGGAGGCAAAGAAATGAGAGTGCAGATTTGCTCAAGGGAAACTTGAAAACATTTTCATGCGGTGAGCCTCACGATGGAGCACCGAAGCCGGATTGGCCAAATGATAATGTTATTGATTCTCTGAGAAGACGTAATCTGGCGGTCTCCCATTTTCATTTACAACCTGGCGAATATGTGCATATTGGAAAAGCCAGGCTCCATGCATTTCGAAAGCACCCATCGAGAGCCAAGCAGCAAAAAAACCTTCGTGAAAGCATATGCATCAGCTTTGCATGGGACTGGATATATGAGGGCTCATCTCGCGAGTCTTACCGCAACGAGATTGAAACTGTAACGACAGAGGAAGAACAGAATTCCATGTTGAGTACTCCCTTGTTGTCTCTTGCAAACATAAAAACATGCATTCTGCAAGGGCTTGTATCCCTCATAGCTCGTGCAAAAATGGTACGAAATGAAGGAATGTGTGGTAGTGCGAGTAAAAAAATTATGGACATGCTTTTTGCAATGCTTCCAGTTCTTGGTGACATGATAAAGAAGCACGAAAATGTATGATATATTTTACTGAATTTTGGAAAGCTTAACATTCAACGGTGTGCCTTTACATGTTTGATTAGGTCAACAGACGGATAATTGATGCCGCCCTAAATGGCGATGAGGAATGGATGCAAATCGTAGAAAGAGATGATGGGAGTGGTCTACTTCATGGTGCAGATAAAAACTTAGGAGGAGGAATAGATCCATACGGGTAAAATATGATTAAAAAAGTGAACACTGGCTATGCACCTGCATTATTTCTGTAACCATCCATTTAAATGTTAGATTGGAAGGATATCACTGCATGTCATGCATGATCGATTTACCGAATATCTACAGGCACTGTTGGGCATGTGAAAACTTACTGGCAGTTAGCCAAGATTACAATCTGTGCGAGAAATGCTATTTTGAAGGAAGATTCAAGACGAGCGCAGGCGCACGAGGGTTCACAGATCGCGTTCATCAAGCAGGTAATAGCCATGGATGTCGAAAATATGGGCGCCAGCCACGTAAGAAGCGTAGAAGGGGGGCGAATTGCATGAAACAGAAAAAATGCGCTCAGCGATCATGTAAATTTTGTAGCTGGTGTGTCATTTGCACTTGCGCTTGCCATTGGATAATGGATCTTCGCTGCAGGTTCATGCGGCCCATAGAAATGAAACAATTGTAAGTTGTATAGCCGTTTTGGAAATACGCATGCTGCCGATGCTTTGAGTATTGCTATCCTCATATATATATTTTTGGACGCTGTAGGTTTCTTACTGGGTTCGACATATTAAAAGAGTGCTCTGATGGAAGCATGTATCATAAATCATGGATGGTATTCTGAAATTGAAATCATTTCTTCGCTCCAAAAATCTGTTGATTTGCTTAACAAATATTATCAATAATGATCAACGCTATAGGAGAAATATGGGGATGTTGTTGAATTATGCAATCACAGTGAAAACCTTTTAGAACGCATTGAATCGATCAAAAAGGAACAAGCAGTCTCAACTGACATACAATCGAGGAACGGTGGTTTGCATGATGGTTATTCTGAGGGTGCAAAGGTGGTTGCTCTTTATAAAAATAACTGGTATCACGGTGAAGTAAAAGGTATGAGCAGCAGTAAAGAATACTCCGTTTTGTACGATGACAACTATCAGCTTCCAGTACCACGAGACAGCGTAATATTTGTTGAGACGATAGATACCGAAGTTCATGTAGGGGCGACTGTGTTTGCGAATTTTGACAAGGGAAAAATCTGCTACCCAGGGACCATTAGGGGCATCAACCAAGATGGGACATACGCCGTTTCTTACGACGATGGTGACGATGAGGAAGATGTGGCCCGCCAGCACATCCATGTCGTCACCCAAAATAATACAGTAAATTGTGCTTTGTAATTTTCTAGTTCGTCACGCAAGCATCGAGTAGATTGAACAGAGAAATCACAAAAACATCTACATACTCTCTGGTTGTACACTGCTAATTTTAAGCGTTGCGTAGATATGACTGAGCGGAAATGCAATTATCTCTATGTGCCGTACATTCGGCATTCTTTGCCTCGGCAATAGCTGAAGCGCAACTTTGCGCATTTGCTTTTCTTCTCTTAGTGCAGGTTTGATTCTCCGTCAAAACACCCTTTTACCTGGTGAGACGGGATTTTCAGACAGTTCCAGCACACATATTTTGCTGGGCAGGGCATTCGAATGACCTACACCAAAATACAAAAGTGGACATGTTTGTAAAGAATCAATCGCATTAATTGCACAGCTGAGACATGATACGTGATTTAAAAGAAAGAAAAGTGTCTTGCAAGTTAACGCACCCCATTCTCTTTGCACGTCATTGTGATAAATTCTGGACAGGTGGAAGCCATGCGGCAGGCAAAATGCTTGCACTGCAAGTAGATAGGCAAGATGTGCATAAAATAAAAATTGAGCTCTCATTGAAATCATGCGAAAGAGGCAGCAAACATGATCATGCGTATTATTAATTTGCTCGTCATCTCACCAGCTCTTGTAGATGTGCCGGAACAAGATGGCAAAGCGCGTTATAATGCCATTTCCAATTCCATATCTATTTGAAGCAAAGCAAAATAAGTTATCATCGTCGTCATTATTTTTCGCTGCTGCAAATAAAAAAATATCATGCTTTCCAATATCTACCAAGCTATTTGTGTATATTCGTTCGCATAAGTTGCATTTATCCCTTTCCTTTGTGTACGTATGTGTGTGCGCATGTTTTTTTTTTTATTGGAATCAGACAGCAATTTGTACATTACATTAAATAAAGGGAAAAAATCATGATGAAAAAAACAACAAGGAGCACATGCCACAAACCGATACGGAGGAGGATATTGGTGGGTGCACTTCCAGATAATTAGGGCCTGACGTGCAGTCATCGGGATGGAGATCCCCTTCTCTATATTTTTTTTGATAATACTGACTATAATATTCATCTGATTTTGGGATTACATTCGAAGGATCAAACTGCGCTTGAATCTGTGAAGAAACTTGAAGTCCAACAAAAGGTTGAGCTGCCCCTTTAGTATGCAGTTGTGGCAGAATGGAAATGAGCATATATATCAAATAAATTTTGGGATTTGGTGGCTTGCTTTTTAGCAGAGAAATTCATACGTTCACGCTTGTGGGAAGAGAGAGTGGGGCAGGGTGGGAGTTTGAATAGTGCCACAAAGTACCTGAGAGTCTCACTTCAGCCTCCGCAAGTTTGACCTGCAGTTCTTCAACTTTTCTTTGTAATTCATCGTATTTTTTTGCAGCCTCATCACTACTCAGACTTGCGTTTGTCATTCTAGATTTTCCCAAAGTGACCGCTTTCACGACAAAAGAGTGTCCTAACACGCACAGTACACTTGCGATGCAAAGCGAAGAGGTGAGTATCTTCATGATGTATACTGTATGTCGCGCTCCTGTCCCGCGTGTTTTCCCCTGCTAAGATTTCACTTGCAGCTGCGCGCGACAATGAAAATCAAACACATCATGCACATTTGGTATTGCCCTTTTCTCTAAAATTGCCAACATCTACTGGTGAGATCAGTTGAGTAGTAGTAGTATTATTTCCAAATTTTGAGCATACGGGCATTATTTGCGAGTGCGTAGACGTTCATTAATTACATGTAAAA
>JACLAD010003329.1_pt1 | contig 14231 bp, 12 predicted proteins | sample 8027901 | NCBI WGS metagenome assembly JACLAD01 (sample SAMN15725071, study PRJNA655200) | protist metagenome | isolation source: fluorescence activated cell sorting (FACS) single amplified genomes of... | place: Spain: Blaines Bay Microbial Observatory, Mediterranean Sea | collected 2016-07-05 | reverse complement strand
TATTCTCGCGGATGAGCGCGCGCGTGGCTGCCGATTGCCGCGCGCGGCGAAAGCGGCTGGCGGGAAATGCTGCGATTGGGTTCGTTATCATTATTATCCTTCAGTTGACTGGCTACATCGTGGCATGTAATAAGCAGCCGAGCAAGAGATTGATTGCGCATGAAGCGCTTCGCATTCGACGCGCTTATTCGCGGAAACCCAGAGAAAATTATCGTGCTATTCATTGATAACCTTGATCTTGCTGCTTTTACCAGCGTTTGGTTCTGGGTTATGCTTGTGCTTGTTTGGGTGGTGACCAGTCAATATATCCTGGGCATTTCTTTTTCCGATTTACAGCACGCGGCAAAGGCTGATCCGGGCGCGCAAAGAGGAAGTCTTAACTCGGCTATTTGCGCAGGCGCAGCGTGTGTACCCCCTGCGGTTACATCTGTTCGTTTGGGCTTGGCGTTGGGAGCTGGTTCGCAGTGGGGTTTTGAGCGGTGGCCGCCTTTGGATATAGAGCAATGAGCCGCTGCAGGCTGTCTTTCTATTAGTGGTGCCGCTTTGGCCTGTCTTGCGCTTTGCCCGCAGTATCATCGTAGCCCGGCCCGGGTTTGCGCAGCTCTATACAAAACTCCGATGGGTCCGGTTTTGGAGGTTCTGTATCGTCGTGCTTACACTATTCCTGACGGTGTTCTGGGGTATGATTTTCGACATAAACAAGCTGGTCCTATGAAAAAAGCCGGATGGTTTACTTTTTGCGTAACAAGGTTTGAATGATGGCTAACACGGTAACAATTGGGGGCGTGCCAGAGGGGTTTGACGCGGATATTATTTTGCGCCAAACGCAGCGAGATGGGCGCCCTCTCATGCATATTGCACGAGATGATAAGCGGCTGGCAGTCTTTGCAGAAGCGGTGCGGTTTTTTGCACCAAACATGCCCGTGATACGGTTTCCCGCTTGGGATTGTTTGCCCTATGATCGTGTATCGCCAAATGCGGATATTTCAGCCCGGCGGATGGCTATATTGGCCGGGCTTGTACATGGTATGCCCAAACAATTCATCTTGCTTACCACGCTGAATGCGGCAATGCAGCGCTTGCCGGCGCGCCAGGTGTTGCGCGATGCTGCATTTCGTGCCGAGGTCGGCCGGCCAATCAATGAAGAGGCATTGCGTTCTTTTTTGGTGCGCATGGGGTTTTCCAAGGCGCCGACAGTTTTGGAGCCCGGAGATTACGCCATTCGCGGTGGGATTATCGATATTTATCCCTCAGGTGATTTGGGCCCAATCCGTTTGGATTTGTTCGGAGATGTATTGGATGGCGCGCGTCGCTTTGATCCGGTCAGTCAATGCACAACTGAAACATTATCTGAAATTGAGTTATCGCCCGTATCGGAGGTGATTTTAGATGAGGCGGCAATCACCCGGTTTCGTCAAAATTACCGCAGTGAATTTGGGGCGGCCCACAGTGATGATCCGCTCTATGAATCGATAAGCGCGGGCCAAAAGGTTCAAGGATTTGAACATTGGTTGCCTTTTTTTCACGAGCGGTTGGAAAGCCTGTTCGATTACCTTCCAGAGGTCTGCGTGAGCTTTGATGACCAATTTGAGCCCGCGCGACTGGCGCGTTGGGAAGGTATTGAGGACCAATATAAAACGCGTAAATTGGCGATGCAGGCTAAGCAACGCTTGGATTCAGTTTACAAACCGGTCACGCCAACTGCGCTGTATTTAGATGACGCGGCTTGGGCAGCCAGTTTAAACGGGCATAAAGTGTTAAAATTGCATCCTTTGGCGCAGTCCAGCGGGCCAGGTGTGATTGACGCGCAAGGGCGTATGGGGCGTAATTTTGCACCAGAGCGCCAACGGGAAACAGTAACCCTTTTCAGTGTATTATGTCGCTATATTCAGAAAAAATTGGCGATGGGCCCAGTAGTTTTAGCCAGTTATTCCGATGGCTCTTGCGAACGCCTAAGTAGATTGGTCAGCGATGAAGGCTCTGGCTATCCTGTTAAGATAAACACGTGGGCGCAAATCAAAGACGCGGGGCTTTATGTCACGGTTTGGAGGCTTGAGCATGGTTTTGAAACTCCCGATTTCACGGTGATTTCTGAACAAGATATTTTGGGAGATCGCTTGGTGCGCAGCACCAAAAAGCGCCGCAAAGCTGAAAATTTTCTGACTGAGATGCAGAACTTATCTGCTGGTGATTTGGTGGTGCATATCGATCATGGTATCGGCCGTTACCACGGGCTTGAATTGGTGACGGCGGCAAGGGCGGCACATGAATGTCTGGTTTTGGAATATGCGGAAAGCGCGCGTCTATATCTGCCCGTTGAAAATATAGAATTGCTGAGTAAATATGGCCATGACGAAGGTCTTTTGGACAAATTAGGTGGGGGTGCCTGGCAGGCCAAGAAGGCCAAGCTCAAGCAACGTATTCGCGATATGGCTGATCGGTTGATCCGCGTCGCTGCTGAACGGGCTTTACGAAAGGCGCCGATTTTAGAACCGCCTCCCGGCAGTTGGGATGCGTTTTGTGCGCGCTTTCCCTATCAGGAAACTGACGACCAGCTAATGGCGATTGAAGATGTCGTAGATGATTTGACATCGGGCGCGCCGACGGATCGGTTGATTTGCGGAGATGTGGGGTTTGGCAAAACCGAAGTGGCTTTGCGGGCGGCCTTTGTTGCCGCGATGTCTGGCACGCAAGTCGCGGTGATCGCGCCCACCACGTTGCTCGCGCGTCAACACGCGCAAAGTTTTGCCGAGCGGTTTCGCGGCTTTCCATTGCGCGTGCGCCAATTATCCCGGTTTGTTTCGGGCAAAGATGCGCAAGCCACGCGCGATGGTATCAGCGACGGAACCGTTGATATTGTTGTGGGCACGCACGCCTTGCTGGCCAAATCGATCAAATTCCAGAATTTAGGGCTGCTGATTATTGACGAAGAGCAACATTTTGGGGTGCGGCATAAAGAACGGCTCAAGCAGATGCGCTCTGATATTCATGTCTTGACTCTGACTGCCACGCCGATTCCGCGCACGTTGCAATTGTCGCTTTCTGGGGTGCGCGATCTGTCGATCATTGGCACGCCGCCCATGGATCGCTTGGCCATTCGCACCTATGTCAGCGAATTTGATGCCGTGACCATTCGCGAGGGATTGTTGCGGGAACATTATCGCGGCGGCCAGTCCTTTTACGTGGTGCCCAGGGTCAGCGATTTGCCCGAAATCGAGGCGTTTTTGCAAGAACAGCTGCCCGAGCTTACCTATGTGGTTGCGCATGGCCAAATGGCGGCGGGTGAGCTGGATCGGCGCATGAATGCGTTTTATGATCGCCAATATGATATTTTGCTCGCCACAACGATCGTTGAATCGGGCTTGGATATTCCAAGTGCGAATACGATGGTGGTGCATCGTGCCGATATGTTTGGTCTGGCCCAGCTTTATCAAATTCGCGGTCGGGTTGGGCGTTCTAAAACCCGCGCTTATGCGTTTTTGACCACTAAGCCTCGGGTTAAATTAACCAACACTGCCAGCAAGCGCCTGCGGGTCATGGCCTCATTGGATTCTTTGGGGGCGGGGTTTACCTTGGCCTCGCAGGATTTAGATATCCGTGGCGCAGGCAATCTATTGGGGAAAGAGCAATCCGGTCAGATGCGCGATGTGGGTTATGAGCTCTACCAAAATATGCTTGAAGAGGCGATTTCAAAGATCAAATCGGGGCAATTGGAGGGTTTATCTGACGGTGATGATCAATGGGCCCCGCAAATTAATTTGGGCGTTTCGGTGCTAATACCAGAGAGTTTTGTGCCAGATCTTGATGTACGGCTAGGGCTGTATCGCCGGCTTTCGGTGCTTAGCACGAAAGTAGAGTTGGAAGGTTTTGCCGCTGAGCTCATCGATCGCTTCGGCGCCTTGCCCCGCGAGGTCAATACGCTGCTATTGGTGGTGCGGATAAAGGCAATGTGTAAACGTGCGGGGATAGCCAAGCTTGATGGGGGGCCAAAAGGCGCGGTTCTGCAGTTCCGTAATAATAAGTTTGCCGCCCCTGAAGGCCTTGTTTCGTTCATCCAAGATCAGCGCGGTTTGGCAAAGATTAGAGATAACAAATTGGTCGTTCGGCGCGATTGGACAAAAATCAGCGATAAGATCAAGGGATCTTTTGCCATTGCAAAAGATCTAGCTGCGAAAGCCAAGCCCAAGCATAACGCAAAACCCTGAGCGTCCTGAGCTGAGTACCATGAGATGCGCTGGGCTGTTTTGGGGTAATGTGCTAGCGGCTGGTTTCTGTGAGCCGGCGCTTCACATAAGACGAGACGTGGCCGATCATATCGTCCATATGTCGATCCTCAAAGAAATGCCCCGATCCCTCAAGTTCCGTATGTGTGATTGTAATGCCTTTTTGTTCATGCAATTTTTCAACCAGCCTAACCGTGTCGGCGGGCGGAGTAATCCTGTCTTCGCTACCATTGATGATCAAACCAGAAGACGGGCAGGGCGCCAAAAATGAGAAATCATACATGTTGGCGGGGGGAGAGGCGGAAATGAAACCGGTAATTTCGGGGCGGCGCATCAACAATTGCATGCCGATCCAAGCGCCAAAGCTAAACCCTGCAACCCAACAATGTTTTGAGTTGTTATTCATCGATTGAAGATAATCCAACGCTGCGGCCGCATCGCTTAATTCACCAACGCCTTGATCATACTCGCCTTGGCTGCGCCCGACTCCCCGGAAATTAAAGCGTAAAACAGTAAAGCCCATATTGTAAAATGTGTAGTGCAAATTGTAGACGACCTTATTATTTATTGTGCCGCCAAATTGCGGATGCGGATGCAAAACGATTGCGATGGGCGCATCGCGATCTTTTTGCGGATGATAGCGGCCTTCTAGACGACCTTCAGGACCGGGAAAAATTACCTCAGGCATATGCTTTTTTCTCTCCTTGGCGCCGGTGGCTTATGGTTGACAGTTTACATCAACTATATTAGAAATATTCTAAATTGCTCTGCGGCTCTTGATTGGAATTGCAAATAGTCTGTGCAGCAATGCAGGTCAATCAATTTGCGGGATGAAACGATGAAACTCAGCACGAAAGGCAGATATGCAATGGTCGCTTTGGCCGATATCGCTTTGCAACCGCAGGACGCGCTGGTGACATTGGCTGATATTTCGAAGCGCCAAGATATCTCTTTGGCTTATCTGGAGCAGCTTTTTGTTAAATTAAGGCGCTCTGGTTTGGTGCAATCTGCTCGGGGCCCGGGCGGAGGCTATAAATTGAGTAAATCGCCTCATGAGATGCGGGTTATTGATGTTTTGTCGGCGGTTGATGAAAAACTGGATGCCATGCATAAAGGCGCGGGCGCCACTGGGGGGTTCTCTGGCAGCCGCGCGCAATCGTTAACCAACCGCCTTTGGGAGGGGTTAAGCGTGCATGTATATGTTTTTCTGCACCAGACTCGCTTATCGGATGTGATCGAAAATGATCTAATGCCATGCCCGGCGATTCCTTCGTTTTTGTCATTGGTTGATGAGGAATGAAGCGAGTTTATTTAGATTATAACGCCAGCGCGCCGCTGCGCGAAGAGGCGCGCGAGGCTATGGTGCATGCCATGGCGCTTGTCGGAAACCCATCTTCGGTGCATGCCGAAGGGCGCCAGGCGCGCGCTATGGTAGAAACAGCCCGTCAGCAGGTTACCGCGGCACTGGGGGCGCAGGGCGCGGATGTAATCTTTACATCTGGTGCCACCGAAGCGGCGGGATTGGCGCTGACCGGGCGCGGCATTCGCTGTGCGAATATTGAGCATGAAGCCGTGTCCTCGTGGTGTCAGAGCGATTTAAGTTGTGGCTTGGATGGGGTGGTGGTTTGCGAAGCGCCTGAAGCAACGGCGCTGCAATTGGCAAATTCTGAAACAGGCATTCTGCAGCAATTGCCGGAGGGTCTGGCGCTGTGCGATATGACGCAGGCGTTTGGAAAACTTCCCATTGCGTTTCATTGGAGCGGTGCCAAAATGGTGCTTGTCTCTGCGCACAAAGTTGGTGGGCCCAAAGGTATTGGTGCATTGATCGTTAAGCGCGGAACTGAGGTGGCAGCGCAAATCAAAGGCGGCGGGCAAGAAATGGGCCGCCGCTCTGGCACTGAGAACGTGATTGGAATCGCTGGTTTTGGCGCTGCTGCTGAGGCTGCACAGCGCGACTTGGCAGACGGCGTTTGGGAGCAGGTTAAAAAACTTAGAAACATTCTAGAAAAGGCGGTTGCACAATCCACTTCGGAGACTATTATCGTGGGGCAGGGTGGTCGAAGATTGCCCAATACTAGCTGCATGATTTCGAAGGGTTGGCGCGGGGAAACCCAAGTGATGCAAATGGATTTGGCAGGGTTTTCAGTCTCTGCAGGCTCTGCCTGTTCGAGCGGAAAGGTAAAGCGCAGCCAAGTTTTGCAAGCCATGGGATTTTCAGCTGAGCAAGCAGCCTGCGCGCTTCGAGTGAGTTTGGGGCCGCAGAATAAACAAGAAGATATCGAGCGCTTCGTCGAGATTTGGGGCGCTCACCAACATCGGTTACAAGGTCGCCACCGTAGCGCCTAGCCAATAATAAGGAGGCCAAATATGGCTGCTTTGGATCAAATAGACGTCAAAGAGGGTGTCGATCAGGAAACTGTTGACGCGGTGCGCGAAGTTGGCGGCGCATATAAATACGGATGGGATACCGAGATTGAAATGGAATACGCTCCGAAAGGCGTGACCCATGATATCGTGCGGTTGATCTCAGAAAATAACGATGAGCCGGACTGGATGACCGAGTGGCGTTTGCAAGCTTTCGCGCGCTGGGAGCAAATGCAAGAGCCGGATTGGGCAATGGTCAGCTATCCGAAAATAGATTTTCAGGATCAATATTATTACGCGCGCCCCAAATCAATGATTGAAAAGCCCAAATCGCTGGATGAGGTGGATCCGAAGCTCTTGGCAACTTATGAAAAGCTGGGGATACCGCTGAAGGAACAAATGATCTTGGCCGGAGTGGAAACCGATCAAGAGATTCCCGCAGAGGGCCGTAAAGTTGCGGTTGATGCAGTGTTTGACAGCGTGTCTGTGGGCACCACGTTTAAAGAAGAACTAAAAAAAGCGGGCGTGATTTTCTGTTCGATCTCCGAAGCGATCAAAGATTACCCTGAATTGGTGCGTCAATATCTTGGTTCGGTTGTGCCGGTGTCTGACAATTACTATGCTACGTTGAATAGCGCCGTATTTTCAGATGGTTCATTCGTATATATCCCCCCGGGCGTGCGCTGCCCGATGGAGCTGTCTACTTATTTTCGCATCAATGCGGAAAATACCGGCCAGTTTGAACGCACCTTGATCATCGCCGATAAGGGTGCCTATGTCAGCTATCTCGAGGGCTGTACGGCCCCTAAGCGGGACACCACGCAATTGCACGCGGCGGTGGTTGAGCTGGTTTTGCTAGAGGATGCCGAAATTAAATATTCAACGGTTCAAAATTGGTTCCCGGGCGATGAGGAAGGCAAAGGCGGCATTTACAACTTTGTGACTAAACGTGCAGATTGCCGCGGTGATCGCGCCAAAGTCATGTGGACGCAAGTTGAAACCGGGTCGGCCGTGACCTGGAAATACCCATCTTGCATTTTACGTGGTGATGAAAGCCAGGGCGAGTTTTATTCGATCGCGATCGCGAACAATCACCAGCAGGCGGATACCGGCACAAAAATGATCCATTTGGGTAAAGACACCAAATCGAGAATTGTATCGAAGGGGATCTCTGCAGGCGTGGCGCAAAATACTTATCGAGGACAAGTTTTAATGCATCCCAAGGCCAAAAACAGCCGTAATTATACGCAATGCGATAGTTTGCTGATCGGTGATAAATGCGGAGCGCATACGGTGCCTTATATCGAAGTGAAGAACAATTCCTCGCGCGTTGAGCATGAAGCGACCACGTCAAAGGTCGATGATGATCAGCTGTTTTATTGCTGTCAGCGCGGAATGGATGAAGAAGAGGCTGTCGCGCTGGTTGTGAATGGCTTTTGTAAAGATGTTTTGCAGGCTTTGCCGATGGAGTTTGCGATGGAAGCGCAGCAATTGGTTGCTATCAGTCTCGAAGGCTCGGTGGGCTAGCTGCGCTGGTGTCGTAATCTGGGGCAAGCTGCGTGTGATGAAAACTTTAGATCGGGTGTGTCAGAGCAGAAGAGCAAACCTGTTAATCAATCAATTTGAGGTAAGAGATGTTAAAAATTAAAGATCTTCACGTGTCGTTGGAAGAAGAAGATAAGCAAATTTTAAAAGGTGTGAATTTAACGGTTGAAGCGGGCAAAGTGCACGCGATCATGGGGCCGAACGGATCCGGAAAATCTACTTTGTCTTATGTCTTGAGCGGGAAGGGGGGCTATGAGGTGACGGACGGCAGCGCCGCATTGGACTCGGCTGACCTTCTTGAAATGGACCCTGAAGAGCGCTCGGCTGCCGGCTTGTTTTTGGCCTTTCAATACCCGGTTGAAATTCCTGGCGTTGGAAATATGACGTTTCTGCGCACAGCGATGAACGCCCAACGCAAGGCACGAGGCGAAGAAGAAATGAGTGCCGCCGAGTTTTTGAAACTTGTCCGTGCCAAGGCTAAAACCCTTAAAATTGATGCAGATATGCTGAAACGGCCGGTGAATGTGGGGTTTTCCGGTGGTGAGAAAAAGCGCAATGAGATCTTACAAATGGCGATCTTGGAACCCAAGATGTGTATCTTGGATGAAACCGATAGCGGGTTGGATGTCGATGCGATGAAACTGGTCTCCGAAGGCGTGAATGCTTTGCGCGACGAAGGCCGGGGCTTTCTGGTGATTACGCATTATCAACGTTTGCTGGATTATATCAAACCGGATGTTGTTCACATTATGGCAAACGGGCGGATTATGAAAACAGGTGGTCCCGAATTGGCGCTGGAAGTGGAGAATAACGGTTATACTGATATTTTGGCGGAGGTTGTCTAATGGCTTTGCCACATGTCAAATTGGGTGCATTAGGGGCGCGTCTATCTATGATGCAGCCGATCGATACAGGCTGGAGTGCTCCGGCCCGCGCCGCAGCGCTCAACACTTTAAAAGCGATGGGATTGCCTGACCTGCGCGATGAATATTGGAAATATACCAACCCCGCGGCCCTGGTGGCGCCCAAGGCTGCACCGGCTCAGGTTTCGGGTCTGCCCGAAGCGGCGCTATGCGGTGATCTTGAGCGCCTTAAAATCGTGTTCGTTGACGGGGTGTTTGACCCTGAGGCTTCGGATGATTTAGCTGGCTCTGGAGTTCAAATTGACCGGTTGGCTGCCTGTCAAGATTTGGATATGCATTGGGCAAAGCCGGCCTATGGAATGTTAGAGGCGCAGGCGCAAGTTCCGGTGGAACGGCCTTTAGCCGCGCTGAACACTGCGTTTGCGAGTGACGGCGTTTTGATCCATGTCACGGCTGTGGTGAAGCCAATTTTAAACATTGTTTACCGGCATGAAAATCCACTATCCGATGTGATGCTTCACCACTTAATCAAGCTTGAACCAAACACATCTTTGACGTTGGTTGAAAACGGGCCCATCGCCGCGCGCAGCAATCTGGTGATGGAGGTTGAGGTCGCGGATCAAGCGCAATTCCATCACATACGGGCGCAGGGCCGCGATTATGAACAACAATGTAGCAGCAGCATTTTCGCTGCTTTGGGTGCGGAAAGCGTTTTCAAATCATTTACCTTAACCGTGAATGGCGTTTTGACTCGCAATGATTGCGTTTTGAGCTTGAAGGGTAATGATGCGATTGCGCATGTCGCCGGAGCCTGCGTGGGGGATGGGGCGTTTCATCATGATGATACGGTCTTTATCACCCATGATGCGGTAAATTGCGAAAGCCGCCAGGTGTTCAAGAAAGTCTTGCGGAACGGGGCCGTTGGTGTTTTTCAAGGCAAAATCCTTGTTAAACCCGGGGCGCAAAAAACCGATGGTTATCAGATCAGCCAATCGCTTCTACTGGATGAAGACAGCCAGTTTCTGGCCAAGCCTGAGTTGGAAATCTACGCAGACGATGTGATTTGTTCGCATGGGTCGACTTCGGGTGCGATTGATGAAGATGGGCTATTTTATCTGCGCTCGCGCGGGATTCCGACGCTGCTGGCGGTAGATATGCTGACTTTGGCGTTTCTCGCGCAGGCGCTGGATGAAATTGATAATGACATATTGTCAGCCGCGATGCTTGAGCAATTAGAGGCTTGGCTGGCCTGGCGGCGCAGCTAAGCATGTCAATGTTGCGGAATATCTTAAGGAGCTACACCAAGCCGGGCCAAGTGGCGAGCGATTTGTTGCAAGCTGGACCGCGTGAAGATCGCGCCTTGGCGTTTTTGGCTGCCGGCTGCGTATTCGCCTTTCTGGCGCAATGGCCTGGCCTTGCCCGACAAGCGCATCTTAAAGGAAAAGCTTTGGATATGCTTTTGGGGGGCGCGCTGTTTGGCTGGTTCTTTTTGGCGCCGTTGATGTTTTACATACTGGCCTTGCTGATGAAATGGGTCTTGGGCGGTTTTGGGTCATCGCTGTCGGCCTATAGCGTGCGCCTTGTTCTTTTCTGGGCGTTTTGGGCCGCCGCGCCCTTAATGTTATTGCATGGGCTGATCACCGGATTTTTAGGTCAAACTTGGATTAAAGAAGCCGTCGGCTTTGTTTGGTTCGCGGTGTTTCTTTGGTTTTTAACGGCGGGGCTGCGCGCGGTACGGCCGGTGGGCACATGACGGGTAAGTTGATGATAAAGCGGCTTTTTCAAGATAGCTTTTTAAAGCCTAGAGAGGCAGCGCAAGAGGTGATCGCGATCAACCTATCTTATGATGCGATCTTTTCGTTGTTTCTGGCTATGGTTTGCGCCAGCACAGCTTTGATGTTCACCATTGATTTCATTTTGCCGCAAAGCGCCGAGGCGGTTGAGATCCTTGGCGTGCCTTGGAAAATTTGCGTTGTCATTTTTGTTGTGACGACCGCGGTCGCGTTCGGCATTGCCTGGATTGGCGAGAAGCTACAAGGAATGGGCGATTTTAAATCGATTATGGCGCTGATGGCCTGGATGCAGGTGCTGCAATTTGCATTGCAAATTATATCCTACCTCTTCTTATTCACCATGCCTCCGGTTGCCGCGTTTTTTCAAGTGGCGCTGATCGGGTGGTCTTTTTGGATTTTTATTACCTTTATCGATGTGGCCCATGGGTTTGACAATATGGTCAAGGCAACGTTCGTTTTCCTACTAGGCAGCATGCTCGGAGTGCTGAGTTTAGTGATGCTAACCACTTTATTTTTCTTGGGAACGTAAACTGTTATGACCTTTGATATCGCCTCTATTCGCGCAGATTTTCCAATTTTAAGCCGTGAGGTAAACGGAAAACCATTGGTATATTTGGACAATGGCGCCTCGTCGCAGAAGCCTCAGGTGGTAATCGATGCGGTGACGCAAGCCTACGCGCATGAATATGCGAATGTGCATCGTGGTCTGCATTATCTAAGCAATTTGGCAACCGATAAATATGAAGCGGTACGTGGCGTTGTGGCGCGGTTTTTAAACGCCAGCGCCGAATCTGAGATTGTGCTTAATTCGGGCACGACCGAAGGCATAAACGCTGTGGCCTACGGTTGGGCGATGGAAAATTTAACCGCAGGCGATGAAATTATCCTTTCCGTGATGGAGCATCATGCCAATATTGTGCCATGGCATTTCTTGCGCGAGCGCTACGGTGTGGTGTTGAAATGGGTCGATATTGATACGCAGGGCAATTTGGACCCGCAAGCGGTTATCGATGCGATATCTGAGCGCAGCAAACTAATTGCGATCACGCATATGTCAAACGTGCTAGGCAGTATGGTGGATGTTAAAACTATTTGTCATCATGCCCGCAGCAAGGGTGTTCCTGTGCTTGTGGATGGTTCGCAAGCGGCGGTGCATCACGCCGTTGACGTACAAGACATCGGGTGTGATTTTTACGCGATTACCGGTCATAAACTCTGCGGCCCGTCAGGGTCGGGGGCAATTTTTATGCGCGTTGAACGAATGGCGGAAATGCGCCCCTTTATCGGCGGCGGTGATATGATCAAAGAAGTGCATAAAGACAGCGTGATTTATAATGATTCGCCGATGATGCTTGAGGCTGGCACCCCGAGCATTGTACAAATCATCGGCTTTGGTGTGGCGCTGGATTACATGATGGGTATCGGGTTTGAGGCGATTCAGGCGCATGAAAAGACGCTCACTGATTATGCGCAATCTCAGTTGAACGGTTTGAACTGGTTGACCCTGCAAGGTGCAGCCCGGGATAAGGGGCCGATTTTCAGCTTCACTTTGCAGGGAGCCGTGCATGCGCATGATATTTCGACAATCCTGGATCGAAAAGGCATCGCTGTGCGGGCAGGCCAGCATTGTGCGGGACCTTTGATGGAGTTCATGGGCGTCACCGCCTCATGCCGGGCATCGTTTGCATTTTATAACTCGCTTGAGGAAGTTGACCGCTTGGTGGATGGGCTGCATTTGGCGCATGATCTTTTGGTTTGATTAATCCTGTCAGATAGCGGGAAGGTGAGCTAATCGCCTTTGGGACAATGAAGCTTATAAAATTCGCGGCGCCATAACCTAAAGCGACCACTTATGTTGAGGAACGCGGCTGATCTGGATTTGAAAACAGTAAGTCAAACGGCAAGCCAATTCCGGTGGCCCCCGTCAGCACCCAGCCCAGCGCAAGCTTAAGGCGCCAAATTAAAATGACACAAAGCGTTGCTATAGCGATCACCCTGAAATCGATGGAAGCGAGTTGCGGCAACCAAAACTTTAAAAACCCCACGCGCAACTCAAAAACCGTTTAAAAGCTCACCTGAAGCGCAAACCAAACCGACAGGTTTAGGATGAACCCAAAGCTCAGGCGCGACGGCCATGAAAGCCAATGCACAGCCGCTCTGCTGGAAACTTGCAACAAAGGCCACGAATTGCGTGACCAAAATAAGTGGCCTGGGCGTTGTTTCGGCTGATCCCAAACCGTCTAAAACTTGCGCTGGGTTAAGCCATCCATACGCCCCCACCACATCCTGGGCCATATAAGCCAAAACGGCATAGGCCCCGCCGCGGGCACATCAATTTTGATATAAAACCCTAGCGCATTGTTTTAAATATGCGCATCCTGCTGATCGCAATAAGCGAGTGAATAAGCGTTGTGGTGCAGTCGTTGTAATTGGGCGTGCTTGGCATGTCGTTTGTAGGTTTTCTATGAAACAGGGTGCCCAGTGCGTCTTGTGGTTTGGTGATGGCAAACCTTCCACCTAATTCAGGTTACAGCGATATTTTGGAGCATGATGTGCATTTAATCAGCGCGAATAAACGGTGTTGCCCTTTGAAGGGGCGGTGGGTCTTTTTAGTCACAAGTTAGAGTGTTTTTGATCCTCTTAAGTAAAGTGATCTGAAGCAGAATTTTTGGAATTTGATGAACGCAGCCATCCTGTGCGATGTAGCCGTTGAACGGCAGGTCGAGGTGACAGGGCCTGATGCGGCAGCGTTTGTGTAAGTGTTAACCCCCCGCGATCTTTTCAAAATGGCGTTGGGTCAATATAAATACATTCTTATCACCAATGCCGATGGTCGGCTGTGAAACGATCCAATTCTTTTGCGATTGGCAGAGAACCGTTTTTGGGTTTCTTTGGCGGATAGCGATATTTTAGTCTGGGCGCAGGGAGTGCCAGTTGCATCGCCTCCGGGCCAGGAAGCAACATACAAAAATTCAGTGCATTCAAACTTGATGGGTTGTGTACTCCCTCCACGAATGGCATTGAAATGTACCAAGATGATGTTGTAGCCACCACGTAGAGAGATAGAGAGGAAGTACCCATGGGACCTGATAACATCATTGGCGTAGATTTGGCAAAGAGTGTGTTTCAAATACATGGAGCAAACAGAACAGGAGCGATTGTGTTCGGTAAGAAATTATCTCGCCCGCAATTTTGAAGTTTATGACTTCTCGGCCGGGTTGTTTTGTGGCAATGGAGGCATGTTCTACTTCGTATTATTGGGCGCGTACCTTCTTAGATGCGGGGCATGATGTGCGGCTCATCGCGCCAATTTATGTTAAGCCATTTTGTCAAACGTGACAAAAATGATGCGGCTGAAGCAGGAGCAATCGTTGAGGCTACTCTTCGCCCAGACATGAGTTTCGTTGACCTCAGAACCGCTGAGAAACGGGCGCTTTCGATGC
>JACLAD010008973.1_pt1 | contig 14250 bp, 7 predicted proteins | sample 8027901 | NCBI WGS metagenome assembly JACLAD01 (sample SAMN15725071, study PRJNA655200) | protist metagenome | isolation source: fluorescence activated cell sorting (FACS) single amplified genomes of... | place: Spain: Blaines Bay Microbial Observatory, Mediterranean Sea | collected 2016-07-05 | reverse complement strand
TCTTTTACAAGACCGTTTACCTATATTTACATCTCAGTATGTGTACTACTAGTAGTAGAAGATCTAGCTACTGTAGCATTATTCTGACCAGACTGGATTAAGTGTTTCAAATGTGCTGAGTTGATGATTCTACATTTTATCTTTTCTTCTCGCTTGAAATTGGTATGATATTCCCGAAAATTATCAGAAAACTTCTCGTTTTTGCAGTGCCTGCAAATCTGTGGAGCCCGCCGAGTTTGGTGTTTTTCACTTCGTTGATCACGCTTTTGAGAAGAACGATCACGCTTTTGAGAAGAACGATCACGACAATTTTCATCAGTAGTATCACAATGCTTTTTTGTTGTACGCGGAACCCTTTTCGTATCGTGAGACTCTTCCAACACTAAATTGACTGTATCATCATCACTGCTGTCAGAAGAAGAAGGTAGCTCCTCGGCATAGAGCTTTGGAAAATCTCTGGCAAGATTGAATGCGAAGCTGTCTGTACTCCTTCCTGGTTGGAAGTCTGGGCCATAGAGCGGTTGCTGACGAAGTGATTTTTGAAGATCGGGATACCAAGACTTCATATTGTTTGCTTTGAACATACGTCGTACTTTTCCAAAACGCTTCGTTAGCCTGTAATGGTTTTGCAGTTCAGCCTTAGTACGTGAGAAAATGAAGTTATCAGATGTAATATGCGATTGCCATGCAGAAGCCATGGTACCACAATCTAAGCCTTCTTCACAAAGGTGGGATGACCACAATTTTTCAAACAACTTTTTTTCAGCAGCAGTTAAATACTTTGTTTTTTTCCCCAAATTTCCGAAAATATTCTCATTGTCATCATTCTTTTCCTCAATTTCATTAGGCAAATTACGCTCTGAAAACATCTCAGCATTAACGCTCTCATTGTCAAAGCTTAGCTGCTTGAAATCAAAGTCTTTTGTCACGGGGAAGTTGTCGAAGCCGCCCAATATACTATGGATACTCTCTATTAAGTCTGGTGAATAAATGCCAATGTTTTGATAAATTCCCAACTTGCTCTCCGAATCAATTGCCCATGCTGTGCAGAAATCCAACACAATCGGTAAAACAAGTGAGGGTCGTGCATTAAACGCGCTCAGTGTCTTTTTTAACCAGTGATGAAAGCCTTCCAGGGCAGATGTTCCCCGAATGCAGCGATAATTATCAACGCCATATTTGTCTTTGCCCAAGAAGACATAATAGTTGATACCCGTTTTATCTGAAAAGTGGCCAGCCTCAACTTTGGCAAGAAATTTGTGGATCTCCCTCCACGTTTTGGGACGGAATAGTTTTTCGTTGTTATCTGGATCTGTGACATCTTTAAAGCAGCTTAAGACCATCCACAATCTTTTCAGTAAGACCTTTGGTAGTGGCACATAACGTCGTGCCTTGGAACGAAATTTTGTCTTGTATTCCTTTCGTTTTAACTCCTTCATCTGCTTGCTATTTCTGCTACGACTTAAAACTTTTTCTATATTTTCCACATCTTCTTGGCAAATTATATACACTGCATCGCTCAATTGGCTTGCAAAGAGTGAAAACGCGGGATGGGTTTTCTTCATTGAACGGGTTATTTTTTGGATCCCATGAAAAATATCCTTCTTTACACCACCAAATATATCTTCTTCACTATAATCACCATTTTGTAGAAGTTTGTCCAACTGCTGCGTAGTTGGACCAATATCTTGAGCACTAAGACTTGGCTGACTCTGATCACACAATGAAATTGGCTGTAAATCTGTTGTTAATTGCTCTGCGCAAAATTGGACGGTTTCGCCCTTTTTCATGAGCCCATTCATAGTTTGACATGCAGAAACAAACACTTCATTTAAAATGATTGAACAGACTTTTTCCCCTTTAATATCCTCAACCTTAATCAATTGGCCTCTTCCAAAAATACGTGTTTTATCTGAAGACCATATTTTTACAAAATCGTTGATCACTAGTGGTGCTGTTGTTGGATCAGGGACTTTCAAAATGGCCTCTAAAACATAAACACCTCCGACAGAATCCCCTCGTGCATAACGTATAAAGTTTGGTGGTAGACGCTTTTCACCCCATACAGGGGAAACACGTACCTGTTTTGGCTTTGGTAGATGAAACCCTGCTAGATCACTGACTAATTTTTGTAGCCCAACTGATCTTGTTAGTATTCTTTTTTCTTTTGCCATTTGATTGAGCTCTCTAAGATTGTTATTAGAGATCTCCACATCATAATCTTTTTGCAATTTTTTAGCATCTTCATCTATCTTTACACCACAAAAAATTATCCCATCATCTTCGAGGAGATGTTTCAAAGGCTGCGGGAATTCTTTGAAGTTTGGTAACTGGATTATTGCATCATCGTATGTGAGTTTGTGTTTCAATACAAAATCTTTCCTCAGGGCCAGTTGAATTGTCGATATCTTCTCCCTTTTTGACCCTTTTGTGAATCGGACCGGCCACTCTGTATCCAAGGAGACGTAGAGTGGCTCTCCTTCTCGTTGTTGGAGAGCTTTCTCTATTTGTGTACAAAATAGCACGCATGCATCGAGCGTGTCAATAAGTAAGTATTTTTCCTTCAATGGCACCAAAGGTAATCTTTTTGTAGTTGTAGATACTACTACTGGATCAAGGCTTTGCGGTGGTGGTGCAACCTGTTCAAATATCTTATAAAGAAAAGGTGCATCTTTCAAGTTGTCCGTGAAAATTAGTTCTGGGTCACCTTGGCCAGTCAGTTCAAAGCGTTTTTTTAGTTCACGGAAATTTCCTTCTACTTCTTGTAAAGATGTCCCCTGCGTCCATATTAGCTCAAGTGGGGCACCTGTGATCGTACTTACGATTGTAAGCACGCCCCCATATGCCAGTTTTCCATCTACACGAACAAATTTGACTATTTTGTGGCTCCAATCATATGCTATTGCACCATAGTGACGCCGTATCAGCTGTAGCTTGGTCTGATATGGCTTTAAAATTTTCATTTTTTCAAAGTAAACTTTCTCCAGTAAAAACGCCGACGGCGAAGAAGGCGGTGGCATTGCATTCAAAAACTGCTCTCGAACCGTTGCAGCCGTTGGAAAACTTGGAACAAACATTCCACTCGTTTTTATGTAGCGCTGCTTCTTCAGTTTGTAACATCGTGCCAATTCCTCCAAATCACGGTAGTATCTTTCCAAGTATGAATTATTGTATAACTTGTGCATCTTTGTAGGCCCAAAAGAGTTTCGAAAGTGATAGCGAATATTGTCAACTTCCGTCTTCATTACCAAAGTTCCATTGTAATATGCAAACGGGGCAATGGAAGTGACAATCTTTGGTGCATATTCAAGCAGCTCTATACTTGTAAATGTTTGCTTTTCACCCCCTGTGTGTTTCTGTGGACAAACATAGTTATACGAAATTGCAAAGCCATAACGATCGGCCATAATTACTTTTGTCAATGTTTGATGAAAACCATTTCGACGCAAGTTTGCCTTGCAAAAGGGGCATTTTGGAGCATCGTTGTTATAAACATCTCTGAAAGCCGGAAAAGCGGATGGGATACATATGAATATGGTTATTGAATGAAAATCTTCACCATTTATATTGGGAGTTTGAAATTTCATAATGCCTCTTTTAATGTCAATTCGAAAGGGATCTTCCCAAGGCCAGCTGCCAATGGTAACGCGTTTGGTCACTTGTTGTTTTGTCTCGCTATTTTTGAATGTTCGCGTTGTAAACTGAATGGAGTTTTTAAACTTTACGAGTATCTTGAGCGCATGCTTACGCACAATTGGTGGACAGTTTGAAGGTGGATAAAAGCTTCTCGTTCTATCCAGGGCCACAGCTTGAGTGCGCATAGAAGCTTGAGTGCGCACAGAAGCAGAAGCTTGAGTACACGCAGAAGTTGTGGTTGGCAGCAAACATTTTGTTGACGGCACAGGCTTTGTTTTTGCTTGAGAGTTTTTCCTCTTTAGCCTTTTTCGCCCTTTATCTGACCTTTCTTTTCGAGGGTTTTGATCCTTTCCACGTTTTCCGCGTCGACGCTTTTGCTGTTGTTTTGCGGTTGTCTGACTGGTGAGCCAAGCTTTTGTCCGACTGGCGAGCCAATTCATTTTTTGCATATAAAAAAGTTCAAATATGCAAACGATAAATAAGTATCATAAATTTGGTTTTGTATTCGAATAAATTTTAATGGTTTTGTAAATTTTAACGGTTTTTGTAAATTTTAATGGTTCAAATATCGGTTGGGTATAGTAGACGCTTGCTTAAGAAGCTCCTAAGAAGTTCCACCACAGCTCATTTCAGTTTGCCTTTTTTTGGGAAAAAGATCTTGCGTAAATACAATTGTTTTCCCAAACAATACGCAATAAATTTACAACGAGAAGGCTGAAGTTCGTTGAACGTTTTTTGAGTTGCTTTTTTTTTCTAAGATCCAGAAGACCAAACCAAATAGAACACATTGGACTGCCAACATTTGTTTGCACACAAATAGCGTCTGAATGCTGGGAATATATGCATGGTAAGGTTTAAGTGGGACTCTATTGTAAATTTCGCAAACTAAAAATTCAAGGTGAACAATGCATGTAACATAGCCAGCGTGTGGCGACAGGCGCATAATAAACAGGTATTGGTTTATGGAATCATGTCATGCGATTGTAGATATTTTACAGGGCAGCTGTTCATGCCTTCGAAGTTTTTGTAATATGGCAGTTGATTTTTTGGGGTTCAAGGATCTCTGGAGGTGGACATACTTGACTCATAGAACTAAGGTTGGGCACCCTTCATGTAAGTTAAAAAGATCACGTGAAGGCAACTTCTCGTACTTATCTATGCGCTAAAAAATGCTTGAAATGATTGTTCAGATACTTATGTTGACATCCTTATTTCGGCCCCTGCAAACCGGAAATCTTTTTGCGTAGGTTTTCTTCTCGAGTGCTATTTCATTACGGGACATGAATTTCCAACTTCACTCAAATTTACGAGATTGGAAATGTGGAGGCAGTTTTTATTACAAGATAATGATCAGGTGTTAGAAGATCAATTATCCGCACCTTCAACAACTAAAGACATTGATCGACAAAATAGTAACTCTAGCACAATGGGAGACATTCTTGAAAGTGTGGAAAATGAAATTTGGAGAGATGTTAGGAGAACACGCAACACAAATCCTCTGTTCAGGCAGCAAGGTGGTTGTGTTCAATCATATTTAGCACATATTCTCAAAATCGTCGCCATTGTGAATCGATATACCATTGGATATTGCCAAGGAATGAACTATGTTGCTGCTGCGTTACTGGAAGAGATGCTCATGACACACGTCATTAATACCAATGATACGAGAAGTCTTCGGGTTCAAAAGATTTATTCTTTACTAAAGCCTAATTGTCAAAATACAAAAATTATAACAGAGCTCATGGACATACTAATAAACCATAGCCATTTACAAATGAAAGGCATTTGGAGACGGGGACTCCCAGTTTTAAAATTACGAATGCATCAATTTGATTGTCTTGTAGCAAATAAATTGCCGATGCTGCATGCTCATTTTCATAATATTGGATTGCTGTGCTCGCAATATTGTGCACAGTGGTTTGTGACTCTATTTTCTTCTTCTGTATCGATTGATGAAACCAAGAATGTGTGGAATTTAATATTTCTAGGCGGATGGGTTATGATATTTAGACTGAGTCTTGCAATACTCGACATTCACCGTTTGGATTTGATTTCGATGCAACTAGAGGATGTTAGCCGTTTTTTTCAAAAATTGAAAACGTCCTTCAAAAATAAAAGCAGAAATAGCGGCGCAAATTTAGATGGATTAGATTTACATAAAGTTATGATCTGGTCAGATAAATATGATGTATCATCCGAATTATTAGTCCAAATTGAGAAAAAATATGTGGCAGACAATATCGAATCTACAATTTCACGATTGCCAAAGTCAACAGATTTGATCTTACAGTACAAAAATTTGAAAATTCTCTATCAAAATGACTGCGCATGTCTTCGAGAAAAAATAGAGTTCGCGGATGCTTCGCTTCATGAAGCGACAAGTTTTAGTGCTTCAGCTGATTCTTCGTGCGAGTCTCTAAAATATAAGCTCACCACGCAGATCCAAAAAATAAAAAGCAACAGGAATCTATATGAAAAAGGACCAGCAATTTCCACTGCGCATCTAATAGAACAACAGCAGAAAGAACTTGCACAAACATATGAAGAGTACCAACATGCTATTCTGCTGAAACGTACGGCAAACTCCCGGAAAGATGAAGCTAAAGTATGGAAAGAAAAACTCTCAAGGCAGTTGATCACGTTGATGAAACAGCACGACGACGACTTATGCAGAATAGGCTCCAAAATAATGCGTACTCTGAGTTGACGTGCGATATATTCAATCAATAAGTAAAATTTTAGTTCTCTGCATCTACGAATTTCTAACTTATATCTATATTAAGTAGTGATAATTCCATCTTCTGTATCTTTTAAAGACTGTCGCAACATTGAGCGAAAATCGCTGTTACCCGTTCCTTTCTTTGTCTTAATGAGATAATGAACAGCTATTCCAAGGTGAAATGTTCGAAAATTTGTAAGAGCTTTCACGCAGCTATTGAATGATTCTTTTAATTTGATATTTTTTGAATTTGAAACATAGCTTGGCAATCCGCCAGGGTACAAGTTGGCAATATTCGCGTTGAAATCTGTGAGAAATTTTCTATGATGTATGATCAGAACTAGTCAATATATAAGCTATTCAATCACTTCAATTTTACTACATGTGCAATGCAAACACAGATTAGGCATACCTATGACGTCGCGGCATGTAATGTAGCATATCGTTGTGGAATTCGAGCGCTTCACCACTATGTTTAACACCAAGTAGTAAATCCAAAACCACAATGATTGTGCTCTGTCCTGCGCTTGGACCTTTAGCGCGCAATTTTATTGTTTGTGGCACTTGCTGCTTATCATCGAAAATAAAAGGTTGCATTGAATCTATGTGTCTATCAATGACCTGCAATTATCGAAAACCAGGGACGCATTAATCAACACTCATGCACACAATCAAAGCTGAAAATATATATCATTTATCTGCCTCACCTCTTCACAACCTAAAAATATTTGTGGATTGTCCCAAAAACCAGTGAGAAAATGCCTGTAATGATTGTAAAAAACACCAGGATCAACTAACTTTTTAACCCGCCCAAATATTTGTCGGGATTCATCAATGACATTATTCAATTCCAATAGAGTAGAGATGATACTTTCATCACAATTGGAGTTCATGAGCTCAGGAATTTCAAATATCCTTTGCACTAGCGGTCCAATTGACCAATTGATGGCGCATGGTATCATGTGGAAATATATCTCACTCTTTGTCCCTGTAATTGTGCTGATACAGGTAATATTATTTATGCTGAATGGTTTAGATTTATCGATCAGCTGCCAGTTCCATATGTCTAATGCACTTGTCAAAACTGGCGGGAGCCCCAGTAATCCACAGACAGAAAGCCATGGTTTTGATAACTGGGAAGGTATCTGGTTCTTTGTATGCAGTTGGTTCATTTCTTTTCTTATCTTATGAACATTGGCGTAAGCGTGTATTACCTGCCCTAGTATTATGTATACGCGCCGTTTTTCAGAGGTACTCAGATTAACCAATGCAAGCACTTCATCATCTGAAAGTTTCTTGCATTTATTTACTTCTTCAAACAGTTTTCCAGACTTTATCAGTTCTGGAAGCGATTTGGACAATTGATCCCACTGATAATACCTCTTTGGTAAAGAGTGAGCACAATCATCAGCAACAAAACCGTGTTCCGATAACCCATATTTTCGATATAAACGCTTCATCTTTTTTCGTTTCCTTCTGTTGTAAAGCCTGCCCAATAGCAAATAGTCTTTGACCAAGAAAAATGCACCAACAAGAAGAAGTTTTTTCCATGATATTTTCATCTGCAGCGCCTCTGTTTCACAAGTGAACGAGTTTGAAGGAAGTTGTATTTTATCCAATGCTCCTCACTTTCCTTATCATGTTTTCTTGAACTGGGAGAGTCTTGTACCCCACCTTTTTTTAATGGAAACGTAGTTACTTAGCGGTTGATGAAAGCTAGTCTACGAAGCTTCACACTGCAATCTCTTTTACTCTTATATGGATGGATTAAAAAGAACAAGAAAATCATTCATTTCTAAGATTCCATCAAAGACGTGTGCTATTATACCCAAGATACAAGTCTACCTTTTCGAAAGAATCTTCGTGATAAAATTTTACGTCCATCAAGACCGGATATATCATCACAACTACAGTACTTCTGCTAGCTTCTGGGTATCTTACTAAGGAATTGTCTAGTGATACTTACATGGTGAAGACTGTGACCATGTGGGATGGTCATATGACCACGAGAAATCATTGAATCCACGTCAACAAAAATAAGCTCAATATTCGAATAAGATGAATCTTTACTACGGGAAAAGACCTGGATCTTGAAAAATAAGCCAGATTTCTCATGATATCCAAAAACAATCCAGTCAATTCATCCAATGATTCACTGTTCATTGCAATATTGTAAAGACATTGTAGACATTGGTTGGTTGGAAGAAAGCCCCTTTGGGAAGAAAGGTGGGGATTTCCTTCGTGTTCTCTGGTTGTTAAAGGGGGTTATGACGTTGTCAGTTCGATCGAGATCTGAGGATCATCTGCCTCGCTTTTTTTAAAAACTGTAGAATAAAATCTTTTCGTTTCAAGGGTCTAATGACCCGCACATGAAAAGACAAGGTGTAAGACACCTTTTTTTGCATCATAATTTGTGCAGCTAGCTCACTGAGTCAGCAAAAAAAAAGAGAAAAAAAGAGAAAAAAAAAAAAAAAAAAAAAAAAAAAAAAAAAACAAAAAAAAAAAAAAAAAAAAAAAAAAAGAGCAGAAAAAAAAAAGAAGCAGAAAAAAATTGGAAGGCATTATTCCGTTACGTGGGCGACTCTCGCTCGATGATCTGTCTGCGACGAATGACGCGACGATTTACTCGCTAAACCCATTTACACGAGTAACTGATTAGTCGTTGGAACGGAAGAAAGATTCTAGTCGTGCTTAACTAGTGACTCATCACGTTTTTCTCGGAAGCTAGTGTTCGAAATGCTATGAAAAAGTAGGGTAATGATCAATTGGCTAGTTCGTTCGCTGGTTAAGTCATGATTTTTTTTTTTATTTTTATTTTTTTTTCAAATTGTTCCAAATTTCAAATTCATAATAAGGCTTTCTTTCGTCTTGAGTTGTTGCTGCTGCATCTCCTGATTTCTTGTGTCGCCTCTTCTTCTTTTCTTGTCCTCCTCCTCCTCCTCCTCTCTCGCCTCTTTTGCAGCGCAAGTCTTCGCGCGCGCTTGTGCTGTTTCTTGACTCTGATTAGATCCTGCGCAGCTTCGAAAGAAGGCGAGGAAGCCAGTGAGAAACATGCCAATGCAAATTTTGTCGCATGCTACCTCAGTGCAACTTGAATGACAAGCTACCCTGACGATCTTTGCTTGCGCAACACATGAAAGGTATCTGCCGCAGCAAGTGGATCGCATACGCACGCGAGTAATCATTATAAGACAGTGTTTCGTTGAATGGCGTAAGAAAAACTTAGAGTTGAAGAGAATCCATACTTAAGGCTGCAATCTTTCCAGAAATGAGCTGCACCAGTAACACTGAGCCAACTGTCCAAGAATTTAGCGCAGACGCTTTCCTCGATGACGGTATATGAAAATATTTTGTGACCACTTTCCTTGCATATAAGTGACTGCCGAGAAGCTGAATACTTTCCTTGCTAAAATCACGCATATGTAAGTTGCCAACGCAGTCGACGACTTCACCTCTGACGGTGTGGATGAGCTAGAGAAGAAAATACTGAAGGTATACTAGCCTATTGGCTGAGCAAAACACTTCACACGCGTTGCTGTTGCTTTGATAAATTAGCATTCATCTCATTTGCGCAAATATACTTGATAGTCACTTACTTTGAGAAATCAAACCAAAGAATTCAAAGAAACTGTTGAGAAGGTACGTGCGTGTCTTCAAAGTGCGCATCCATTTCGTTGACCAACTTGTAAGACTCGGCGCTGCGATGCACGTAGGGTTGCGACGAGCTCCTTCATATACTTCGGGCGAGGTTTGATCCAAATATTGCAAAATTTTGCAAATATTCGAAGCAAAATATTTTCACAAGGATGGCCAGCGCACAAAACGATATCCAGGTATTTTCTCGTCGTTTATACGCGCATATCTACACGATATGCAAGAACTCCAGATAAAGAATGCACATCATTGACATTTTCCAATTTCCATTTTACTTTTTTTTTCATTTATTGCGTGGAAAGAGCAATGCTGATACTCTGGAAAAGTCAGAGGATGCCATGAACAATGAGATCATACAACTGCAAAAACAGTTAAAGCAAGCTTCGATGTTTCAGTTAAAGCTACAACAAAAATCAAGCGCTTTAGAAAGATATAAAACAGAAATGAACCAGTACATAGCATGCGTCGAAAAGTTAGAAGGCAGTTTACTGGAAAAAAGTGGTAAGTGAGTTTATGTTTTTATTCGGTTTCGCAAAATCGTGACATTAGTCGTGTGTAAATATGCATACAGGATTAGATAAATTTTCGGAACAAATAAAATCTCTGAGAGAAATTCGTGAGCAGTTCAAAAGTATGCTTTTTTTTAATTTGTTGCTTTATTTATGGCTACTTGTTGTCATTAATTTTTACAACTTGCACTGACCGGTTCACCAAATTAAAAAAAAACGTGATGATAGGTCTCTCCTTGAGACTCACGTCAGGTGAAGATTCTAAAAGCGGTGCTATCCAGCATATTCTTCAAGGTGTTGCTTGTTTTGCTTGCATTTCAGCATGTTGCACATTCGTCTCACTGAGCCTGAATTAAGAACTAACGCGACATTTTTTCGAAACAGATTCATCCAACATTGTAAGCCCTGTGAGCAAAGTGGTAAAACCGTCGCTTTCAACTCTTTCCCAGTTCAATGATACAATTTTTTCATAGTGCATTGAAAATCACGTGGGCACGCGCACTTGTCGTGAGATGTATATGATACGATCGTCAACGAAGCCAGAAACCACATTATGTTTCTTTAGGGCTAATCCTAACGATGAATCAATAGCATACATTTTGTTCTTACATTGTAATGTCAAATATATTTGGCAATTCAAATTGCACTGCCTATTGCTACCATTATCTATGCTGTGGAATACTGATCATAATAAAAATGTAACAAATTGTAAAATATACAGTATTGAATGAATAGGACAACATTTTACCTACACCACCAAGGGGCAGATTTCGATACCCAATATGCTTGATGCTCTCAAAAGCCTTTCCTAGCACTTGTGGGCAAAAGTTCCTCTGTCTCATCCTCGTCGCCATCCTCAAGACGAAAGAGGGGTCTATCTTCCTCACTTCTTTTTAGGGTCAGCAGCATCCATTTCTTTTTAACCCATGTGTTAATTTGTTCACATTTTGTTTCTCCAGCGTACGAATTTTGAGACTTCTTATCCTCATTATATGCTTTCGCGATACGTACACTCACTTCCATAGAGAAGGACATTGTACCAGTCAAATATCCGATGATTAACGTGTAAAGAAAATATACCGCGAGCTCATGCACTAACCATGAAAATATTTGAATAAAAAGCGTCAATGTTGCACCATTCATACGACCAGGATTGTAAGAACCATATCTGAAGCCGATGGTCGAACCCGCTTCTGGCTGTTGAGACATGATTTCCGGAGAGAATACTCTTTTTGTTGAGATATCAAGCACCCATGTAAACACCATAACCCCATCGAATATTGAGTTCAAATCAAAAGCACCAAGAGCAAGGGTGGCAAGGAACAATACAACAATTAGATATGTAAACCCTGCAAATAATAAGCAGGTGTGGCTATGGTCAACATTTTTCAAGTAGTAGACAGGCGAAGATCGGCAACCAATATTCAGCGTCAAAGCAGTCACACTGCCTACTATTATGAGGATTGCAAAGAGAATATCTGTCGTGAACTGCATTCTACCAATAAGGCTGTAGAGATATACGCTTCCATAATCATCTGCGCTATAATATCCGCCCAAAAGAGAGCGAGACAAGTCAGAACTCCAAACATAAACATAAATGCCAAATATCACTATAGCTGCATAAAGTAGCAATGAAAACATGATCGAAACACGCCTGAAGCTACATTTTTCACACTTTCCAAAAACAAGCATGCTTTCCTTATAATATCGCCATTCGACGAGAAAAAACACAGACAATAATAGAAAGCAAAACATCATTAGAAAGGTAAGTGCTGTGTCCTGCATGAACAAAGGGAGAAACGACGGCCTGAACGGGGTTATGATAACAGTTGGGGCAAACGCGCCATTCTCGTTCTGTTCCATGGCAATTGTAGACTGAATGAACATATCGACATCGATATTGTACCTTTTTGCACATGTATGTTTGCATGCATTAGGGGAAATAAAATTTGAAAGCATAATATGATACAAAGAATTTATCAAGAACGCGCTGAAATACTTACATTGTCTGCTGCAGGAATATTACTCGCGTGTTTGCGTCCACCCAGTCATTCTCTACTAAAAAACTTGTGGCGACAAAATATTCATCATATGTCTCCAAAAAAACTTTGTATCCTGAATACCATCTTTTATATGATATTATGGATCCATAAAAATTTGTGGCGAGTGAATTAGATGCGAAGTTTCGAGTATCAATGCTGCTGCGAGTATTGGAACCATTGATGATGTTAATTTCTTTGCCAACATATGTGAAACCGTTCAGAGTATAAGCTACCGCAGCTCCATATGGTTGAGTACTTTCAATCAATGCTGTTCCGCTACTGGATTTATCACAGCTTCTTGCACACATCGGACAATCAAGAAAAGGATCTTGCGTATTGCTTGATATCATGGAGCTTGGCCGCAAAGACGGATGCATGTCGCATTCTATTGTATTCTCCGACCTCTTTTGCCATATTTGTAGATACTTACCGACTATAACGTTATCAAAGAATGTGGAACCTAATGCCCGACTGTAATAAAAAAATATGAAGTTCCAGAAGTCAACTATATCAACTATATCATTGAGGTTCCGAAAAAGTGTAAATGTGGAGTACACTTCCTCAATAGCTGTGGCGTTAACGACATCCGGAAATTGAAAATTCAGCAACCCATTATTATTCACTTGGTTTTCACTCGTCAACTGTTGGGACAAATATGACGCCTTACGAATGATGAAGGAGTTTGCCATCACAAATATGATTATGAGACAGATCCAGATGAGAAACACCAACCGAGTCCAGAGCATAAATCTGCTGCGCTCGAATTCGAAGAAATGGAGTGTTTCGCGGATATTCTTATGATACAATTCATTCGAGTTATTCACAACTGTATTCTCCTTGCTGTCTACCTTATTGCTTGAATTTCTTTGGACTATTATCAATTCTAAAATTAGATCATGCTTCTTGTTGCGCCGATTTCTATGCTGCTCGAGCGCAAGGTACAAAGGAACATTTGGTGGCCATATTGCCTGATCGAAAGAATCCTTTAGAAATACATCTTTGTTTCGAATGCCCCAATACATGCAGGCTTCGTCTATGATGTCCTGCATACTCTTTGAATTGTGTCTGCACTCGAGACAACCATCCCGATCATTTTTATTTCTGCTCATATGAGGTAGGGTTTCAGCGTATGCTTTGTTGTAACCAATTTGAGCAGCACTGCTGACTTTCAGACCAGATCCTTTGTGCACATTAAAATTGCTTTGATATCCGTTATATTCAACAGTTACGCAGTGCAAGTTAGACTCCCATTTTAATGCTTTCGTGCTTTCATCGTCGCCACAGCCGTCCTCCAAAAAACGAAAGAGGGCATCTGTAACTGTTTCGCAGTTCTTCTCCAGACAAGATACCTTTTGCTCTTCTTCTCTTTGTAGGATCAGCGCTTGCTCCCTCGATCTCAGTTTTGCCAATTCTGCTGAAAGTTTCTCAATATCAGAAACTTTGCACTTCCTTTTCTTTCGAAGCTCCGCAACTTCAGATGCTTGATCACCTTTTAGTTTGTTCATAGCTTCGGCCAAATGCTAACTTTACATCACGCGTGATTACGCTTTAAGAGTACAAAGCCACAAGCTGCGTATGCTTGTTTTCGATCCTGCTGCTGTTGTGAAAGTTCAGAATAAAAGCAGTTCTTAGTTTTTAGCAACTCGGACTTCTTTCGTAAAGATAACGAATAATACAAACAGAGAACGTT
>JACLAD010011428.1_pt1 | contig 14252 bp, 6 predicted proteins | sample 8027901 | NCBI WGS metagenome assembly JACLAD01 (sample SAMN15725071, study PRJNA655200) | protist metagenome | isolation source: fluorescence activated cell sorting (FACS) single amplified genomes of... | place: Spain: Blaines Bay Microbial Observatory, Mediterranean Sea | collected 2016-07-05 | reverse complement strand
ATATCTCTTATGAAAAAAAGCGCGTTAGCCTGTTTGGCTTCATTGTTGTCATGCTCCACTGTTGCAGATGAGTATTTGACCTTTTTTATGGCAGGACAATCTAACATGGACGGCTATGGATATGTTTCAGAGTTACCAAAAGCTCTAACTGGAACACAAGACGTTATGATTTTTCATGGTAACGGCGTTTTTGATAATCAAGATAACGGCGGTGTGGGGAAGTGGGGCAAACTTAAACCCGGCCACGGAACAGGTTTTAAATCAGATGGCAAAACTAATATGCTTTCTGATCGCTTCGGGGCAGAATTAACCTTTGCAAAGGAAATACAGCAGCAGTATCCAGGTAAAAAAATTGCCATCATAAAGTATGCGGTAGGCGGCACTGGGCTTGCGCTCAATACGGGTTACAGCAATTGGTTCCCAAACTTCACCGAGGGCAAAGGCCTTAATCAATATGATTTTGCGCTAAAAACAATCAATAACGCTTATGCTGCAAACGATATTGATAACGATGGTAAGGCAGATACGCTAAAACCTATGGGTATTATTTGGATGCAAGGTGAAGCAGATGCACACGCAGGTGAAGAATCTGCCAATGCGTACCTTAATAATTTAACGTCTATGATGAACTTGTTTCGAGCTGCACTCAGGGTAGACGATTTACCTGTGGTTATCGGAAAAATTACTGACTCTGAGTTAGGTGAAGAAGATATTATGTCGTACATTTCTCGAGTGCATCTTGCTCAGCAACTGTTTGTTGAATCAGACCAGTGCGCTGCTTATATGTCTAATTCCGATACGTATACTTACGGTGATGATCCTTGGCACTACACCAGCGAAAGTTTCGTACAAATGGGTAAAGACTTTGCGTTGTCTTATCAGCAGGTAATTAAAACTTGTGGTTCAGTGAAGGAATAACAGCATGAGACTGCGACGGGATGGTGCAAGACAGGCGGCTAGTTAGCCCGTTGAATAAGTACAAAGTCAAAGGAGCTTTTAATTTAAGTTCGGGGCTATTTTCAAAAGATGCCCCCTGGCTGAAAGAATACTTGCTCACTGAAGGTATGTATGTGGACCATGACGAAGTAGCGGTATTATATAAAAGACAACTTATTCGCATGGCATCCGAGTGCACACCATTGTGAGGCATACCCACTCGCCATAAAATATGCGGAGCAAAAATCTGAATCATTGAGTGTCTTTGTAATTTGGGGTCACTCGTGGGAGTTTGATCAAAATATTACATCAAATAACTGGGATTATTTCGAGTCAATTCTAAAGACCCTCACTGACACAAATGATATTTGGTTTACCACTGCTGGCGACTTCGCGGAGTTTTATCATCAGACTTTAGAATACAGGTCAGGTATTGCTTCACAATCCCCACAAATGAAAATCAACTAAGTCATAATCTTTAGCTTTTATAAAGCTCAATTCTCACATTAATTTCCAGCGATACTATGGCCCTGTTAAATAGCCTTGGTTTGTAAGTGTTTTCAGTAAATGCTGTAAAATTACATCACTATTGTGTTTTGTGTTGTTAAATTGATGTTGCATAAAATTTATTGAATACGTATGCAGGCAATTGTGCATTACCTAGCTCATCTATAGCATTGTCCCCACGTGATGTATTGTCATTTATTTGTCATAACAATAACAAAAAGACAACAACTATAACCGTATGGGACACCCGTTTTATGAAACAATTTAAACCCAACCTGATTAAAGTAGCGCTTATTTCTGGCGGAATGGCGTTCGGTAGTGCACCGGCGCTAGCTCAAGAAGCAAACACCGATGCTGTAGATGAAGAGAGCCTTGAAGTTATCCAAGTAAGCGGTATCCGCGGCAGCCTACAGCGTGCTCAAGCCATTAAGATGGATAACACTTCAATTGTTGAAGCGTTATCGGCTGAAGATATTGGTAAGCTACCTGATACCAGTATTGCAGAATCAATTGCGCGCCTTCCTGGTCTAGCTGGTGAGCGCCGCAACGGCCGTACTAGCGGTATTTCTGTACGTGGCTTCAACGAAAACTACGTCGGTACTACTTTGAATGGCCGAGAGCTTTTAGGTATGGGCGACAACCGTGGTGTTGAATTTGACCTGTATCCTACGGAAATTGTTTCAAACATTCTCGTATACAAAACACCAGAAGCGGGTCTGATGACTCAAGGTATTGGTGGTACGGTAGATATACAAACTGTAAGTCCATTAAGCGCTCAAAAGACGGTTGCGTTTAATGGTTCTTATGAGAAAAACCAACAGGATGCAGGTAACCCTGACTTCGAGAATGATGGTCATCGTTTATCGTTTAACTACGTGGACCAATTTGCAGATGATAAATTGGGCGTAGCGTTAGTTATTGCCGATATGGAATCCCCGCGTCAAGAGCAGTACTTCCGTGGTTGGGGGTATGCAAATGCTAATCCTGCTAACGCAGCTGAGGGCGTAGAAGTACCTGAAGGTACAGTAATTCTTGGTGGTCACGATTCATTTACTCGTTCAGCTATGTTAGAACGTACATCGGTTGCTGGTGTAATTGAATATGCACCCACCGATAATTTAAAAATCCAGTTCGATGCGCTTTACATTGATTTTGAAGAAAATGATGCACGACGCGGCGTTGAAGAAGGTGGCGCAGAGTGGGGAACCGGTGCTTACACAATCACTGGTGTTGAAGACGGCCTCGTAACCTCTGGTTACTATGATGGTTTCTTATCTGTAATTCGAAACGACTCTCGTCAACAAGAAGCAGAACTCACTACCTTTGGTCTTAATGTTGAGTACGTTATCAATGATAACTGGACAGCCACGTTAGACGTATCTATGGGTGAAGTGGACAAAACTATCACTGATATAGAAAGTTATTCCGGTGTAGGTCGTGCAGGAATTGACGGTCGCCCGCTTACTCCACGTGCATGGACAATGACCTCTACTGGCGCGGTTTACAGTGACCACCCTACTTTAGACAGTGTCGATTTAGCAGACCCTAATTCAATCTACCTAGCTGGACCGCAGGCTTGGGGTGGTTCACTAACTCCAGTAGAGCGCTTCCGAGGTGTAGAAGGTTTTGGACCTAATACAGCACAGGACGGTTTTGTTAACGAACCGGTTTTTGAAGAGACACTAGATGCTGTTCGCCTTGACATCGAAGGTTTTGTTGAATGGGGAATCTTTACTCAGCTGACTGCCGGGGTTAACTATCAAGAGCGCGATAAGTCTAAAGATAACAATGGTGCCTATCTAACCTCACCAGTATGGCCAAACCAAGAGCTGGTTCCAAACCCAATTGGTACGGCGGATTTGAGTCACATTGGTATTGACGGGGTTATTGCTTACGATGGCCTAGGTGTGTATAGAAGTGGCTACTACATCGAGACTGAAGCAGAGCTATTTGAAAATGGTCGCTTTGGTGACTCTTACACAATCTCAGAAGATATCTTAACCGCATATGCAAAATTAGATATTGAAACTGAAATTGGCGATGTATTGGTGTTTGGTAATCTTGGACTACAGGTTGTTAACGTTGACCAAGCAGGTTCTGGCTTTAACACTACTACGGGTCCTACTGGCTTTACCGCAGTAACACCAGTATCTGATGGCGATTCTTACACTGACGTACTTCCTACTTTAAACTTGAGCTTCGAAATCGCTGAAAACCAGTTTATTCGTACTGCTTTAGGGAAAGTCATTAGCCGTCCTCGTATGGATGACATGCGCCCTAACAACACAGTAAGTTTCACATTCAACGATCAGCAAATTATCTCAGAAAATGTAGCAAATGGCCCTTGGTCAGCGAGTGCGGGTAACGCCCGTCTTAGACCACTTGAAGCTAATCAGTTTGATATTGCTTACGAGAATTACTTCGCTGACTCTGGTTACTTTGCAGCAAGTTTCTTCTATAAAGACCTGACTAACTGGCACGTTGCAGGACAAACTGTTGGCGACTTTACTGAATCATACATTGAAGGTTTCCACGAAACATCTGGTGAAACCGACATCAATAACGATGGTGTCCTAGACGACAGCGATATTGTACCACCAGGAACATTCAACGGGATTGTAAGTTTCCGTGAAGATGGGCTTGAAGGCTTTGTGCGTGGTTGGGAACTACAGGGTAGTCTACCGTTTGACATGATTCACGATTCGCTTGAAGGTTTTGGCGTATTTGCTAGTGCAACCTTCCTAGATGGAGAACTTGAAAATGGTGAAGCGGTACCAGGTTTATCTGAAGAAACCTATTCACTAACCGCTTTCTATGAAAGCAATGGCTTTGAAGTTCGTGTGTCTGGCACTAAGCGTGATGCGTTTGCTACCGAGACCCGTGCTATTAGTCTTTCACTAGCACCTATTGAAGATAACGGTGTTAAACAGATTGACGCGCAGATTGGCTATGACTTTAGTGAGTCTGGAATTGACTACCTTGAAGGGCTTCGGGTTACGCTTCAAGGCCAAAACCTTACTGATGAGCCTACAGTTCGTGTTAACCCGGGTGACAGTCGTCAAATTACTGAGTACCAGAGCTACGGACGTAACTTCCTACTTGGTTTCAACTACACTTTCTAAGTAGTTGTTTAAAAAGCGTTTACTCTCTGTAGGCGCTTAAACAAGTAAAATTAAAAAAGCCCCAATTTACGTAATGTGTTGGGGCTTTTTGTTGTATAGCACTAGATGTCATGATATTTAAAGATGATAGTAATGTGGCCACAAAAAATGCTGACGGCAAAAATATGATGAAAAAAGCGGTAAAAAATGTAGTTATTGTAGGTGGTGGCACGGCTGGTTGGATTTCAGCAGCTGTTATAAAACGTCTTATTGGCGCAGGCGTAAATGTGACCTTAGTTGAGTCTGAAGAAATCGGTACCGTTGGTGTAGGGGAAGCTACTATTCCGCCTATCATTACCCTCAACAACGTAATGGGTATAGATGAAAAAGAATTCTTACGCGAAACAAACGCTACTATGAAGTTGGCGATTAAGTTTGAAAACTGGCGTATAGAAGGGGAAAGCTATTTCCACACTTTTGGCGCTCCAGGTAAAAGCTATGCATTTTGTCAATTTCATCATTATTTCAAACGCGCACAAGAGTTAGGGCTTGCCGATTCAATTTGGGAATACGATTTGAATTACCTTGCCTGTAAAGCGGGAAAGTTTGCCCATATCAAGTCTCCTGACCCAATTATTGAAATGCCGTACGCCTATCATTTCGACGCGTCGCTGTATGCGCGATTTTTACGTAAAAAGTGTGAGGCAATGGGCGTTTCACGTAAAGAAGGCATCATCACTGATGTCAAACAAGACGTTGACAGCGGCTTCATCTCTGGCGTAACGCTGAAAAGCGGTGAATATATAGGAGGCGACCTATTTATTGATTGTTCTGGCTTTAAAGGCCTACTTACTCAACAAACGTTAAACACGGGCTATGAGGATTGGTCACATTGGCTGCCTTGTGATCGCGCAGTGGCCATGCCTTCAGAGCGTCATGAGCATACACACCCTTATACTCGTTCAATTGCGCACTCTGCCGGCTGGCAGTGGCGTATACCGCTACAGCACCGTAATGGAAATGGCTTGGTGTATAGCAGTAACTATTACAGCGATGATCAGGCACTGGAATTATTGTCGAACAACTTGGATACCAAGCCTCTGGCAGACCCTAGCTTTATTCGCTTTAAAACTGGCCGAAGACGTAAGCAGTGGAATAAAAACGTGATTGCCGTTGGTCTGTCTAGTGGCTTTTTGGAGCCTCTTGAGTCAACCAGCATCCACCTTATTCAGTCTGCCATAGTAAGACTTATCCATTTATTCCCCCACGAAGGCTTTAAGCAACATCAGATTGACGAATATAACAAGCAATCAAAGCTGGAATATGAACAAATACGTGACTTCATTATTTTGCATTATCACGTAAATGAAAGAACTGACTCGCACTTCTGGAAGGATTTACGAGAAATGGATGTACCAGACAGCTTAACGCATAAAATTGAGCTATTTAGAGAATCTGGAAACTTGTTCAGGGAGCAAAATGATTTGTTCCTTGAAAGTTCATGGCTGCAAGTACTCTTGGGGCAAGGGGTTACTCAGAAAGACTACCATCCACTAGCAAACGCACTGTCTGAGCAAAAACTGCAAGAGCTGATGCAAAACATTAAACGCATTAAAAATGAACCCATTGGTAAAATTGCGAGTCATGATGACTTCTTGAAGCAGTTTTGTGGTTAGTAGCGCACTATGAATAAACCAACCCATATCGTTATAGCCGGGGGAGGTACCGCCGGTTGGATGGCTGCAAATTATTTTGCGCATAAATGGTCATCAGACAAGGTTAAGGTAACGCTTGTAGAGTCTCCTGAGATTGGCATTATAGGTGTGGGCGAAGGCTCTACGCCTACACTCAAACGTTTCTTTGAAGAACTAGGCATTGCAGAGTGCGACTGGATGCCAAAATGTAATGCGACCTACAAAGTGAGCATTCAGTTTAACGGCTGGAGCCCTGGGTCTGGTGTTAATCATTATCGGCATCCATTTATCTCTCAAACTGACACTTTTACTCAGCGCGCCTTTGAAGTTAACTGCCGTACTCGAAGGCTGGGTCTTGAAACTCATGTTACGCCAGAAGATTTCTTGATAAATGGCGTATTGGCTAAGCAGAACAAAGCGCCGCTTACTCCCGATAATTTTCCATTTAGAATGGAATACGGCTACCATTTTGACAGCGCATTACTAGGTAATTACTTGCATGATGTAGCGGTTGGAAAAGGCGTTACTCACGTTAGCGCCATTATAAGTGATGTAGCGCTTCATCCTAGTGGCGATATTCGCCATCTCATAACGGATAAGGGCGTTATTGAAGGGGATTTTTTCGTTGACTGTACAGGCTTTTCTTCAACCTTATTGCAGCAAGCCTTAGGCGTTAAGTTCAACTCTTATGCTGATAATCTGTTCAACGATTCAGCTGTGGTATTGCCCACACAAGTACAAGAAAATATTCAAGTAGAGACCCGGTCGACTGCGCTTTCTAATGGGTGGTGTTGGTCTATACCGTTACAAAATCGCACGGGTAACGGCTATGTTTATAGTGTCTCTCATTTATCAAGCGATAAGGCCGAAGAAGAGTTGCGTAGACATTTAGGTCTTGAAAACAGCGACGTGGAAGCCAGACACCTTAAAATGAAAGTGGGGCAAGTTGAGCAGCACTGGCAGAAAAACTGTTTGGCATTAGGGTTGTCCCAAGGTTTTATAGAACCGCTCGAAGCAACGGCGCTTCACCTTGTCCAGATATGCATTGAGTACTTCACAGATATGTTTGAAAAGAGTGGTTTCTCTAACACCGAGAGAGCCACTTATAATGCGTTTGCCAAAGCGCGCTTCGAAAGAGTGAGAGACTACATTGTCGCACACTATAAACTTAATACACGTGATGATAGCGATTATTGGCGTGCGAACAGAAATAACATGGTTCTGTCAGATTCACTTAAATCAATTATCAATACATGGTTTCAACGTGAAGATCTCGCCAATGAGATTAAGCGTCAAAATATAGGAATGCACTGGGACTCGGTGTCATGGCATTGTTTATTTGCGGGTTATGGTGCCTTTCCCCCGCTGGCACAGAATCAACCCGGGCGAGGCGACTTATACAAAGAGCAAGACATCGAACGTTTTGTACAGGGTTGTGCTTTGAACTTTAAACAACATAATGCCGTGCTTAAAACGCAACCAAATTAAAAGTGACAACCTTGAAAGTCAGGAATAATTTTCAAGGTTGGTATAATTTCTCATAAGTAACCACACTCATCTTCCAAATCTCTCCACGCAAATGCGATGGAAAACAATAACTTTTACGGTTTGTTTCAAATATGTATATCAATTGTAAATGAATACGTATGCATAGCATTGCTCCCTTTTTATACAAGCAAGTAGTATTTGGTGTTGAACCATAAGAGGCATTTTTGGGTGTGGTAGTCCTAAAAATGTCGATAATAAACAAGGAATGGGACACCAATGAAAACATTCAAACCCAGCACTATCATGGCGGCTTTGATTAGTAGTGGGGTTGCGTTTAGTGCAATGCCAATACTTGCCCAAGAGTCTCCAGACACACCAATAGATGAAGTAGAGCGACCGCAAGAAGATACCCTTGAACGTATTGAGGTACGCGGTTTTAGCACCAGTTTAATACAATCATTAAACCAGAAACGCTTCTCCGATACGGTTTCTGAACAAATATCTACCGAGCTCATTTGTGTTGGGTGAAGTGAAAAACCAGTGGCGGTGTTAACCGTTATCGACTTCTCTTCATATCCTGTATTTACCAAGACCATAACCGCATCGTTCATCATATCGAGATCTGGACGAGACACTTCGCTATTTTCAGATACGCCATCGTCTATACTCATAGCAATTAAGCCGCGCTGCTGGCGTTCACCGATATTGTGGAAACCAATGCGGTCAATAATATCATCAGCGGTAGTGAGCCTAAATAATGGGCTGGTCATGCGAATATTAAGCAACTCAGCAAATACATCTGAGGCAAAGGTAATGTCTGACATCGAGGCAGCACGGGCGGGGTCGTATATAAACTCTCCCATTTCTTCCCAGCGGGCTTCGTTGTCCTGAGCTAAGGGTAAGCCTACGTTCCAGTTGTTGGTCTCGTAGGTAAAATCGACGTAGTTAAACCAGTCACCCGAGTCATAGGTGTTTCGGTCCATTGATTTAGAGCGAAGCAAGTCGCCGCCCATTTGTAGAAATGGAATGCCCTGCGAAACAAGGTTGATACCCATAGCCACATTTTGTGCGCGTACGCGCTCTTCTAAAGTGATGTCTTGTGGAAGTGTATAGTTTAATTGGTCCCACAGTGTTTCATTATCATGCTTTGACACATAGTTAATGATATCTGCCGGGTCTTCTGCATAGCCGCCCAAGTTACTTGTCGCACCAGCACTGCCCGAGGACGTTTCCAAAACATAGTCTTTTAACGTTCCGATCATGCCCATTTTTACACGGTCTTGCGCGCTTAATAGCCCTTCATCTTCCGGCCTAAAGATAGCGCCTTGGCGAATAGCTTCGCGAATACGGTCGTTATAGGTACCAATCTCGGTACCAGCCATATTGAGCTGGCTCGCTTGCTCGTAACCGCGGTCTATTTTAGTCCAGCCTTCGCCATAAAAGTAGTTATCTTCGTCGATAGCTTGAACCGCATCACGCAAGCGTACCATAGTGTCTTTTGTAGCTTGGCTCATGATGTCGAAACGGAATGAATCATACTTATAATGCTCAGTCCACATCAGCAGCGAATCTTCCATGAACTTTTCCATCATGACATTGCGAGGCTCTGTGTCATCACAGCACGTTTCACGAACAATCGCACCAGTATCCACTTCATAACGGTGATAGTAGCCCGGTACCGCTTTGTCTAATACTGACTTACTGAAAACACCAGACGCATTGGTATGGTTATAGACTACATCAAGTGCAACACGTAGCCCCATCTCGTGAAGTGCTTGGATCATGGCGCGCATTTCTACAATGCGTTCTACACCCTCTGCACTCGACGCATAGCTGCCTTCCGGCGCGTTAAAGTGATGAGGATCATAGCCCCAGTTGAATGTGTCGACGTTGCGTAAATCGTTGGTTAACTGTTGTGCTTTGCCTGCTTCAGACAAGGGGTCATAGGCGTTGTAGACATCTATAAGCAACGTATCGCTACTTTCTTCCTCGCATACAGCGGCATTGCTATTTAGGCGGCACAACTTCCCTACGGTGTCATATAAATCCACGGTTTTCGTTGGGTCTTCATCTATAGTCGCAATATCGTTAGCAGGAAGGATGTGAAAATACGTGAGGCCGGCTTCCACTAACTTTTTAAGATGCTCCACAGGTGCAGTGCCGTCTTCGGTAAAAGCTAAGTATTTACCGCGGTTTTCTTCTGAGGTAGACATATCGCGCACGCTAAAATCGCGAACATGCCCTTCATAAATAACCGCGTCTTCGTAATTATCAACCGTAGGAATAGCGTGAGTATCCCAACCCTCTGGTTTCAAATCCTCATCGGCTAAGTTAACAAAGCGAGAAAAACGACCGTTTGTGCTAAGTGATACTGAATACGGGTCGGTAACGAGTAACGTTTCTATGTTACCGGTATTTGGATGGTATACGGTAACCTCATAACGGTAAAGTTGGCGGTCAAGAGACATGTCTCCTTCGTATCGCCACACGCCCGATGTGTCATCACGCACCATATCAAGACGCTGACTTAAGGTCTTATTGTCGTTATAAAGTAATAGGTCCACGTTTGACGCTGTCGGCGCCCACAGTGAAGCAGTAATACCTGAATCTGTGTATATACCGCCAAACTGCGCTTCGTCAGCATCATCTTCACCCATTGTATATAGCGCATCAATGGCGTTTGCCAGTTGAATACCGGTTGCTGCTATAAGTGTCCCATCGGCATCATATCCACCAACTACCGCTTGTGTCGTCAGTACGGTTTTCGCATCTTCTACCGACCAGTCACCTTCCCATGCCTGCATAGAAGATAAATGCGGTACACGAGCAGATTGCTCTTCGGTAAGTGTTGTACTCATTAGAGCTACTGCGGTCCCGTTGCTCCCCTCTTCCAGCGTGCTCTCTAAGTCAGCCTTTGCTGAGTAGTGTAACTTGACTTCTGCAACGGTTTCAGGCACGTCCCATAAAATAGTGTTAGCGTCTAACCAATGTGCGCTAAAGCCTTCTATATCGACTGGCTGAGGTCCCAGCGACATAATCGGAAACTCAAAAATTGTCGGCTCACCAGATAAGGTGAAATTCATGCGAACAAAGGTGTCGTCCTCTTGAACCAGCGAAGCTTGGAAGTCACCGCCTCCCATTTCTTTACCCGCATCGTCGGTGCCTTTGTGAATGATAAAGTTATGACAACTTCCATACCCTTCTTTAAGGTCTAGAATCCAATACGCACCATAGTTTGGATCGATACCGCTATGAATGCGACCGTTGGCCCAATCCGTGTCTGCGTCAGCATAAGCATCACACTCGTCATTGTTCCAAGTATGTAGTCTCCAGCCTTCATAAGCTGCATCGTTACTTGAGTTATCAGCGTCAACAGCAGCCCGATTATAATAAAGTACAGCTTGATTAGATGAAGGGGTAAATACAGGTGCAGGTAAACTTGGATCAGCACCGGCTTCACATGCATCGTTCGCTTCATTAGGTACGAGCGGCGCATCGCATTGAATAGGTGGTGGCGGTTCACAAGCCGTACCTGTTGAATTAGGTGCATTTGGAACCTCACAGGTAAGCAAATCGTTGGTGCCCGACTCTACGCCCGAGCCACCGCAACCTGCAAGTGTATATGCGCCTACTACGAGTAACGCAGCGCGCACTACTCTTTTTTTAGTAAACATAGAATTCTCCTGAATATTTTCGCTACTTTTGGCAACCGAATATTCCTTCGTGTTGCTAAATAAATTACCTAAGATGCTGTTTTTCATAGTTGATATGTCATCCCTAGGTAATATTGCGTACCAAAGTATTGGATAGTGCCGGTTTGCTCTTCTGATGAGAAATAGCTCTTCGTTGGCTCATCTGTTAGGTTATTCACTTGAAAAAGTACGCTCCAATTGTCGTTAATCTCGTACGACGCTTGGTAATCAATAACCAATTCTTCATCAAAGTTAACCACCTGGTCGTTTACCGCTACTTGCTGCGAAACAAATGCGTCGCGATATCGGCTAGACAAGCGAGTTTCAAAACCTTCGTATTCCCAAAACACGGTTAGCGTAGCAACGTTTTCTGAAAGACCTGGTAAGTTAGCGGCATACACGTCATCACCTAGCGTGCGCTGAATTTCACTTTCGGTGTAAGAGTAACTTGCGCTAACGCCTAAGCCTGACCACATGCCAGGCAGCATGCTATAAATTTGCGTATAGGCAATTTCTAAACCACGAATATAGCCACCTTCGGCATTGTTTACGGCTGTGCTGTAGCTACCATTTTCAGTGGGAACGGTAATAAAGATAGGGTCGCCATTTTCATCAAGCGCTAGTTCGGCTTCCTGTCCTGCAAACTCTGGCGTCAGGTAAACGGGTACACTTACGTTATCAGGAATTACAATGCCGTTTGCTTCAAAATCATAAGGCTCTATTTCGATGTCTTCTACAAACGATTCAATGTCTTTATAAAAGCCAGCGACAACTAATGCGCCCTCTGTATCTGAGAAATAATACTCCCACGAAACGTCGTATTGAGTTGCATAGAATGGCTCTAAATAAGGGCTGTTACGGGCGTTACCGCTAACCCTTGCTGTAGGGTTGGAAAGCGTAATTTCACCCGAGTCTCTGTCTTGGAAAGCGGTAACCGTTTCAATAGTGGTTGACGCATTTGCGGCAAAACGGTTTATTGGCGCTCTGCCCATCACCTTTGCAGCAGCTACACGAAGTTGCGTGTCATCTGTAAGTTTAAAGTTCAGGTTAATTGAAGGCAAAACGTCAGAATATTCGTGACTTATCAACGCTGGGCGATAAAAGTTATTAATTAACCCTACGTCGTCGGTAATGTTTTGTGCACCAGCCGTAGGGTCACTAACTTCAACCGATGTTCCGGTCTCTAGGTCTTCAATTAACTGAGTAGCACGCTGTAGCGTCGTTGAACTTTGTTTACTTTTAACGTAACGAACACCAACATTACCTGTAACAGGAATACTGCCAATTTCTGTATTAATGTTTGCCATCAAGTAAGCAGAATTCACAGTTTCAAATACATCGCCACTTTCTTGCAGCGTCCACGCAGTAGCAGGCCCTGTACCTGGGCCATTAATAACGCCAGCAGCGCCAGGTCCCCACGTTTGAACAGGCTGTGGCCTACCGCTTGGAAACCAAGCATTAAGTGCACTGTCTAGATCAACGGAAAGATAACTTGGAAAATAACCAAAATCACCGCTCCAATTTACCTCTTCGACCATATCAGAAGTTAACTGAAGTGGCGGTTCGCTTACTGAGAATGCACTATCGTTTCCGTATTCAAACACAGAGCGGTCATTGTTATATTCCCGGTCTGAGTAACGATAGCCAAATTCAAAGCCAGAAATGATTGGCACATCGACATAATATTGGAAGTCTACGCGATAGGCGTCTAACTCATCTTTATTTTCAAACGGATAGATACCGTACTTACTTACCATTACACGGTCTAAGTCTGTAAAAGCATCACTTTGATTAAAACCGATATCAGGTAAGTTTAAACCGTTGAGTAAATGGGAAATTTGGACGTTTTCGTCGAACACGGGGTTTGCCGCTGTCGCATCTTCGCCAACAAGCGACCACAGTAAGCCGTTTCTAAAGTCGCTTTCTGCACTTGAGCGGGAGACGTCAAACTGAACCGCTAAATCTGGCGATATCTCCCAGCTAGCATTCACGCCCAAGTTGGTAACACTGTCAAAATCTTGATTGTCGTCGTTAACAAGTTCAACGCGGGTAAAGCTGTTATCTGTGCGTGAGAAGGTCCCGCCAACGACATTATTGTTCACCACAACCGGGTTGGTAATAATTCCCCCTAGTTTTACACGAAAACCGCGGGCAAACGCTTCTGAGTCAAACTTAGAAATGAAGGCATCAGCTTTTAATGTAAAGGTATCGATAGGTGCCCACTCAAACGCGGCAACATAACCATCACGGGTCTCTTCCCCACCTTTATGCTGCATTTCAAAGCCTTCTGAAATGAGTTCACAATTTGGGCACTCTGCTGGGCCGTCTGCATCCCCTTCAAGACCATCAACATCAACTTGGCCGTTATAGGCTAAGCCGATGAATTGCGTAGAAACGCTAGGCTGGAATAAACGGGCATAGCCCAATGACACACCTAGCGTATCGTCTAAAAACTTGCCTTGATATGAAAAGCTCAGTCTGTGGCCGTATTCTGTGGCATCGCTTATCTCCGATGCCCTGTCATTGTACATGCCACGCATGTTGGCGCTGAATTTATGCTGCTCTTCAATGGCAAGGGGCGAAGCAGTTTTGAGCTCTACCGTACCGGCGATGCCGCCTTCAATAAGCGATGCCTTTGGCGACTTGTAAACCGCTGCTTCACTGATTAGCTCAGACGGATATTGGTCAAATTCAATGGCGCGACTCCCGCTGGTCGATACCTGCTCTCTACCGTTTAATGTAGAAAACACAAAGTCACCGGATAGACCACGAATGTTTATCTGCGCGGCTTGCCCTCCGGTTCTTACTGCGGAGATACCCGGCAAGCGGGTCAG